>Ga0208113_1000052_pt1 | contig 50708 bp, 39 predicted proteins | sample Knorr_S7_td_NADW_FD_185598 | JGI IMG/M metagenome (GOLD analysis project Ga0208113, IMG submission 185598) | Marine microbial communities from Southern Atlantic Ocean transect - Knorr_S7_td_NADW_ad_2505m_LV_A (SPAdes) (version 2) | ecosystem: Environmental > Aquatic > Marine > Oceanic | place...
CCAACGATTGGACGACCACGCCAAGGCGCAGGCCTGGGTGATGGCGGAATCCGGGGTCGACCAAGAGTCCAGCAGGCAGTTGGTCGCCTATATCGAAGAGGGCAAGCGGGTCCTCAGCGTGGTTCCATCGAAGAACAAAGTGGTTGCCGAGCGGTTCTTTGATGAAAGCGGCGGCATGCAGTTGGTGATTCACGCACCATTCGGAGCCAAGATCAACCGGGCCTGGGGTATGGCGCTGCGGAAGAAGATCTGCCGTAGCTTCGACTTCGAACTGCAGGCCTCGGCCACAGATGACGGACTTAATTTCTCCCTTGGCCCTGGGCAGTCCATGCCCGTGGATGAGGTATTCACTTACTTGAACGAGCGAACCATTCAAGGAGTCCTCGAGCAGGCAATTCTGCAAGCCCCGTTATTTGGCACGCGCTGGCGTTGGAATTCGACCAGGGCACTGGCAATACTGCGCCACACCGGTGGGCGCAAAGTGCCAGCCCCTTTGGTCCGGATGCGCTCAGAAGACCTGTTGGCCGCGATATTCCCGGACCAGGTGATCTGCCAGGACAACGCCATGCCCGGCGACATTGAGATTCCCAACCATCCTCTGGTCTTCGAGACCATGCGGGATTGCCTCACCGAGGCGATGGACGTGGAAGGCTGCAAGGACTTATTGGGCGGCATAGGCGACGGTAGCATCGAGATATTCGGGCGGGACACGGTCCAACCATCAGCATTCTCTCACCAGATACTGAACGCCATGCCCTACGCGTTCCTGGACGACGCTCCCTTGGAAGAGCGCCGCGCCAGAGCGGTCTCATTGCGCAGGGCGCTGCCAGAAGACTCCCGCGACCTTAGCGCACTTAACCCAACGGCCATCGAGAGCGAATCCGCCAACGCCTGGCCCAGGATGCAGAACGCCGACGAACTGCACGACGCGCTACTGGTGCTAGGTGTGCTCCCTAAATCGACTACTCTTGCCAGCGCCTCAGATGACGGGATGGGGGCCATCGAGCAATGGTTCGAGTCATTGATGATTGAAAACCGAGTCTACCGGATGGAGTCGGACGCCGTTACGTACTGGGTGGCGGCGGAAAGGCTGGTGTTGTTGAATTCTGTTTACTCTGAAGCGATATTCACTCCGACCCCGCCGGCACATCTGTTGGAAGCGCCGGCTGATCAGGAAAAGAACGCCCGAGAGAACAACATCTGTAGGGTGATGCGCGGCTGGGTGGAGTGTTCCGGTCCCCTGACCGCTACCGAATTGGTCCGATGGCTGGGTATCGCCCGCGACGACATCGTGTATGGCCTCGCCTGCCTGGAGAACGAGGGCGTGGTGCTCAGAGGCAGTTTCCGCACCCACGTGGAAGAGGAAGAGTTCTGCGACCGCCGCATACTGTCGCGCATCCACCGGGCGACGATCGATACCCTGCGCCGGGAAGTTGAACCGGTCTCCTCGTCGGCCTTCATGCGGTTCCTGCTGCGCTGGCAGCACGTTGATTCGGCGGTCCGGTTGCAAGGCGAAGGCGGGCTCCTGGCAGCCATCGAGCAGCTACAAGGGTTCGAGTCAGCGTCTGGGGCCTTAGAAAATGAGGTCCTGCTCTCACGGGTGTCTGACTACAGCCCGGTGATGCTGGACCGGTTATGCCTGGGCGGAGAGGTGCTCTGGGGCCGGGTCTCATTCCAAGCGAGCGAAACCCAAAATGGGACCGTCTCGCCGTTGGGCCGCACGGCATTCTCCCGGACCACGCCCATCACCATGGTGCTGCGGGATTCCCTGGACTGGATACTTGGGCCCACCGGGCAGGACGCCGAGGGTCTAACCGGCGCCACCAAAGAGGTGGTCGAATTCTTGAACAAGCGCGGGGCGTCATTCCTTTCCGACATAGTTTCGGCAACGGAGCGGCTGCCAGCGGATGTGGAAGAGGCGCTGTGGATACTTGCTGCTTCAGGAAGGGTCACTGTCGACGGCGTCGAAGCCCTACGGCAACGTCTTGGCGGAACAGCCAGACGTCCCCGCCTGAATGGGCGAAACGGCAGACCCAACAGCCGGTCCAACCAGAATCGAAGGCGAGGCTACAGCCGCTGGTCACTGCTGGAGCCATTTGACCCGGTAGACGACCGCAGCGAACCCATCGCTCGCCAACTTCTGGACCGGTACGGCGTCATCTTCCCGGAGCTGTTGGCCCGTGACGCCTTGACCTACCGCTGGCGCGACTTGGTACGCGTCTGCCGGCGCTTGGAGGCCCGGGGGGAGATTCGGGGAGGACGGTTCGTGTCCGGCTTCATCGGAGAGCAGTTCGCCCTTCCGGAGGCGGTCGAATTACTTCGAAAGACCAAGAACGCTGGGCCCGACGGGCGCTTTATCGCCATCTCCGCCTGCGACCCTCTGAACCTGGCCGGAATCCTATCTCCCGGACACAAGGTGCCCGCGGTGTTGCGCAATCGGTTGGTGTTCCGGGACGGCGTGCCCATCGTCTCCATGGAAAACGGTTCCGTGATCGAATTAACCAACGCCAGCCCGGATATCATAGAACGGGCCAAAGTCACCTTGAGCGTTCGCATTTCCCAAGCCGGTTACCAGATGGACAAACCGGATCTGGTAATGGTGTAAGTCCGGCGCAACCGGAACACTGCCCCTCGAATTGATAATCCTGGGAGGCTATGCTAACGTTGCTAGGCACTTCTGTAAGCACTTTCCCGCCCTCCTTAGCCTCGATTTAGGCTGATTCGTTCGAGGCAATTTCAGGAGGCAAAAACATAAAGGCGGCCCCTTTGTCCGAGTTCCGTTTCTCTCCCAACCCAAACCAAGCCCATCTGGTCAACTGGCAGCCCTGGAGCCCGGCAGCATTCACCAAAGCCCAGGAAGAAGACAAGCCCGTTCTGCTGTCCATCTCCGCCGTTTGGTGCTATTGGTGCCACGTGATGGACGATGATACCTACTCGGACCCCGAGGTCCAGGGCCTCCTTAACGAGCACTTCGTAACCATCCGGGTGGACAACGACCACCGACCCGACATCAACGCCAGATACAACGTTGGTGGATGGCCCACGACGGCCTTCCTCACCGGGCACGGCGGCCTCATCGGCGGAGCGACCTATCTGCCTCCCGAGCAGTTGATCTCCATGATCGCGGAATTCGCCGAGGCCTACAAGAATGACCGCCCCACACTCTACACTCAGGCCAGGGACCTACTGAACACACGTAAGGATCATGCGCAGCGGTTCGTGGCCAGTAGCGAATTGGAAGAATCGATGACCGACCGGGTCTCGCGTATCGTCGTGGGGTCTTATGACGCCACCAATGGCGGGTTCGGCAGTGAGCCAAAATTTCCCAACGCGTCAATCTTGCGCTTCTTGAACCACCAGTACCGCACCACCGGCGAAGATTTCTTTGCATCTATGCTAATCAAGACCCTCGACAGCATGTCGGATGGGCAGGTGCACGACAGCTCCGACGGCGGTTTCTTCAGGCACTGTGCACAGGCTGATTGGACCCAACCGCAGCACGAAAAGATGCTGGAAGACAATCTGAGCCTGGCCCGAGAGTTCTTGGACGCCAGTATCTTGCTGGACCGACCGGGATACCGTGAAACGGCGAAACAGTCCTTCGATTACTTGCTGGAGCAGCTCTACGATCCGGCCGTGCCCGGATTCCGGGGCAGCCAAGGCGCCCATTCAGATTACTTCTCGCTGAGTCCGGACCAGCGGACCGCCGATGCCCGCCCCGCGCCGGACTCATCTTGTTACGCCAACAGCAATGGGTTAGCAGTGACCGTGCTGCTCGACGCGGCTTGGAAATTGGGCGACCTTTCGTTGCAAACCAAAGCCCTTCAAACGTTAGAGACATTGGATTCCGCGGTTAAGTCCGGCTCTTTCAGTCACGTCTATTCGGAGCAAGGCCCGTCCGATGTTCTGGCGTTCTTCACGGACTGGGCCTGGCTGTTAACTGCATTGGTCCAGGCGCACGGCAACACTGCTTCGGAGGGGTATCTCGAACGGGCGGTTGCTGTTGCCCAAATAATGGTAGACCGGTTCTTTGACCAAAAAGCCGGTGGTTTCTTCGATATCGAAGACCAGCCGGATGCTATCGGCCATCTGCAGATCAGAGAGAAGGTTTTGGCTGACAACACCGTCGCCGCCCAGGCTTTGATCCGGTTGCATCAGACCACCGGGAATGCGGACTACCGGCAGATAGCGGAGGCTACGCTGAGCGCCTTTGTTGAAACGTTCAGAGAGCAGGGGGAGTTCGCTGCCGACTACGGTCTTGCCGTGCACCTGCTGAACAACGACCATGTGGAAGTGACCGTCGAAGGTAAGCCTGAAGACGCCGGATGCCAGGCCTTGTTAGCTGCTGCCGTCCGTCTACCCCAACCCAACCTCGACATCAAAACGATCGTGGCCGCCGATGGCGACAATGTCGCCCGAGCCCACGTTTGCCTGGATACGGTGTGTTTGCCACCGGTGGACTCGCCCGCTGAACTGGCGGAAGCGGTGGCCGGACTAGCAAAACAGCAGGAGAGCCCCTTCCAAGATATATTCCAGGTCTTCCCCGGCGCCTAACAATTGAGACTAACCACCGGCTATCGGCCGATTTCGCCCCTGGCGTGGACATGGCGTATCATCACATCAAAAGCTAATGGAGGAATTGCGTGCTGCGTAGCGCGGACTGCGGCTCCCTGAGAGACGAAAATACCGGCGACCAAGTTACCCTAGCGGGTTGGGTCGGCCGGAGGCGTGACCACGGTGGAATCATCTTTCTTGACCTGCGGGACAGGTCAGGCGCCGTTCAAGCTGTATTCAACCCAAAGACCGACGCCGATGCCACACGGGTCGCCGAAGAGGTCAGGGGCGAGTGGGTCGTCCAGGTCAAGGGCACGGTCAATCGCCGTCCCGAGGGCAGTGAGAACCCAGCCATGGCCACCGGCGATGTGGAAGTCATGGTCACGGAGATTACTGTCCTGAACCGATCGCTGACCCCTCCTTTCTACATCGAAGAAGACGCCGAGGCCGACGAAAGCCTGCGCCTGAGGTACCGCTACCTGGACCTGCGGCGGCCGCCCATGCTGCGCAATCTGACACTGCGGCACCACGTGGTCAAGTACATCCGGGACTTCCTGAGCGGCCGCGACTTCTTGGAGATCGAAACCCCGATCCTCATCAAGAGCACCCCGGAGGGCGCCCGGGATTTCCTGGTGCCTAGCCGGATGCAGCCGGGTAATTTCTACGCCCTGCCACAATCGCCCCAGCAGATGAAACAACTGCTCATGGTCTCCGGTATTGAACGCTATTTCCAGATTGCCCGCTGCTTCCGCGACGAAGACCTGCGCGCCGACCGGCAACTGGAATTTACCCAGTTGGACCTGGAGATGAGCTTTGTAGAAGAGGATGACATTTTGGACCTGACTGAAGAGCTGTATATCGGGATGATCGAGTCGGTAACCCCGGATAAGAGATTACGGAAACCATTCCCCAGAATCACCCATGCCGAGGCTATGGAACGCTACGCCTCGGACAAACCTGACATTCGGTTCGGCTTGGAGATGACCGACGTTTCAGAATTGGCCAGCGAAACTGAGTTTAGGGTGTTTCTGTCCACGGTGGAGGGCGGCGGCCAGATAAAAGGGTTCGTCGTGCCAGGCCAGGCTGGTTTCGTTACCGGCCAGATGAAAGACTTGGATGATACTGCTAAAGCGGCGGGCGCCGGCGGACTGGCCCACATCCGATACCGGGGGACCAACCCCGTTGGCCAACTTTCGGAAGACGAGATCCTACAGTCGGCGGGGCTGCGGATGCCGGCGGAATGGCACCGACGGCTGGCAGACAAGATGGGCGCCGGGCCCGGAGACATGATTCTGCTGATGGCCGGTCGTCAGCCGCGCCTGAACGTCTGGCTTTCGGCCATGCGGACCCACGTTAGCGAGTTGTTGGAATTGACCGACCCTGATGAATTGGCTTTTGCCTTCGTCACCAAGTTCCCGTTGTTCGATTGGAACGAAGACGCTAAGCGCTGGGACTCGTCCCACCATCCCTTCACCTCCCCAGAGGACGGTCAAGAAGGCGAGTTGGACGGCGAGAATCTGGGCGATATCAAATCGAAAGCCTACGACCTGGTCTGCAACGGGTCCGAGTTGGCCAGCGGCAGCATCCGGATCCACAACCGCCAGCTTCAAGAGAAAATATTTGCCATACTGGGCCACTCCAAGGAGGATGTTGAATCCCGGTTCGGTCAGATACTGGAAGCCTTTGAGTACGGCGCACCGCCTCACGGCGGCATCGCGCCAGGAATAGACCGGCTGGTGGCCATTCTCTGTGGCAGCCCGTCCATTCGTGACGTGATTGCTTTCCCCAAGACTCAGAGCGGCACCGATCTGCTATTCAAGGCGCCGACCCCGGTGGACCCAAAGCAACTCGAAGAGCTATCGCTTCGGATCACAGAAAAGCCGGACTGACTGTCTTACTTGCCCACAATAAAAGGCCCGCGGAATTGATCCGCGGGCCTTTTCGATTCACCGAATCAGGTTTGGCCTACTTAGGCTGCGCCTTTGCGGGCTTCGCCGGTGAGTTTTGCCCTGGTGTAGAAAGCAAGGGCGGCGGCTTCTGTGTTCTCTGATTTGCCGGCCCAAGCGGTCAAGGGCGCTCCTTGGAGGCTACGGCCAAAGGAGAAGCTTAACTCCCACGGCGCCTTGGCGGCGGCAGCTTGCTTGTTGAGCGCATTCAGATTGGCCGTCACCGAATCGTCCGGTTCCCCGCCGGAGAGGAACACCACTCCGGGAACGGAGGCCGGCAATGTGCGCTTGAAGCATTCGATAGTCCGCTCGGCGACTTCATCGGGATCGGCCCGTTTTGCCGATGAGCCTCCAGAAATCACCATGCTGGGCTTCAGTAACATCCCTTCCAGCAGGACTTTCTGTTGGGCCAGTTGGTCGAAGACCTCACGCAGGGTTTCTTCCGTGACTTCAAAACACCGGTCGATATCATGGTCTCCGTCGCGCAACACCTCCGGCTCCACGATGGGCACCAGGCCTGCCTCCTGACTCAACGCAGCGAAGCGGGCCAGCGCGTGGGCGTTCGCGGCCAGACCGTAAGAGGTCGGCGTGTTGTCGCTGATACTGATCACGGCCCGCCATTTGGTGAACCCGGCCCCTAGGTCGTTATACTCTTTGAGCCTGTCCCGGAGACCGTCCAATCCTTCGGTCACCAGTTCATCCGGGGCTTCCGGCAGCGGCACGGTGCCTTTGTCGACCTTGATACCAGGGATGATTCCTCGGTCACACAAAACTTTAACCATGGAAGTGCCATCGGCGGCGTCCTGGCGAATGGTCTCATCGAATAAGATCACGCCGCTGATGAACTTGTCCACACCTGCGGTGCGGAACAGCATCTCCCGGTAATTCCGGCGGTTGTCCTCAGTGGACTCAACGTTGATGCTATCGAATCGTCTTTTTATTGTGCCGCCACTTTCGTCGGCAGCCAAGATACCCTTCCCTTCCGCAACCAGCGCCTGAGCGGTCTGGACTAATCGCTGTTTATCCATTGGTCACCTCTCATTCCCGTATTATCCTGGTTATGTATAGTTGCGACAAGTCTCCTAGCCGCCACTAATCACGGACACCGTGGTCTCAACAACGTCCTTGTTGCCTAGGATCAGCGGGGTTCGTTGGTGCAATTCCTTCGGGATGATGTCCAATATTCTCGCGTAACCGGTCGACGCGGCCCCGCCGGCCTGCTCGGCAACGTATCCCAGTGGGTTGGCTTCGTACATCAAACGCAGACGGCCGTCTTTCCGGTTCGTGTCGGCAGGATAGGCAAAAATTCCGCCCTTCAGAAGGTTCCGGTGGAAATCAGCCACCAATGAGCCCACGTAACGTTGGGAGTATTTGTCTCTGAGCAGCCCGATGGCGCGCTGGGTCGGCTCATCCAACACCTTGTTGTTGCCCTCGTTGGTGCTGTAGTAAGGGCAGTCCGCCGGGATCTTGATATCCGGGTGGGTAACAGCGAAGGTCCCGGATTCGGTGTCCAAAGTGAATCCGCAGACATTGTTCTCGGTGGCCAAAACCAACACAGTGCTGGACCCGTAGACCACATACGCCGCAGCTACCTGTTCATTGCCTGGCCGCAGCAGAGAATCGTCGTTTACGGTTTCTCCGGGCTTTCTTTTCCAGATGCCGAATATGGAGCCGATACTCACGGCGACGTCGATATTGGAGGAGCCGTCCAACGGGTCCATCAGTACGATGTAGCCGTCGGCAACCTCGCCTTCGACTATGACCGGGTCCTCGATCTCTTCGCACCCTATCGCAGCCACGTGGCCCGACTGGGAAAGCATCTCGACGAATGTGTCGGAGCTGGCTGTGTCCAGACGCTGGACGATCTCACCCTGAACGTTAACCTCGCCAGTGATACCCAGCGCATCGGTTAAGGCGGCCTGCTGGACCTGTTGTTGAATCCGGCGAGCGCCTTCCGCGATCGCCATTATGACGGCTTCCAGCCCCTGGTTCTGCCCTTTGTCCCGGGCTACGTATTCTTGAAGAGTAGTCCTCTGATCTGCTACCGGCACGCTTCACCTCCCACGCTGAAATGCCTGAATCACCAGTCTATACCCAAATCGAGCAACACCTCGTCTTTCAATACGGATTACGGTGAATCTACATCGGCGCCATTATCCGTAATCTCTGTATCCGGAATCGAAGTAAACCAGCCATCTTACGGCCATATCCGTCAGGCGCAAAACAGGCGTGGCTTAGCTTCCCAGTCCGGGTCGCGCCCAATTCTAGCAGCACGAATTTTGCTCTGTCAATTTTAACTTGAATCGACTTGATACTGGTCCGGACAAAAGCGGTTTAACTGTCATATCAAACGCCGATTAATTTTGCTGACCAGGCCCGCTCCGGGCGTTGCCGAGCGCCCGAGACGGGTGTATATTCAATACTAGAGTACTGGCTATCCCCTTAGACACAAGGAAGTCCATACCCAGGCGGCCCCGGCCGCTTGGGGAGTTTCAAGGACAATAATCTTGGGTGAGATTTTTCAATACCTGGTGGTATTCCTCATGGCGGTATGGACCGCCCGACTGGCGATTACCAAGGGTCGTAACGCCTGGGGTTGGGGTGGCGCGGCTTTAGTTTTGGGCCTCCTCCCTTGGCATCTCTTTGGCGTGCTTCCGGTGCTTATTCTGCTTTTCATAAAGCTCCCCAACGAGGCTTCCGCAGAGCAAGTTGACCGGTTGACTTGCGCACGCTGTGCCAAGTCGTATTCCAGCGGCCAGCATTTCTGCACCGGCTGCGGTTGGGACTTAAACGAGGCTTACTCGCCGGAAGAATCGGACGGAGGCGAGCCCTTCCCCGCCCGGCCTCAGGTGCAGACCACAGTCCAGTCCACCGGCGTTGCCCAGCCGCCCGAAACCGCTGACGCCCCGGCGGCTGAACCCACGCCCACGGAACCCTCGAAAACTGAATCTCCGGTAGAGGAAACGGTGGCCCCCAGAGAGGCAGCCGCACCGGCTGTTGAGGCGCCACAAGAAGAGTCCACCGACTCGGCTGGGGATGCAGGCGAAACCGAAGCCGATGCGGCAGAGGAAGAGCCGGCGAAAGAATATGTGCCGTGGGGCACCTACGATGTTGGTGTTGCGCCGACGGCCGTTCTAATGACCTCACGGGGCATGGAGCGGTTCGAAGAGGGCAAATTTCAAGAGGCGATCGACCAGTTCACCAAGGCTATCGCCTTGGATCCCAACCACGCCGAGGCCTGGCAACGCCGCGCCGAAGCATACGCCCAACTAGGCCGGCCGAAGCAGGCGGAAGATGACCGCCGTCACTTGCAAGGACTGGATCCCAGTTCGTCTCCGGGCTAGATCCTGGATCGCAAAACGGATGACACAAAAAAGGAACCACCTAAAGTGTGGTTCCTTTTCTTTTGGATTAACAGAATCGGTCTGACTCTCGATGTCACCCTAAGTGAAGCGAAGAGTCTGCCAAGGCGTCATTTGGAAGATTCTCCGTCGGCCTGAGGCGCTCCTCAGAATGACAGGTTGGTGGCAGAACCGCGCTAAACGGCCATGATGTGATAGCCGGCATCAACGGGGATGATGGCGCCCGTGATTCCGCTGGAGAGCCCGCTGCAGAGGAACAGCGCCGTTTGTGCTACCTCTGTCACTGTGATATTCCGTTTCAACGGAGCTTTCTCGGCTGCGGCGTGGTGCATGTCCCTGAACCCGCTGATACCCCTGGCAGCGAGGGTCTGCAGAGGGCCTGCCGAGATGGCGTTGACCCTGATGTTCTGCTCTCCGAACTCGTAGGCCAACTGCCGGACACTGTGCTCCAGGGCCGCCTTGGCCGTGCCCATCACGTTATAGCCGGGGTAGACTTTTTGGGACGCATCAAAGGTCATGGCCAGCACGCTGCCACCATTGGTCATTAGCGGAGCCGCGTGGCGGACCAAGGGCAACAATGAATAGGCGCTCACCTCTAGGGCGATGCGGAACCCCTCCCGTCCGGTGTCTACAAACCGGCCTTCCAGGTCCTCGCGATTGGCAAAGGCGATGCTGTGCACTACGAAAGAGATATCGCCGAATTCTTCTTTCAACGTCTGGAAAACCTCGGCAATCTGCTCGTCGTCCGTGGCCTCGCAGGGCAGGGTGAGAGCGCCGTCCATGGTGGCTGCCAATCCCTTCACACGCTCTTTAAGGCGGTCTCCTTGGTAGGTGAGGGCGATACGCGCCCCCGCCTGGGAAAGGGCCTGTGTGATGCCCCAGGCGATACTACGGTCATTGGCTACGCCGAATACGATACCTTTCTTGCCGGACAGGTCTATCGGAAACACCTGGATACCTCTCTAACATTTCATATTCGACACAGCTCAAAGGCCCTGTAACAATCTATGGATCAGGCGTAAGCCGGGGCCACTTGGTCTAGAAATATTTCTAATTGTTTCTCCGGATGGAAGCTGGCGAAGCGCACCACAACGGTGCCAACACCAGCCTTCACATATTCCGCGATCCTGTCGGCAACACTCTCCGGGCCGCCGAAGGGGCCCCAACGGGTGCCCCAAATATCTGAGCCGTAATAACCGGTCAACCACTCAACAGCGTCCGCCTCGGCTTTTTTAAGGTCGGGATCCATGTTCACTGTGATGTGGAAGGCCTTTTCCATACTGCTTGCGTCGCGTCCTAACTCCGAGGCCGCCTCGTTCACCTGTTGGATAACTTGAGCATATTCATCCGGAGTGTCTGAGATGGAGATTATACCCGCCCCCAGCCGGGCCGCCCGGCGAACCTGGGCCTGGCTCTTCGCCCGGTAGTGTGTGGCCAGCAGGAAAGGGATTCCCTCGTCATTTACGGGTACAGGCCGCATCAGAGGGGAGTCAAGGTTAAAATTCCGACCATGGAAATCGAATGGTTTACCCGACCCTAGACCTTGGACGATCTCAATAATCTCTTCAAACCGGCGCCCCCGCCCTTTCGAGGCCACTCCTGCGGCTGCCCATTCACGTTTCTGATCGTCGTTAAACACCCCACCCACACCGGCACCGATCACCAACCGACCTCCGGATATCAGGTCGACGGTATTCAAAGTCTGTGCCAGTAGCACCGGATGACGAAGGGCCGGAAGCAAAACCGCCGTGCCCAACCTGACGCGGCTGGTACGGGCAGCAAGCGCGCCCAGGACTGCTAGGGGTTCCATGCGGGGCTTGGCCACCAGACTATCGCCGACCCAGACTGAGTCCAGTCCTGCTTTTTCCACAGTCTCAGTCAATTCAAAGATGCGCTCCATGTTGACAGGCTGTTCGCCCTTCAACAATAGACCCCGGGTGGGCAATAAGATGCCGAGGTTTACTTTTTTATCGGGCAAGTTCACTACCCGGGATTTTCCTCAAGAGTCTGAGGGCCCAAGCTGTGCTCGGCGGACAACCGTTCAAGCAGTCCGGGTTCCATATGCTGGAACGTCGCCAGATCATCGACCACGTCCAGGTCGAAACCCAGACCTTGGCTGGAGTTGATAGCCACAGATCTTTCGAGCCGGGCTGCTTGAGTCAGGTGCTTCATGAAACTGCGCTGTCCCAGTTCCGGCTGCATGGGAACTCCCAGAGGGACGAAAATCGAATTGGTACCGCCATCCCGGCGGGCCGGCGCCAGCGTCACGTTTCCCTGGCTGCGGGACGTCTGCATCATGCTGTGTATATCTGCCGGCTTCAAAAAGGGCAGGTCGCCAGCGACGTAGAGGGCCGACTTGCCTTGCTCAAAAGCCAGTTCGAAAGCCTTTTTCAGGGTGTCGTTCAAGTCTTCGCCCAATTCTTCCAGGCATTCGGCGCCCAAAATCCGAATCATCCCGCAGACACGGTCATCGCCTCCGACCACCCAGACTGTATCGATAGATGCAGCCTTGATTGCCAACACCACGCGGCGCAGCATACCCAAAGCCAGGTCGGCCCGTTGATGAGCCGTCAGCGATTGGGCCAGCCGCGACTTCCCCTGAGAAAGGGGTTTCATGGGAACGATCGCGATTACATTCTGTGGGTCGGTGACCATCTAGTCCTGTTCCAGGTTAATCGGCAAGAGCCAGAATCTCTCTGGCCAGCGCAATTTTATCCTCTTCCGTCTCCATGATAGTCGATGTCACCAGAGGAGTTAATCCCATTTCCTCGATCTCTGAAGCCAAGTCCTGGTCCTCGTTATCCATCACGAATACGTCGCAGATGTCCCGGTATTCCCGGGCAACCTCAACGCATGACACTTGTTTGCCCAACTCAGCCATAATCTTGCCCGCTGGGCCATTCACGGCATCCCTTCCAACGATCGGGCTGACGCAGACCTTTTTTCCCGAAAAATCGCGCATCAGCCGCCTTACACCAGGCAAGGCCAATATCGGCCCCAGACTCAGATACGGGTTTGACGGGCACAGCACCAACATACCGCATTTGGCCAGCGAGTCTAGCAGCCCAGGCGCGGCGGTTGCATTTTCAACACCGACATAACGGACTTCAAAAACCTTTGGTTCGGCCCTGCGGCCGACGAAATACCGCTGCATAGGCAGTTCGCCCTCGTCGGTAGAAAGGACTGTTTTCACCGGGTCGTTGCTCATAGGTACAACACTGTGGAAAACGCCAAGGCTCTGATTCAACTCTGAGGTTACTTCGGACAAAGTCTTGCCTTCGGTCAATAATTGAGAGCGCCGGATGTGGGTGGCGAAATCGCGGTCGCCCAGGTTGAACCAAGTGTCCACGCCAAACTTCCCCAACATCTCAAGAGCGGTGAAAGTATCCCCGGCCACGCCCCAGCCAGTCTCTTGGTTTGAAAGGCCGGAAAGGGTATACATCATGGTGTCCAGGTCGGGTGAGACATGCAGGCCATGGAAAGTCTCGTCGTCCCCGGTATTCACGCAGATAACCAGGTCGCCGGAAGGAAGACAACGGGCTAGTCCAAGAGCAAGTTTGGCGCCACCGACGCCCCCGGCCAATGCCAGTACGGCAGGGGATTCGAAAGTCACCATCGATGTCCATAGGTGCGGAATCCGACGCCGGGAAAGGACATTACGCGACTAGACTTTGGCACTTGGATTTTTTTGGGGATGCTCAAACCGGTAGGTGTCCAGTTTGACCAGCCTGTTGTAAGACCCAAATATCTCTTCCACGTTGTCGCCAACAAGGTCCAATGGGTCGAGTTCCTGGTCTGTATCGCTGAAAACCCGGCGGGTTTTATAGGTCGTGTAGCGTTCCGCGGGTATCCGGCCTGCTTGGCGGATCATCTGCCGGAATTCCGACGGGCGCATGAGCTGGCCGTGTTGCGCTCCCGCTGCGGTAGAGATGCTCTCGTTGATGAGCGTACCGCCCAGGTCATTGACGCCTGCAGTCAGCAGCAGCTGGGACATGCGCGGCCCCTCTTTGACCCAGGAGGCCTGGATATTGGGTATCCAGTTATTGAGCATGATCCGGGCGATGGCGTGCATCTTGATCACGTCAATCCCAGACGGGCCGGGCCGGACATCGTTCACAAGTCCCTGCATGAACATGGGCGCTTCGGTATGAACAAAACTCAGGGGCACGAATTCGGTGATGCCGCCGGTCTGTTGCTGGATTCCTCTGATAAGGTCTATGTGCTTTGCCAATTGCGTGGGAGTCTCGAGATACCCAAACATCACTGTTGAAGTCGTTGGGATACCCAACCCATGGGCAGTGGTGATCACCTCTGTCCACTGGTCCACCGTGATACGGCCCGGAGATATCTTGTCACGAAGTTCTTGGTCTAGGACTTCGGCTGATGTCCCAGGCAGACTGCCGACACCGGCTTCTTTCAACTCGGTCAGGTAGGCCTTAATTGTGATGTCGGAGCGTATGGAACCATACAGTACCTCTTCCGGAGAGAAGCCGTGGATGTGCATATCTGGCAATTCTTTCTTGATCGCCTCGCAGAGCCGGATATACAGGTCGCCTTCCATTTTGGGCGGCAACCCAGCCTGGACGCAGACTTCCGTGGCGCCGTAGTCCCAGGCTTCCTTGGCCCGCCGGATGATCTCTTCCACCGGCAGTAGATAGCCTTCCTCCTGACGAAAGTCACGGCTGAAAGCGCAGAAACCGCAGCGTTTGATACAGACGTTGGTGAAGTTGATGTTGCGGTTGACAACGTAGGTGACAATGTCTCCCACGGTGCGTCTGCGGAGTTCGTCCGCCGTCATCACGAGAGCATTGTATTCCTGGCCTTCCGTCTCGAACAACACCACCGCTTCTTCAACCGTGATATCTTCTCCCGAAAGGGCACGATCCAACACCGCTGCCGTCTCGGGTTTGAGCGCACTAATCACAGACTCGAGGTTTTTAGCCCCATTCTGGCCTGACTGTTCAGATTGTGCCGGCATATCTCTGCAATCCCCCTGCGACGTAACCCTCTGAATCAGCCATGGCTGAAACTTTTTGTGCGAGGGAGTCGGGTAGAAATTCTTTCGTTCCTAGGAAGTACTCCGGGTATACCGGAAGCCTGGGTCTCAGTTGGAACCCAGCTGCCTCGGTCTTGGTTTTTAATTCGGTTAAGGCCGGCCACGGGGCTTCAGGATTCACGAAGTCCGGAGTCAACGGCGACACTCCGCCCCAGTCGTTAATCCCCGCATCCAGATATATCTGATAGTTCTTGGCGCTGAGATTGGGCGGTACCTGGAGATTTGCCTCCGGTCCGAGGACCAGCCGGGCAACCGCCACCGTCCAAAGGAATTCATCCGTCTCCGCATCAGGCGAATTTCCCATCGCCGTATCCGGTTTGGCCCGGAAGTTTTGGATTATCACTTCCTGAACATGGCCATGCTTGGCGTGAAGCTCCGCGATTGCTAATAGGGACTCTATACGGTCGCGGCGATTCTCGCCTATGCCGATGAGGATACCAGTGGTGAAAGGCACCCGCAACTCTCCGGCCAGTTCCAGCGTGCGTAACCGCACTCGGGGCCGTTTACTGGGAGCAAATTCGTGGGGACCGCCAACTGCGTACAGTGCCTCACTGGTGCTCTCCAGCATCAGTCCCATGGAAGGGTTAAAGGGCTGCAAGGCTGCGATCTCACGGCGGGCCATGGTGCCGGGATTGGCATGGGGCAGCATGTCTGTTTCTTCGAACACCAATTTACAAACGTAGGTGAGGTATTCCAGGGTGGTCTTGAACCCACGGTGTTCCAGCCATTCTCGTGCCTCGGGGTAGCGCTGTTCCGGCCGCTCCCCCAGGGTGAAAAGGGCTTCGGTGCACCCGAGAGCCGCACCGGCATTAGCCACATCCAAGACCTGTTCCGGAGTCATGAAAAGCTCTTTGCCCGCCTGTGTTGGGTCCTTGCGAAATGTGCAGTACCCACAGAAATCACGGCACAGATGGGTCAGAGGAATGAAAACTTTGGGCGAAAACGTGACGGTGTTGCCCTTGCCCTGGTCACGCATGGACGCAGCGGCCGCGCAGATCTCTTTGGTGGCGTCAGGGCCGGCAGACAGGAATGACAGGGCGTCAGCCTCGGGCAGAGACCCACCTGCCATCGCCTTGGCAATCACCTCTGTCAGATACGCGCCGGCTTTCGTATGTAAGGCTGCCTCGCGAGAGCGGGCGGAAACCGTCAAAAGTGCTCCATCCGGTGCAAAACCGGACCTGCCTGCCGAATTGAATACCGGATTATTTTAGACGGTCGGCGCTGAGCAGGCAACACATAAAGTGACAACGAAAGGAGAGGGAATTGGTCCAGATACTGAAACCTGACTCAGAATCCGTTGAGTCGGCTTTGGTCGGTGAGGTCAGTGGTGGCGTAAGGCCGGCCCAGATGGGCGTGGGCCCTTCGGGTGGCGACCCGGCCTCTGGGCGTCCGTTCTAAGAATCCCAGTTGCAGTAAGAAAGGCTCCCAGACATCCATTATAGTGTCCGACTCCTCGTTCAATGATGCTGCCAGGGTTTCCAGGCCGACGGGGCCTCCGTCGAATTTGTCGATGATGCTGGTCAGCAACCGGTGGTCCGATAGGTCCAATCCCAGTTCATCCACGTTGAGTTGCTCCAATGCGGCACGGGCGACCTCTCCGTTGATCCGGTTGTCGGCCTTGACCAGGGCGTAGTCCCTCGTGCGTTTCAGCAGCCGGTTGGCTACTCTTGGAGTGCCCCTTGACCGTGCCGCGATCAGATCCATACCCTCGCTGTCAGTGTCCATCTCCAAGATTCGGGCGGAACGGTCGACGATGACCTTCATATCTTCGGGTTCGTAATAGTCCAAACGGCAGACCAAGCCGAACCGGTCGCGAAGGGGAGCGCTGACCATGGAGAACCGAGTTGTGGCGCCGACCAGGGTAAAGGGGCTGATCCTAAGATTGACGTTTCGGGCGGCCAGACCCTTGCCGACCATCCAAGACAGGAAGAAATCTTCCATCGCCGAGTACAGGACTTCTTCGACCACCCGGTTGAGGCGGTGGACCTCATCGATGAAAAGTACGTCGCCTGGCTGGAGGCTGGTTAGAATGGCGGCCATGTCTCCGGCCCGCTCAACAGCCGGGCCCGAGGTGACCCGGATGGCGACTTCCATCTCGGTGGCGATGATGTTGGCCAGTGTGGTTTTTCCGAGACCGGGAGGGCCGTAGATAATCACATGGTCGAGGGGTTCCTGGCGTATCTTAGCGGCCTGGATGGAGATGGAGAGGTTCTCTTTGGTGTTGGCCTGCCCGACGAAATCTTCCAGCCGGTTGGGCCGCAAAGACACATCTTGGTCTTCCTGCTGTAAGTCGCCGGAGATCAGCCGTTCGGCCATCTCACTCTCCTCACCCTTGAAATATCTGAGCTAGATTCATCCGCTCAAATGGCATGCAAAATGCCCAACCCATTGTAGCCGGGCACTGGCCATTAGGGTCAAGAATCGCCCGTCATGTATTTACCCGACATATTTGCGGAAGACTAGGCAAGCATTCTGACCGCCGAACCCAAAGGCGTTGGACAACGCAACTTGAACATCCGCAGCTCTGGACTGGTTCGGCACGTAATCCAAGTCGCATTCGGGGTCTGGGACATCATAATTGACCGTTGGATGAATAGCGGCCTCAGTGATGGTCTTCACACAGGCGGCGGCGTCCAAAGAGCCGGCTGCGCCAAGGGAATGGCCGATCATGGACTTGGTTGAGCTGATGGGAATCTTGTGGGCCAGGTCGCCGAACAGCCGCTTAATCGCGACAGTTTCCAGCGCATCGTTCAATGGGGTAGAAGTGCCGTGGGCGTTGATGTAGTCAACTTGGTCCAAGGACACTTGAGCATCGTTCAGCGCCATCTGCATCGCTGCGGCCGCGCTGACCCCTGACTCTTCAGGTTGGACCGGATGCCCGGCGTCACTCGTCGAGCCGAACCCCGCCAACTCAGCCAGGATATTCGCCCCGCGGCCAATTGCGTGTTCCAAGCTTTCCAGGACCATGATTACCGAGCCCTCGGAAGGGATGAATCCGTCCCGGCTGGCGTCAAAAGGACGGCTAGCTTTTTGCGGCTCGTCGTTTCTGGTGCTTAGCGCCCGCATCACTGCGAAACCGGAGAGCCCCAACAGGCTGATACCAGCTTCCGTGCCGCCGGCCAACATCACGTCGGCCGCGCCCCTGCGAATGACCGAGACCGCCTCCCCCATTGCCTGGTTGGAGGCTGCGCAGGCCGTGGTTGCAGTGGAGTTATAGCCGTGGGCGCCGGTGTACCGGCTCACGGCGGCGGCAGCCATGTTGGGTAGGATCATCGGAAAGAAAAATGGAGACATTCGCATCCCGCCACGGTCGGCCAGTATCCGGCAATTCTCCTCCAGTGTTGGGAAGCCGCCGTTGCCGTTGCCCAGCAGCACGCCCACACGGTATGGGTCGTCTTTGGAGATATCGTAATCAGCAGCTTCCACGGCTTGAAGTGCGGCGGCGACGGCCAATTGAGTGAAGCGGGCCATCCTCCGGGCTTCCTTGTTGCCAATGTAGGTGTTGGGGTCAAAGCCAGAGACCTCTCCCGAGATCTGACAGGGATATCCTTCCGGGTCGCAAAGGGTCATGGGGCCGATGCCCGAAGTCCCCGCGACCAGGTTCTTCCAATATTCTTCAGGGGTTTCGCCCAGGGGGGTCATTGCCCCCATCCCCGTTATTACGACTCTAACCCGTTCATCTGCCACAGAAGACGCTCCTGTGATAATTTTTCGTGCCGCCGTTTCTTAAAAATCTAGCTTAAAGACCTGGGGCGGTAAGTTCCGGATAAATCTCAGGCTCAATTCCCAGCGCCGACTCCCGGACCTCGGCGGTCAGGAACAACGAGCCGGTCGCCAGTATCAAATCTCTACTCCCTGCGTTGCCGATAGCTATCTTGAGGGCATCGGCTGGCGTTAGGGCTTCTAAGGCCGTTTTGCCATTCTCTTTAAAGAGACTAGCAAGATTGGCTACGTCCATGGAACGCGGATGCCTGGAGGCAGTGGCGATGGTGATATCCGCCTTTTCGCCTAGCGCCTGAGCCATGTCCGCCACATTCTTGTCTTTTGAGAAACCAACGATCAGTATGATCCGGTCAAATTCTAGATACTTGGGCAAGGACTTCAAAAGACTCTCCACTGAGTATACGTTGTGCGCACCGTCGGCTACCAAGAGAGGAGAGCGCGATAATACCTCCATCCGGCAGGGCCAATCTACCCGTTCGAACCCAACTTCCATGGCCTTGGCAGGCACATCAATCCCCTGACTGGCCAACGCTTCCAGGGCGGCGACGGCCGAGCATGCATTCTCTAATTGGTGCGCGCCCAGCAACGGCATACGCAGGTTGTATTCGTCATTGCGGCCCTTGACCGTGAACCGCTGTCCGTCGGTTCCGGACCACCCTTCCTCCCATGTTACGTCTCTCCCTACAAGTATGGGCACAGCCTCTTTCTCCTGGCAAACGGCTAAGATGGGCGATAGCGCTTCCGGGGGTTGGGGAGCAATCACAACCGTTGCCCCCGGCTTGATGATTCCAGCCTTGTCGGCGGCGATCTCACCGATGGAATCACCTAGGATTGCCATATGGTCCAGACTGATGGAGGTGATGACGCAGACCCCGGCATCCAGCACGTTGGTGGCGTCCAGCCGCCCACCCAGTCCTACCTCTACAACCTGAGCGTCAACTCTGTCCTGGGCAAAGCACTGGAAGGCCATGCCAGTTAGGTATTCAAAAAGGGTCAATGGCCCGATTTCTGCGTCTTTTTGAAGTTCTTCATGTAGCGGCCACAAACCTTCTACCAGACCAGCGAAAATCTCCTGGGAGATAGGCTCTGAGTCCCGCCTGATGCGTTCCCGAAAGGTGTGGATATGAGGGGAAGAATAAAACCCGGTGCTGAGTCCGGCTGCCCGGATGGCCGCATCGCACAACGCCGCCGTGCTGCCTTTGCCCTTGGTGCCGGCGATGTGGACCGCTGGTATCTGCTTATGGGGACTGCCCAGCCGCTCCATCAACGTTTCCATCCGGGTTAGATCATAGATAGCTTTCTGGCGAGGCCCGGTGGCCGCGTTTCTCTCGTGATCAACCATGGTCAGTAGACGGGCGATTGACTGGCGGTAGTCCAAACGGCTCCTAAATGGCTCCTGATGCCAAGCGGCTCTTGGATAACAAAGGGAAGGGTATTCAGGCTGCCGGCCCAAGTCGCGGCGGGAAGTTAGTGGTCGCGGAGGTGGCGTGGCATTGCCCCAAGAAGCATCTGGATCCCATCGGCAACTCCGACCGAATTCACGTATCCAATATTACCTTCCATCGGCTGGGGGGTAAACCCAAAAACCCGCTCTACCTCTCCCATCTCGGCAACGCTGCGGATACCCAGCATCCTGATTTGGTCAGTGGTTATTGGTGGTCTGGGCATGATTACTTGAGTGACTTTAACGGCGGGGTACATCAGCCAGGTGGGCAGATGGAACCGCAACCGCCGTTTGCCCATGGCTCTAGCCACCTGAGAGACCACGTCGTTATAGCTCATTCGCTCAGTTCCACCCAGGTCTAGGACCTGGCCTTTCAAGTCTTCCCGTCCCAGGGTTATCCCGATGCACTTAGCCAGGTCATCCGCGGCCAAGGGATGGTATCTGTTCTTGCCGGACCCAATCACCGGCACGAGAGGAAACACCCTCACTAACCCCGCCAGAACATTGATAAACTCGTCGCCTTCTCCGAACAGCACGGAAGGCCGATATATCGTGTATGGGATACCGGAATCTATGACTTCCTGTTCGCCTTGCCACTTGGTGTACAGATAAGGATAGGACTTGTCACTGGCGGCGCCAATAGCACTCACATGCAAGAAATGACGCGCTCCCGCCTGCTTGGCCGCCGCCACAACGTTGGCCGTTCCTTGTTTATGCACATCTTCGAAGGAGGCCCGCCGCCTGGGCCGGATGATCCCAACAAGGTGTACCACCGCTTCCACGTCGTAGAATGCCGCGCTAAGGGAGGCCGGATCTTGAATACTCCCGTACTGGACCTCCACTTTCCTATGGGAGAATATCCTCTCTGATCCTGGACTGTGGACAAGACAACGCACGGCATTGCCACGCTCCAGCAAGGCTTTGACCACTCGCCGGCCGAGGAACCCGGTGCCGCCGGTTACCAAGACAACCAAATCGATCGCTCCGCCGGCCGGTACGGCCATCAGTTGCGCAAATCAATATTTCACCCGCAACGGTGGCAAATCCCTTAAGCTCATGTCAAGGGAACGCCACCCAAACTTTCTGGAGTAGAATGTCTCCGACATACGGCGGACCTTGATTACTAGGGGATGAATGATGGCAAATTTGGACCTGCACTTCGGAGCCGGATTGGCCTTGGGCGTCGGCGAAACGGTCCGGCAAGCCCGGTGGATGGAAGATCTGGGTTACGAATACTTCTCGGCCGGCGAGCATTTCATGCGCGGGGACCCACCGGGTCCGACCCATGCAGCTTTGCCTGTGTTGGCGGTGGCGGCCGGCGCCACTGACCAGATGCGCGTTCTTTCGTCAATCATCCTAACCCCCTTCTACCACCCATTGGTCCTGGCCAGAACGACCGCGACATTGGACGCCGCTTCCGGAGGGCGGCTGACCCTTGGCGTGGGCGTGGGAGGTGAGTTTCCGGTCGAGTTTGAGGCCGCCGGTCTCCGGGTGAACCAGCGTGGGCGGCGAACCGACGAATGCCTCGAGGTCATGCGAAAGCTGTGGACCGGCGAAAAGGTGACTTTCTCCGGACGCCATTTCCAATTGACCGACGCAATGATCAACCCCGCGCCGGTCCAAAAACCCAATCCGCCGGTCTGGGTCTCGGGGAGACGGGACGCCGCTATGGCCAGGGCTGCGAAGTTCGGCGATGGCTGGATGCCCTATTTCTACGACGCTCCCAGGTATCGGGACAGTGTTGGAAAGATAAAGGGCTTTGCCGCCGAGGCCGGTAGAGACATCTCCGGGTTCCAATGGGCCCACTTCCCCTATATCGCCATCTATCCAACCGAACAACAGGCCGCGGAGGTCGCCGCGGAACAACTCGGCGGGCGTTACTTATACGGCGGTGAGTTCTTGGACATAGTCCGGAAGTATTGCTTGCTGGGCACAGTCGAAAATTGCATCGAACAACTCCAAGAATATATCGACGCTGGGGCCCGCCACATCATCTTTAGTATCAGTTGTCCCTGGGAAGACCGCGAGCGGCACTTAGAGACCATAGCCAAGGAACTGATTCCTCATTTTCGTAATAAACAAGCATAATTCTAATAGGAAATGCACCACAGACCGGAATAAACGCTTTGTAGCGGACTAGAAGAGCGCTGGACATTATGACTACCTGGCGTAGAATAGGCAAGAACTTATTTTATTTTGTCCGACCTAAAGTGACAATTCCGGCAGACTTCTATCTGAGCGCTATCGAGAACCGGACGGTTCAGGTAGGGAAATCAGTTATTTCCCCCCCAGGGTTGTCCTGTATAATGATGCGCGAGCCGATGATGGGCGCTGGTGGGTTTACACACAGCCTACCAAGTAACACCGAACAGTCGCCCTGCGGCCCTACAATATCGAACCGCACTTAAATCGCAGCCAATAATGCTACCTCGTCGACCAAATAGGAGCAATGATGTCTCGAATCAAACGGGTGGTGCTGTTTCAACCAGCGTCAGCCGGTGGGAACTTTGAATACGTAGCCATACCCAGGCAAGGACTGCTTTTCCTCTCGGGTGCATTAGCCCAATGGGAAGGTCCCAATGTTTATGAGCGAGAGATCTGGTTCGAAGACCGCTCTGGTTTGATCGATCCCGACAAAGACCTTGAGGGCGTAGACATCTTGATGGTCACCGCGCTCATCAATGAGGCGCCTCGCGGGTATCAGATTGCCAAGTTGGCCAAGCTACACCACCCTGAGTTAATCACCATCGGCGGCGGTCCTCAGATGAGTCCTCTAGCCGAGGAAGCCTTCAACTATGGCGACTTTGATGTGATAGTTCAGCGCGAAGGCGAAGATATCATTGGTCAACTGTCCGACGTGCTCTTAGAGCACCGAGGGAGTGACCGGGACCAATATCTGGCGAAAATTCCTGGCATCAGCTACCGGAAAGACGGCGGCATCGTCCAGACCAATCGCCAAGGATTGGTCAGCCCCGACTTCGTGGAGCTGCCCGATTTCCGCTCCATCAAAGACCTTAACTCCGGCAACCCCATGGTCGGAGCCGTTATCGAAACTATACGTGGGTGCACCGAAAGCTGCACCTACTGCCAGGTTATCCAACAATTCCTTGGTTACCGGATGATATCTCGGGAGGTCGAGTTCAAGCGCCTGGCCCAATTGCGAGATTTGGCTGCCGACGGCCTGGTACACACCTCGAGGAATGGAACCTTCCAGGTGTTTATCTCCGATGACCTCCATGCGCCGCCCCTGCGGGCGGTCAAGTTCCGCGATGAGCGTTTGACTCGGCTGCAAGGTTGGAATGGCCACACCGATGGCATGAACATGATCTGCCAAGTCCGAGCTGAGGTTGGCCAAGACCCGGAGTTGATTACAGCCATGCAGAACGCCAACATCAAGATGGTCTACGTTGGTGTGGAGTCGGATAACGCCGAAAATCTGATCGCGGTGAACAAACGACAGGAACCGGGCCAGATGCACAAGGATTTGCACTACATCAACGAAGCCGGCTTAACCGTGGTCGCCATGACCATCATCGGCCTGCCATTTGATACTGAAAAGAGCATCATGGACCTAGCGGACTGGGTAACGACGGTTAGCAAATATCAGACCGTCAACTTCCTGACTCCGTTGCCCGCCACCTCCAACTGGGACTCTCTGGTCCCATTGGACGAGAACGGCGAATTACTGGCTGAAGGCGCCATGCGACCATACCATCTCTACACGGGTAGGCAGTTCGTCCATCAGGACAAGCGCTGGACCATGCAGGAGAGCCGGGACCTCTTTGACCGCTACTCCGCCAAGCTAAACCCGGTGGACGATGTTTACCGGCGCGTCTTCCGGATTCTCCGCACCTACAAGCTAAGACTGGCGGCTACCAGCCGAGACCTTAGTGACACGCTTGCTTCTAAGTTGAGCGAAGCGACCGAGGCCCTCAAAAACTGGTCGGACGCTGCTTCTCTAACGGGGCTGGAATTTGGCGAGAACATCACGGAACGTGTCAGTGAACTTGCCGATCAGATCCGAGCGGTGTCCCAACCTCTGGCTAACGCCCGGAAAGAGGCGGCGGACGCCATTGGCAGTCAGGTGAATGACTTGTCGGAGTCCATGAAGCTGCTGACCGGACCGACCGGCAACCGGGAATTGGCCTTGAACATATCGGGCCGAATCACCGAGCTCACAGAGCTGATCGACTTGACAGTGACCGTTTCAACCAAGGGAGGCGCCAGGGCCTAGCCGCCCCGGTGCCGTCTTAGTTGCAACTTCCAAACGCGGGTTCCTCATCCGATAACTTAATGCTGGGTCGTCCTTGTTCATTTGTGATTTGTGAAATCCCGTAATTGGGATTTGGCGTGAGTGTACGTGCTGGGGAAAATATGAACGGTAATCACAGGGTTTTAGTCACGGGGATGGGAATAATCAGTCCCCTTGGCCTGGACGTGGCAACAACCTGGGACGGCATCGTTAATGGCCGTTCGGGAGTCGACTACATCACCGCCTTCGATCCGGAAGGCTATGACACCCATTTCGCCGCGGAAGTCAAAGGGTTCGACCCTGAAAACTACCTGGACCGCAAAGAAGCGCGAAGGATGGACCGATTCGCGCAGTTTGCGGCAGTCGCAGCCCAACAAGCTTGCCGCCAAGCCGGACTCGAGGCTGGAAACGTTGACCCGTACCGCGTCGGGGTGATAATCGGGAGTGGTATCGGCGGAATAAGCACCCTCTCAGCGCAACATGAGATTCTTCTCGATCGCGGCCCCAAGCGTGTCAGTCCTTTTCTTATCCCCATGATGTTGGGTGACATGGCTTCGGCCCAAGTCTCGATGGTCACCGGTTCCATGGGCGCCAACTACTGTGCTGTTTCATCATGTTCCAGCGGAGCGGACGCCCTCGGCCAAGCCTGGGCAATGATTCGGCGTGGACAAGAAGACATCGTCCTAGCCGGCGGCAGCGAGGCTCCAGTGGTCCCCGTAGCGGTTGCTGGGTTCAATGCTTTGAGAGCTCTTTCCAGGTTTAACGAAAATCCCGCCAAAGCCAGCCGCCCTTTCGACAAAAACCGTGACGGTTTCGTCATGGGTGAGGGCGCGGCGGTGCTGGTGCTGGAGAGCGAAGAAAGCGCGAAAAATCGTGGCGCTACGGTTTTGGGCGAGATCAAAGGGTATGCGGCCACCTCGGACGCGCATCACCTGACCGAGCCAATGGCAACTGGGGAAAGCGCCGCCCGGGCGATGGCCAAAGCCCTGGAAGAAGCGAGCGTGGACCCATCCAAAGTTGACTACGTCAATACTCATGGCACGTCCACTCCGTTGAACGACCGTCATGAGACCATGGCCATCAAAGTAGCTCTCGGCGAGGACGCCTACCGAGTGCCACTGAGTTCCACCAAATCCATGACCGGGCACCTACTGGGTTCTGGCGGCGCTCTGGAAGCATGTTTCTGCCTCCTGGCTATGGAGCACAGTATTGTCCCGCCTACCATCAATCTCTTAGATGCAGACCCTGATTGCGATCTGGACTACACACCCAATGAGGCCCGCTCGCAGGAAATGAACATCACCTTGAGCAATTCCTTTGGTTTCGGCGGCCACAACTCGGTGTTGGTCTTCGGCAAACCCGGCTTGGTCAGCTAGACCGTGACCACCAGCGGTGGGGAACACCCATGGTCGCTGCCAACTACCCTCCAAACCGACGCTCTTTCCGGACACGTGCCACCGGCCATCGCGCAAGTGCTCGCTCGACGGGGTATCGACACCCCGCAAAAGCTGAGCGCATTAATCGATCCACCCCACAAGTTGCCCTACGACCCTCTACGCATCACTGGCATGGACATCGCATTGCGCCGTCTCTACGCAGCCGTTAACAACGGAGAGCGGGTTGGAGTGTTCGGCGACTTTGACGTGGACGGCATCACGGGAACAGCCATCATTTCAGAAGGCCTTACCTCGCTGGGGGTATCGGTCTCTCCATACCTCCCGCACCGCGTCGACGAGGGTCACGGCCTGTCCAATCAGGCAATCGACACTCTAGCGGACGAAGGCGTGACTCTGATCGTGACGGTGGACTGCGGGATAACGGCCTTCGACGAGGTTGATTACGCCAAAACCCGGGGCGTCGATGTCATCATCACCGATCACCATCTGCCCCATGACGGCGTGCCGAATGCGGTCACCTCACTGAACCCAAAGTTGGCAGGCGGAGATTACCCATTTTTTGAACTTTGCGGAGCAGGAATCGGGTTTAAGTTGATCCAAGGTCTATTCGAGTTCTATGGCCAACCCTGGGACCCAGGGCTCCTTGAATTGGCCGCATTAGGGACGATCGCTGACCTCGTTCCGCTCTTGGACGAGAACCGGTATCTGGTAAGAGAAGGACTCAGGGAGTTGAGCAACACCCGACGCCCTGGGCTCAGGGCTCTCTACAGCTCCGCCAGGGTAGACCCAGATGAGATCACCGCCGAGACCGTCTCATTCCAGATCGCGCCCAGGCTGAACTCGGCCGGGCGTATGGGCGACCCAATGGACAGCTTCCGGCTCTTGACTACAACATCTACGGAAGAAGCCACTGCCCTGACCCATAAACTGGAATCGTTGAATATGGACCGGAGGACGGCTTCCGAGGAAGCTTACGGCATTGCCGATCAGCTCGTGGCGGACCTGGATGAACTTCCACCGATGCTTGTGATTTCCGATGAAAGGTTCCACAGGGGTGTTGCGGGCCTCATCGCGGGACGCCTGGTGGACCGGTTCCGCCGTCCAGCCGTGGTGATCGCCGTGGAAGGCGAGTACAGCGTGGCCAGTGGGCGCAGCATCCCTGAATTCAACATCGTAGCCGCCATGGAGTCCTGTGAAGACCTTCTGGTGCGGTTTGGCGGCCATTCCCAAGCCGCGGGCCTCACTGTTGCCACCGAGGCCATCCCCCAGCTTAAATCGCGTCTAGAGGCCTACAGCGCTGAGATCCTAGAGACCCAAGGGCTGGTACGAAAGGTGGAGATAGACGCCGTTATCACCCTGGACGAATTGGACGAAGACATGGTTCGATGGATCAACGACCTGGAGCCATACGGGCCGGGCAACACCAGGCCGATCTTCGCCAGCATAGGCGTCAAGGTTCTCGAAACCTTCCACATGGGCCGGGAACAGCAGCACCTGCGGCTGAGGGTAGAGACCAACGGCGCTCAATTCACCGCGTTGGCCTTCAACCAAACAGAAAAATGGCAGGCCAACACCCAATACGCCGACCTAGCCTTCACCGTTATGAACGACTCCTTCCGCGGCAAAGGGGCAATCGCCCTAAGGCTATTGGACTTCAAGGCGTCTGAGGGCTAGTCTCGCCCTTTTTACTAGGTGTACCTCAGCGCCAGACGTTCCTTCTTCTCTGTCATCCCGTGCTCCTCTGTCACCCCGAGTGAAGCAAGAGGTCTCTTTGCATTCGTTCAGAGTTGGGTTAGTGGCAGCGAGATTCCTCCGTAACCGTCACCCAAGTCAAGCGTGGCGTCTTGTCCTCATCTAGCGTTGGCCCAAGAGCAACGAGATTCCTCGGCTGATGCCTCGGAATGACAATGGAGTGGGTCGGGCCCGTCAGGCCGGCTAAGCCCGGTTTGCCGCCGGCCTTACTATCTGGGCTTTCCAGACCAGCAGGGGCACGGTGAATATCACCACTATTATGGCCACCACCTGGGCTTCGTTCAGATTTCCGCCGAAATATTCGTTGAATTCCTCTCTGAGGAAACTGAGGAAGAAACGGCCTATTGAATAGGTTGCCAGATAGAGGGCGAAGAACATCCCATGGGGCCGCAACCGGTCTCGCAGAGGCCAGATGGCAGCCAATAACACCAGATCGAAGATTAGTTCATAACCGACGGTGGGATGGGTCGGCGGCCGGAAGATGCCGGGACTGTTTGCATTGGTGTAGATGACTCCCCAAGGCAGGTCAGTCACCTTGGAAAAGTGCTCCCCGTTGATTATGTCGCCGAGACGGCCGATGGCCTGGGCCAGCAGCAGGGCTGGGGCTGTGATATCGGCCAAACGACCGATGCCAGGCAGGTTGGCTTTGTGGGCCTCTCCCATGAATGGAAACACCGTCCGCCACATGGCCAGGAACCATTCGGAGTTGCGGATCATGATATATGCCGCACCGCCTATAAAGCCTCCGATTATGGCGCCGTAGATCGCGATACCTCCCGACCAGACCGAGAACACGCTGAAGAAGTCGTCTCTGTAGACTTCGTCCCAAAAATCGATGACATGAAGGAGTCTGGCGCCGATTACACCGCCGATGATTGCCCAGACGGCTACGGAGTAGATGGAATCGACGATCATTCCATCTTTAGCGCCCCAGCGGGCCACCAACCAGACGGCGACCGCAACGGCCACAAAGGTCAAAAGACCGTGCCAGGAGAGGGTTATTGGCCCGGCATCTATCAGGTTGGGATTTATGCCGATTGATATGCTGCCCAGTACGCCCATTGATTGGTCCTTCGCTGTTTCGAGATCGCGGAGCCTGCTATGCGCCCGCCGGTAATGATCCCAGGCCGCACCTTTCCGGCGGGACTGTAGTTACAAGGTAAACCCCTGCGCTGTGTGGTTGCAATAGCTCTGCTATCCACTGGTGCTCCTCTTCGCTGGATGGCAGAGTGAACAACGCAGGTCCGGACCCGCAGAGATGCATCACAGGGCCGCCTCGGTCCGCAACCTGACGGCACATCTCCAACAATTCTGGATATGACCGCGCCGCCACCTCTGAGAAGGCGTTGAATACTAGTCCCCTAACAGATTCTTTTACGAACTGACCGGATGTTAGGATTTGTACCATCTGCCTAGTGATCCCACCGTCGCTGAACTGGCCCATGTTCAATCTGGAGTACATCTCAGCCGTCTTGTTGGGGATGGCCAGGTCCGGAAAGACCAGTGTGACCGCCAGCGGAGGCAACGGAGATAGGCTGGTTATCTGCTCACCCTTCCCTTGGGCCAAGGCCGTGCCGCCCCAGAGAAAGAACGAAACGTCGGACCCCAGGCCCGCTGCGATGGTACTCAGTTCATCGAGTGAAAAACCCAATCCCCACAGGGAGTTCAGACCCAATAACGCAGCGGCTGCATCGCTGCTGCCGCCACCCAATCCCATCGCCACTGGGATGTGCTTCTCAACGGTTACGAGGGCCGCGGGTTCGATATCGCCCGCCTTGGCCAGTTCTACCGCCGCCTTCCAAACCAGGTTCTGTTCCCCTGCCAATTCCGGATATTCGCACTCCACTTTGAGTTCGGCTGCCGGTTCGATGCGCAGCAGGTCTGAAAGGTCGATAGTTTGCATGATAGTCGTGACGTCGTGGAATCCATCATCGCGGCGGCCCAGGACTTCAAAGGTAAGGTTCAGTTTGGCGTAGGCTGGTACTTCCAACTCTACGCCCCCTCCATACCGTCGTCTGCAGTCTTAGTCCACACCTGATAGATGCTCGCCCACTCAGGTATATTCAGCGTCTGGGGCCTTCTGGTGGCATCGATCCCGGCCTCTTCCAATATTCGGCCACCGGCAATGGGCTCGATGCCCAGTCCCTGGCTCAGGGAATTTCTTAGCTGCTTTCTCGGGGCGGCGAACCCAGCTCGAACCACGGTGAAGAAACCCTCTTCACTGGCCACATCGGCCGCTGGAACCGACAACACATCCAGGCGCACCACGGCGGATGTTACCTTGGGCGGAGGTCTGAAGGACTTGGGCAGCACAGAGCACACCATCTTCGCGCGGGCGTAGAACTGGGTGGCCACCGACAATATCCCCATGTCGCCCGGCTGGGCCACCATGTTTTTCGCCACCTCCTGTTGTACCATGACCACCAAAACGTCCGGCTTTGGCTCCGATTCCAACAACCGGCGAATGATCGGGTTTGCGGCATAGTAAGGGAGGTTGGCCACAACTTTGTAAGAGGTATCGGGGGCGATAAGTTCAGCCAGATCCACATCCCGGGCGTCGGCCTTGACACAGGTCAAGTTTGCAGGAAAGTCCAGGCGTGATGGCAGGGCCTCTGCTAGTTCACCGTCCAACTCTACGGCTACCACCCGCTTCACGCGGTCCACCATCCGCTTCGTCAAAACGCCCCGGCCCGGCCCGATCTCGACGATCACGTCGTCCGGAGAGAGGTCTGCCGCATCAAGAATCCGCCCGGCGATGCGGGTATCGGCAAGAAAGTGTTGGCCGAGGGACTTACGGGCCCTGGTGCGATTACCTGACGGGCTAGCAGATGACGTCACAGTGTGAAGCACACCGTGGCAGAAAGAAATATCAGAAGGGTAAAAATAAGTGAGAAATTCAAAAAGACCGCACACCTCCCGTTGTCATAGACCATAGGACATTTCGTGAATGATGACTCAGGCCAGGCACTCCCGCGGCACCCGCAGGGTCCTGCTTACCGTTGCTTCCTTCCGGATCTGGCGGGGTTCACAAGTCTACGTCGCGCAGGACCCAACCCTCTATATCACCGGCCACAATATGGGTCCTCTGGCCTCGCCGAGGGGAGGAATTCGACTCCGCTAGAGCGGATTGCGGATATAGGGCACCGCTGGCTCCCCGTCTAGTACGGCCTCAGTACCATGTTAGGATTGGTAGCGAGGACGAGTCAAGGGGTAACTCCATGTTGGCTTCCTGGTAATATTAGACCGGCACCAATTTTCTTCGATTCCGCCAGACATTATGCAAATACGTAAAGCAGTCATACCCGCCGCAGGGATGGGCACTCGGTTCCTGCCGGTGACTATGTCCGTCCCCAAAGAGCTGCTGCCAATCATCGATCGGCCACTGCTGCAATACGTCATTGCAGAGGCGGTGGAAGCCGGGGTTGAAGAGATAATCATCGTCACATCCCCTGGCAAGGAATTGATCAGCGAATATTTCCAGCCTCGCCCAGCATTAGAAAAACGCCTGGCAGCCGCCGGGAAAGACCAATTGCTGGCGAAGGTGACGGAGGCTGCCAATCTAGCGAAGATCAACTTTGTTCTGCAGCATGAGGCTTTGGGTCTTGGGCACGCCGTGCTCATGGCTAAGGACGCCGTAGGCGACGAGCCATTTGTAGTCATCCTGCCAGACGATGTTATCGCCCACACACCCGGCGCTATCAGCCAGATGGTCCAGGTCTCAGAGCAGATGGATGCCGGGGTGATCGCGGTGGAATTGGTGCCCTGGGAAGTTGTCCACAATTATGGCGTGGTGTCTGCGGAACGAGTTGCTGAACGGGTCCACAAGATTGACGGTCTCATCGAAAAGCCTCCTCGGGAGGCAGCCCCTTCCAACCTTACAATCGTTGGGAGATACATACTTCCGCCTCAGATATTCGGGTACCTCGAGAACACGCAGCCTGGGGCCAAGGGCGAAATCCAATTGACCGACGGAATTTTAGCCTTGCTGCAAACCCACGACATGTACGCCTACGAATTCTCCGGAGTGCGGTTTGACGGAGGCACGCCCATGGGGCTCCTGCGGGCGTCATTGGCCTTTGCATTGGACCGGGAAGACACCTCAGAAGAGGCTCTTTCGCTATTGAGCGAGTTTCAAGATCGGATTGACCCGTTAACTTAGTCCCAATATTCAGGAGGGCGCCCATTGGCTACTGGCAAACAGGAACACCTGGAAACGGTCCGAAGCATCAAGAGCGAATTGATAACGATGCTGGAAGGCATGGATTACTGCCTAGACTGGAAACTAGACGAATCTGAATGGTCGGCGCGCGAATTGGTCTATCACATCTTAGAGACGCCGCCTGGCGGAGCGCAGAACCTGGTTAAGGGAATACTTGCGGGAGCGGTTGATGAGTACGAGATCTGGAGCGATCTTACGAACATTACACCCGAGCGGTCCGTCTACGATCTCCCCCAGATCAACGCCGACATCGAGGGATTCTTCCAAAGCCTGGACGCGTCTATCTCAGGCATGGTCGATGAAGACCTCGAAGGGAAGAAGGTGATGATGCATCAACGGACCCGGGGCGTGGACGAACAACGGACCCTCAACGCTATCCTGGAGCGGACACTCAACGGTCACATCCGAGACCATCTAACGCAGATACAGGCGATACGTGACGCTCTGGCGATCTAGGTAGGCCAACAAAAGGGAACGAACTAGCCTGTTCCCACTTCTAGGATAGACAAGAACGCTTCCTGAGGGATCTCAACCGAGCCCACCATCTTTCGGCGCTTCTTACCCTCTTTTTGCTTCTCAAGCAGCTTGCGTTTACGCGTAATATCGCCACCATAGCATTTGGCCAGCACGTCTTTACGCATGGCCCGCACCGTCTCTCTGGCGATGATGCGGCTGCCGATGGACGCCTGGATGGGAACTTCAAACATCTGGCGTGGAATCGTGGACCGCAGCTTATCTACGATCTTCCGCCCCTGGACCACTGCGGCATCCCGGTGCAGAATCATCGACAAGGCTTCCACCGAGTGGTGGTTCACCAATATTTCAACCTTCACCAACGGCGCGGCCTGGTATCCGGAAAAGCTGTAGTCCAAGGAGGCGTACCCTTGCGTTTTCGACTTGAGCTGGTTGTAGAAATCGGCCAGCAATTCAACTAGGGGAATGGTGTATTCCATCACCACCCGAGACTCGCCCCCAGGTTCGTTTTTGCCATCGCGCCGGGTGCCGCCACCTTGCATGTATTCCATGCGCTTAAATTCTGACCGGCGGGAGTGCATCAACTCCATCAGCGCGCCAACATGTCGGTTGGGCGCCACGATGGTCAAGTCCAGCATCGGCTCTCGTATCTCTGAAAACTCGTTGGGGTCAGGCAACTTCGCGGGGCTATCCACTATGATTGTGTCGCCGTTGGTCAGCACGACTTGATAAGCAACGCTGGGAGCCGTGACGATCAGGTCTAGGTCGTACTCCCGTTCCAAACGTTCCTGCACGATCTCCAAGTGCATCAGACCCAGGAAACCGCAGCGAAACCCGAAGCCAAGCGCGGTGCTGCTCTCGGGCTCCATCTCCAATGATGCATCGTTAAGTTGCAGCTTTTCCAGAGCGTTGCGGAGATTGTTGTATTCCTCGCCGTCGGATGGGTAAAGGCCAGCGAAGACCATTGATTTAAGCGGCAAGTATCCCGATAACGCTTCCGTTGCCGGAGATTGGTCCACCGTCAGGGTGTCACCGACACTACAGTCCCGGACCTCTTTGAACCCGGTGGCTATGTAGCCAACCTGGCCTGTTCCCAAGAAATCCGTAGGCGTGGGGCCCGGCGCAAACACACCCACCTCAACAATCTCCGCCACACGGCCGGAAGACATGACTTTTATCCGGTCTCTCTTTGAGATGGTCCCGTCTTTGACCCTAACATGGGCGATGATGCCTTTATACGAGTTATATTCCGAGTCGAAAACCAAGCTCCGGGGAGAAGCGTTTACATCGCCTTTGGGCGCCGGTACCCGATCGATCACGGCGTCCAATATTTCTTTGGCTCCGGTGCCGTCTTTGGCCGAGACATAGAGAATCTCGTCGGGTTTAAATCCGAAGGCTTGTTCGATCTCGCCGGCGACCCGTTCCGGTTCGGCTTGGGGGAGATCTAGCTTGTTCAGGACCGGAATCAATTCAAGGTCATATTCCATGGCCAACAGTGTGTTGGCGATGGTCTGAGCTTCGATGCCCTGACTGGCGTCAACCACCAACAGCGCACCTTCGCAGGCGGCCAATGCACGGGACACTTCATAGCTGAAGTCAACGTGGCCCGGCGTGTCGATGAGGTTGAATTGGTATATCTGGCCATCAGGAGCGGTATGCGACATCGTCACCGCCTTTCCCTTGATGGTTATGCCTCTTTCCCTTTCTATGTCCATCTGGTCCAGGAACTGGGCTTTCATCTCGCCCGGACGTACGGTGCCCGTGATTTCCAGAAATCGGTCGGCTAAGGTCGACTTCCCGTGATCGATGTGGGCAATTATGCAAAAATTTCTTATTAGGCTCGGTTTCATATTAAATCAATGGTATCACGGTCGATTTTCGCCTACAACGAAGTTTCTTCGTACCTAAGGTCATCAAAGCCCAGCGGCGGCGCAAAAAAAGAGGCCGCATCAGAGCGGCCTCTCTCATTCAACCTGTGTAGAAAATCGGATCGGAAGCTACGGGGTTCCATACCCGGTGGACAAGATGCATGCCGAGTAGTGATCTGTCTCCACTTCGCGTAACTCCGGCAATATTTGCGAACAAGTGTCATTGGCTACAGGACAGCGTGGGTGGAAAACGCAACCGCTGGGTGGATTCAATGGGCTGGGCACTTCTCCAGTTAGTAAGACCCGCTCCCTCTGGGCGTCCAGCACAGGATCAGGAATCGGCACTGCAGAAAGCAGGGCCTTGGTGTAGGGATGGATCGGGTTGCGGTAAATCTCATTCCTCTCGGCCATCTCCACCAGGTGACCTAGATACATGACCCCGACACGGTCGCTGATGTGGCGGACCACAGACAGGTCATGGGCGATGAACAGATAGGTGAGATTGAATCGCTCTTGAAGGTCTTCCAACAGGTTGATGATCTGTGCCTGAATCGAGACATCGAGAGCAGAGACTGGTTCGTCGGCGACGATGAACTTGGGACTCACTGAGAGTGCCCGGGCAACGCCGATACGTTGGCGTTGTCCGCCGCTGAACTCATGAGGGAAGCGGTCAGCCATGTATGGGTTGAGGCCCACGTTTGTCAGAAGGTCAGCGACTTTGTTACGGTATTCCATTTTGTTTGCAACCAGACCGTGGACGATCAGCGGTTCACCAATGATGTTTCCGGCTGTCATGCGGGGATTCAGTGAGCTGTAGGGATCCTGGAAAATCACCTGCATCTCACGCCGCATACCGCGCATTGTTTTGGTGTTCATTGACGTTAGGTCTTGGCCATCGAAGATGACCTGACCGGCCGTGGGTTTGTACAACTGAAGGATGCACCGGCCGGTGGTGGTCTTGCCGCAACCGCTCTCACCAACCAGGCCCAGCGTTTCGCCCCGTTTGACCGTGAAGCTGACGTCATCAACGGCCTTCACATATCCCACCGGTTTTCGGGACAGGAATCCAGAGCCTACAGGGAAGTGCATCTTGAGGTTTTTCACCTCAAGGATGATATCTTCGCTCTGCGTTGCGGCGCTGGAGGCCGCGGCTTCGGGCATCGTAGTCATATCAAGTCCTATTTTCCTATGGAGGGTTTACTCCGGCCAGAGTTATTCTGCCACCGGAGCGTTTAGAAAGTCGATCTCAGTCGCGCCTAGTTCATCGGCGCGGAAGCATGCAGAAAGATGGCCGTCGCTTGTCTCAACGAGTTCAGGCGTGTCGGTGGCGCACTTATCAATGGCCCAGCGGCACCGCTCTCTGAAAGCGCAACCGGGGGGTAGGTTGATAAGGTCTGGCGGTTGGCCTTCTATGGGATCAAGTTTCGCCCGCCGTGGCAGGTCCAACCTCGGGACTGACCGTAGCAGACCCACGGTATAAGGGTGCCGGGGGTTTGCGTAAATCTCACGCGCTTCTCCGCGTTCAATCACCTTGCCGGCATACATGATGTTCACGCGGTCTGCGTAGCGCGCCACCACTCCAAGGTTGTGGGTGATCACTATCAAAGCCACGCCAAGCTCGGTGGTCAAGGACTTCATCAGATCCAATATCTGGGCCTGAATTGTGACGTCTAGAGCGGTGGTCGGTTCGTCAGCTATAATCAGCCTAGGGTTACAACTCAGGGCCATGGCAATCATAACGCGCTGACGCATACCGCCGCTAAACTGGTGGGGGTACTGCTTGATACGGATTTCCGGGTCAGGAATCCCCACGCGGGTTAGGAGGTTCACGCTCTCCCGCTGTGATTCCAATTTCGACATACCCATGTGCAGTTGAAGGGTTTCAGTGATTTGCCGTTCCACGGTCAGCACCGGGTTCAATGAGGTCATAGGTTCTTGGAAGACCATGGCAATCTTGGCGCCGCGGACCTCCCGCATGCCTTCCATGTCTATCTTGAGGATGTCCTCGCCGTCCAGCAAGATTTCGCCATCAATGATCTTTCCGGGTGGGTCAGGGATCAAGCGCATCACGGAGAGGGCACTCACACTTTTCCCACAACCGCTCTCTCCAACCAAGCCCAGAGTTTCGCCCTCATTTAACTCGTAAGACACGCCATCGACGGCCTTTACGACACCTTCCATCGTGAAAAAGTGAGTCTTTAGGTTTTTAACTTCTAGAAGTGTAGCCAATCGGTCTCCTCAAGTCTCACGTACTGATCTAGGTACGCTACTTTAGATACGTTACAGGGTCGATTACGGGCGTCATGTCAGTGATTTTCCCTGATGTCCCGGGTTCAGAACCGGTCCATAAAGGCCTTTTCTGCCAACCCGTTCTTTTGGTGGGGAAGCCGGGACTCGAACCCGGACGCCTTTCAGCACATGATCCTAAATCATGCTCGTCTACCAGTTTCGACACTTCCCCCAATCTAACGTGAAAATCGGGGAACCAGGCTCACCCCACTGTTCACATTTAAGCTTCAAATCGCAGCGTAAAAACCAGTCTTCGGAGTCTCGTAAGTATAGCTATCGTCAGGCAGCCTGTCCATACTGATCCAGCGTTTTCAGGTTCATAATCAACCCCTGCGGCCGGCGGCTATTCTACCAACCGCCGCCACAACAAACCTCCGAATGTCCCCAAAAAAGCGAATAACGCGAACACAAAGGCTAAAACCCCGAATAATGAGCTTCCCTTGCTGCCGAGGTCTCCTTCGGGGCCGGTCAGGCCTTGTGAGCCAGTTGAGCCGGCAACACCGGCCGGGCCAGCAGCGCCAGCAGAACCTGGAGGCCCGCCGACTCCGGGTGGGCCGGAAGGTCCTTGCACGCCCTGGGGCCCTTGCGGGCCGGAAGGACCGGAAGGACCGGAAGGACCGGAAGGACCGGCGTCACCTTTTTCGCCGACTACCAAGACCGGAGTTGCGGTAGCTGCAGTCGTTGCCTGAGGCACAGGCGTCGCTTGAGTTGGACTTGCGGTTAGATTGAGTTGAGTTACCTCGCCTTGGGCCCACAGGGCTGTCTCGTTGGCCGGGATTCCGCCAATGGTGAAAGTGACAGTCTTGCCGACGAAGCTATCTGCGTCAGGCTCCACCAACAGCACTGGATAGCTGCCACCGGATACTGATTCCGCCACTACTTGCCTACCGTCGACCAATGCGGCTACGACTGTGCCGTCTGATGCGGGATTGCCATTGACTGTGGCCAACCCCAAGAATGCGTGAGGAATGACCCGCTGCGCCGACGCTACAGACGGCAATAACGTGAGTATCGCCACGAACAATGCGGCTACCAAGTATTGTTGTCGGAGGAATTCCCTCAAACTTAGCCTCAAACGTTGATTATACAGGCTGGCGTAACGCTGGTAGGATTTTACCTCGGTCGCATTTCTCCGCAGCCCGTTAAAGACGCCATTATAACGAAAAGCAACCAGCCCTCCCCGTGAAAGTGTAGGCCGGGTTTATACCTAAATTCGGACTGCCCTAACCTATTCAAGGGACGGTTCTATGCCCTTAGATCAATCACGATTAATCACTCAAAGGATTACCGGAGAGAAGCACGATCTCACGGCTAACCATGTCATCGAGTTCGGGAGGTACTGAAGTAAGCAGGTTGTCCGATAGGAACAACCGTTCAAGACTCGCCATGTTACCCATCGTTTCCGGTATTCGTGTTAGACGGTTGTTGGACACAAAGAGGTCAATTAACTCAGTCAAGTCTCCGATCTCAAGGGGCAGCGACCTCAGTTGGTTATCGTTAAGGTGCAATTCGTTGAGGGCGGTTAGAGCCCCCATCTCTTGGGGCAATGACGTTAATCTGTTGCCTGCCAGGTCTAAAAAGACCAGCTGTATCAGCCCGCAGACCTCGGGAGACAGTTCAGATAAAAGATTGCTTCGCAGGTTCAGTTGAATCAGGTTGGTCAGCCGGTGAATTCCGGCCGGCATCCCAGTCAGTTTGTTGCCTTCCAGATACAGCCAGACAAGGCTGGTCAGATTGCATATCTGAATGGGCAGACCTGTCAGTTGATTATCTTCGGCATACAGCCCAGTTAGGCCCGTAAGGGAACCGATCTCCGGCGGTAGCTCCGTCAGCCTGTTGCCGCCGACATATAGCCAGTTCAAGCTGGATAAGCCTGCGATTTCGGGCGGCAATGCCGAAATATGGTTCTCCCGCAGGTAAAGGACCGTAAGGCTGCTCAAGTGGCCGATCTCCGGAGGTACCTCCGCCAACTCGTTCCGGTCCAGATGCAGTTCTTTAAGTCCGGTCAGGCTACCTATTTCTGGAGGCAGCGACTCAATCTGGTTGCCTTGAAGGAAAATCTCCGTCACCGCGGCCAGACTGCCAATCTCCGGTGGCAGGTCTAGCAGCGAGTTATCAGGTAGAAAAAGCCAGGTCAGGCTAGTCAGATTACCTAGCTCAGGCGGCAATCTTGTGAGGAGGTTGTTGCTTGAATTCAGCCGCCGCAATCTCGTTAGGTTCCCGATTTGCGATGGCAATGACGATAGTTGATTTTCCTGAACAAACAACCCGGTCAGTTCGATTAGGTTCCCGATCTCTGGCGGCAACTCCGTCAACTGGTTATTACGCACATTCAGCCTGGTCAGGCTCGTTAGGTTGCCTATCTCCGGCGGTAATTTAGTCAATCGGTTACCCGACAGATCAAGTTCGACGAGGTTCACCAGATCGCCGATCGATGCCGGCAACGACTCCAATTCTTCTTGGGAAAGGTCCAAGGTATCGGAACCGTCGCCGCGCGCCTTTTCTATGATTGCGGAGAGTTCAGTCTGGTCCATTTCGTATTCCTAATGATCAAAACATTGTTGTTTAAAACGGCCACTCAGCAATGTATACGAGGTGCAAGAATATGAAAAGCCTGGCATCGAGCCAATAATGCTAGGCTTGGGCCAGTCTCCATAACGATGAGTTATCAGAGGTGACGCCGGTGGTTATGGCGACCTCACCGAGGTTAAACGAATATTTATAGTAAGGATGCTGATACCCGGGAAGTTTTAGCCAGTCTCCCAGGTGTTTTAGTATCAGATAGAAGGACAACTTACCCGCCACAGCGGTAACCACTGCAATACCGGGCTCCAGGACCAAAGCTCCGCCAAAAAGCACTGCTGTGCTAACGTCGGTTGTGGCCCGCGAAGCCACCGGTAGCGGGTAGCTGCCCGTAATGACAATCTAGATTATGAAGAATACGGTGCCGGCTAATATGCCGCGGCTCAATTCTTCACCAGCAATCAAAAATCCCAGCAACGCTAGGCCTGTTAAGGCAACAAATGCTGTGAAAATTTGTACTCGTATGGGAAAACCTTGGCCCATCTGGTTAATCAGTCTCCGTTATATCGAAATATTTAGCCAATGGTGGATGGTCCGAATTCCAATGATCAGGCCCTTCGGTGTTTTAATCAAGGTCCTTCGGGCGTCCATTGAATTGGGCGTGTTTATCGCCTACTTAGACTGTATGGTATCGGCTGTCGCCGCTCACCAGGAATCCGCAAGTGGCTGCATATCCAAAAAGATCGAACTTTTGACCTGGCAGGTGCCATCGAGGAGCCCTGCCAGGTCAAGAGCTGATCAAATTGGTGTGGGTAGTTTTAGCCGGTGCAGGTACCCAAGATTGCGGCATTCACTGAAATCGCGCTTCCGGTTGTACCCCTGGCCGAACCGTAGTTTTCGCTATCGCTGCCCACCCGGTCGACGGACACCGAAACTCCGCTGCCGTTACCATCTCCGGTTATCACAAAAGTGACAACTGCATCGATAGCTCCTTTGGAGCAGCATTGGTTCGTGTGGACCACAGTCACGGTCTCATTGGAAGTGACCTCTATGACGTCCACCGAAGCATTGGCAGGAACAGCGATCGTTATCGCCGCCCTATATTGTGCCTTGCCGCCGTTCGCGACGGACCAATAAGTACTGATGGTCGTTCCTTCGACATCAGCTTTGGCGTTCCAGCTCCAACCGGCATTCGCCACCACTGCTCCGAAAATAGGAGATAAACATGCGGATTATCTTCTAAAATCTGTGCGAATCTACGCATAAGTTAGTGTCGGTGCTGCATTAACCCAGCCGATGAAGCTGGATAAAAAATAGCCCGGATGATTGGCATCCGAGCTCTTTTTTGTATGCCGAATAAAAAGTTTTTAAATGCCTTGTATCACGTAGTCAGCGATCTTCTCGGCGATCATGATGGTTGTGGCGTTGGTGTTGGCGCGAATGCAGTCGGGCATTATTGAGGCATCCACCACTCGAATTCCCTGTAGTCCATGGATCTTGCCGTGCTGGTCCACCACAGCCATACGGTCGTCTGCCGGTCCCATCTTACAGGTGCAGGAGATATGATGGGATGTGCCTGTGTATTTGAGCAGCCATGTGTCCAGAGCCTCGTCGGACGCCAATTCTTCGTCGGTTGGCGTGATTCTCTCTACGATCAGTTCCCGAATCGCCGGATGGTTCTCAAGCTCAACAACCTTCCGGATCCCCTTCCTCAGGCGGTCCCGGTCGAATTCCTCTTGTAGGTAGTTGTAGTCCAGGTATGGCGGGTCGTTGGGGTCGGCCGACTTCAATCTAAGCTCACCCGACCCCACGGCTAGTTGGACTCCAGCGGAAAGCCCAAGGTAGTTGTCGCCGTCATCGATGTCGATCTGTGTGGGCCGGTGTTCGCTGGTCATCAGGGTTGGGCTGATGATCATGTCACTCTTCAGATGTGAGCCTTCCGATGTGTACCTGGTGCAAACCTGGATCAACGGAACGTCCACACCCGGCGCTTCACCCTTAGCCTTGTAGACCACCGTGGCTAGGGGATGGTCCCTGAGGTTTTGGCCCACCCCAGGCAAGTCCTTCACGACTGGGATATTGAATTCTTCCAAATGGTCCGCCGGTCCCACGCCTGAGAGCATGAGAATCTGCGGAGATTTCATTGCGCCGCTGGTAAGAAGAATTTCCTCTCCCTCGACGACGAATACCTCATCGCCGCTTTCGACTTCCACGCCGACCGCCTTTGTGCCTTGGAAGATTATTCGCCGGCAGGGAGCGTTGGGCCTAATGGTCAGGTTCAGACGATGCCTGGCCGGGTCCAGGTAGGCGATGGCCATGCTGATCCGGACGCCGTCCATGTGGTTGCGAGGGCGCGGCCCGACTCCTTCCGATTCGGGGTGATTTTGGTCTTCGTCTTCCCGGTAACCGGCATCCACGCAGGCCTGGTAAAAGGCCTCCGAATGCGGCTCCCAAGTGTCCCGGGGATCTCTTTTGATGGGAATGGGGCCGTCGCTTCCGTGGAAATCACCACCGAAATCGCGGTCGGTCTCCATCTTGCGGAAATAGGGCAAAACGTCGGTAAATCCCCACTCGTCGTTTCCCTTGGCCGCCCAGGAATCGTAATCATCTGGGATACCCCGGTAGAACACCTGTCCGTTGACCGCGCTGGACCCGCCGGTCGCCCGGCCCCTCGGCACCTGGAGCTCAGGCTGTTCCGCGGTCACACGTGCCGTGTATCCCCAATTGTGCGGCCCATAAGCCGAGTAGTAGACATTGTTACCGTTCTTAAGATCATCGGGTAGGTGATCAAAGTCAGGGTAGTCCGGCCCAGCTTCAATCAGCAGCACCGACCGGTTGGAGTCCTCGGATAGCCGGTAGGCCAGAGCGCATCCCGCGGAGCCGGCGCCTACGATGATCACGTCGTACTTCATCTTGGTCTCCCTGGTTTTTCTCTTGGTTCGATAATTAGTGCGCACTATAGCTCAAGGGGTTGGTAATTGTCCTGTGGGATTGTGCCACTCGAACGACGCGCACATATACTGTATAAATGAACGGTGAACTGCATGGAACGCTAGGACTCCGGCCAATAACGATACTGGCGTAAGAGGAAGTGACTCGAGATGAACTCAGCTCGTAAACCGGTCGCCGTCGTAGTGGGGGCGACATCCAAATGGCAATCTGATGGCCGTAATACGAAACTAGCGCACGGCAAGGAGATCGACGACACCGACATGCCCGTGGGCGTGCGCTGGGGCGTCGGGGGCGCCATTGCCCAGAAGTTTGCCAAAGAGGGCTTCCTCGTCGTACTTACAACCCGCACTGCCGCCAATGCGTCGGCATTGGAGATCGCGATCCGGGAGCAGGGCGGCGAATGCATGATCGTAGAACTTGACCTGGTGTCAACCGATTCTATATCGAAGGCGTTCGCGCAGATCCGAGACGAAGTCGGCGACCCTGAAGTCTTGGTCTACAACGCAGGTTACCTGGAGGGGCGCGACCTTCCGCCGGATAAAGAATTGCTTGAACACATACCTGACGAGATGTTCGAGACCGCGCAACACATCGCCAGCCGCGGGCCGTTCTTGGTTGCCAAGGAAGTATTGCCGGCCATGCGGGAGCGAGGCGAAGGCTCGTTCCTAATCTCAAACAACTCTTTCTCTCTCCGCGGGAAAAAGCGGTACACCGGGCAGTCGTTGTACTATCCGAGGGTGATGATGCGCACGCTGTCCCAAGTGCTGACCGAGGAATATTCCGAGCACGGCGTGCACGTGGCCAACATCATAATAGACGGACTGATTGACTCCCCAGGCACACGAGCTCTACCAGTTGCTCTGGAGCAGCCAGATGTTGTGATGAACCCGGTCAAGATCGCTGAGGCTTTCTATTACCTACACACCCAAGACAAGTCCTGTTGGACCCACGAGATCCAATTGACCCCGTTCCCAACGAAGCCTAGTTATTAGGAGCCAAGCAGACTCCCATAAAAGAAATTAGGTTGACTGGACGGGCTGAGACTTGTAGGCATCCTCAACGAAGCCCGATTGTTGTACCCACCGGACATTTTCTTCATCGTTGACCAGACCTAATTCCTCACCTTGGGAGCTTTCAAGCCCAAGAGGGTGATATACCAGTTCGATCAAATTTCTGTCCGGGTCGCTGATGTATGTGTAGTGTTCGTTGGTATCTTCCCGCTGGCCTTGTCCAGGATCACTTCCGCCTACGTTCGACCCAAAGGCTCCGCCTGCCGTACGGGAATGATTCACCCCCAATGAGTCCAGGTGCGCGAGCATGGCGTCCCAGTCTCCCACTTCTATGGCGAAGTGAACGCGCGGCACTTCGATAATCTCTTCCGTATCGCTGGTATGTATCTCTCCGGTGCCGATGCGTAGTTGAAGCTGCCGTTCATTTAGCGCCGGCCCTCGGTCCAGGAATTCGGCGCCTAGGACACTCTCGTACCATTCTCGTGTCTGCTGCCGGTCGGAAATTTGGATATTTATGTGGTGAATCATGTTAATTTTGGACATTTAACCCTCCATTATTTCCAAATTGACCATGCGATGCGTCATTATCATCCATATCCTTGAATCTTGGCAACCGAGAATCAAAAATAAAGGAATCCGCATGCGATTCCACCTAGTCCATCGGCACCGTGGCAAATGCTCGGTCTTCACTTTCGGGCGGCGTGCTCAAATCCCCTTTTTACCGCGAAATTCGTCGAGTTTCGGCCAAAAGTTAAGTTTGACAGGCACATTGTATCCAGGTGTATATTGCTCTCAATCTAAATAAGCTCCTACCCGGAGGATTACGACCGCGACACCTAATTGACGATCAAATGAGGAGGCAATGCCATGTCCGGTAACTACAGCATCATGGTAGGGACTACGGGTGCAGGGCTATTTCAAAGCGCCGACAGCGGGGAGAGTTGGCGTCGAATTGGGTCCCCCTTCTCAGGGGAATCCCAGGTCAGGGCTTTGGCGGTAGATCCCCAAAGTCCCAACGTCGTCTACGCTGGCTCCAACGACGGAATCTACCGTAGCGAAGATAGCGGTCAAAATTGGGCTAAGCTGGATTCCCCAATGGATGGACTGAAAATCTGGTCCATAGCTATCAACCCTTCGGATTCGGCCACCGTCTTCGCTGGCACCAGCCCACCCTTCTTGTTTCGCTCCAAGAATGGAGGCCAGACCTGGGAAAAATTGCCTGCAGAAATCGCCCAAGAATGCGCCATTGGCTCACCGAGGGTCACTGCAATGGTGGTAGACCCAGTGGACGAGGACACGGTGTACGCTGGCGTTGAGATTGACGGGGTGTACCGAAGCCGGGACGGCGGAGACACTTGGGCCCACGTCGATAAGGGAATCACCAACCCAGATATACATGGCATGGCGGTGAGCCTAGGCGAGCACAAAACGCTACTTGTAAGCACTCCCAACGAGATCTTCGCCAGTCAGGATGAAGGGGAAACCTTCCAGTCTTTGGCGGTTACAAAGTCGTTTGCCATGCCCTATTGCCGTTGGGTAGCAGTTAAAATCGATGATTCACAGGTGTTGTTCGCCGCCAACGGAGACTCGGCCATCGGGAACACCGGTACAATCCAGCGGTCCACGGACGGCGGCAGATCATGGGAGACCCAGCAATTGCCAGTTGAACCCAATTCACCCATCTGGAATTTCGCGACCCACCCTGCCGACCCAGAATTGATCTTTGCCAACAGCATCTATGGCGAGCTTTATCGGAGCGCCGATGGCGGTGACAGTTGGGAGAAGCTGAAGAAAGAGTTCACCGAAGTAAGGGCGTTGGCCTGGACCCCAAACTGATTCAATAATTGAATCGGTCGACCGAATCAACTTTGGAATTTCATTCTCTCCCTTACAATATGAGATTCCATTTGGAAATTGAGAAAGCTGAGACAGGTTGGAGTGAATATGATTACAACAGATTCGAAGACGCTGGTGATCCGAAACGGAACGCTTATTGACGGTTCGGGGGCGCCAGCCACTCCAAACACCGCCGTGGTCGTCGAAGGCAATCGCATCACTAGTGTCGGGGTGCTGCCCGGCGGGATAAATCTAGAAGACACCGCCAAAGTAGAAGCGATCGACGCTACAGGGCAATGGATTATGCCGGGCCTGATAGATGGCCATTGCCACCTTTCCTTTGGAATGCCGGCGGTCCCGGGTTACGCCAGCGCCCGCGGGACGATCAATCCGGGCTTCAGCGCCCTACGGGCTGCGCGAAATGCTCAAACGATACTGCGATCAGGGGTCACGAGCATATCGATACCCGGCGGTACCTGGTTCATCGAGGTCGGCTTGCGTGACGCCATCAATGCTGGCCTTATCCAGGGACCGCGAATCTACACCGCCGGCCGGTTCATCGTCACCTACGGCAGCATCGGCGATTATGAGCCTTCATGGGTCGGCACCCCGGAGCACACGTTGGGCATCTTGGCCAACAATGTCTCCGATATGATCACCGAGGTCCGCCGGCAGACGAAGCACGGCGTGGACTTCATCAAACTGGCAGACAGCACTTGGGGGGATACGCAGACCTTTGCCAAGGAGGAGATGGCGGCCGTCGTGGAAGAGGCGCACCGCAGGAACGCCCGCATCAGCATCCATTCCAGAGGGGCCGGCTCTACAAAAGCGGCCGCCGAAGCTGGCGTCGATTGGATCATGCATGCCGACCTTGCCACTGAAGGGGACCTCTACGCGGTGGCTGAGGCGGGCGTTCGGATCATGCCAACTACGACGTTCCTATTCGAGGCGTTGGAAGTTGGGAAGGAGTTGGGGCGCAGTAACGAGGAACTAGACGTCATCAGGCGCAATGCCGACAACGCGGTAACCGTCCTGGAGACGGCACGGTCCCTCGGCGTCAAAGTCATGTGCGGGACCGACACCGGAAACTCCCCGGTAATGCCCTACGGCGTTCTGCACGCTCACGAGGCGGAGATCATGGTCAAGTTTGGGCGCTATACGCCGATGGAGGCAATCACCGCGTACACTAAGGACAATGCTTATGCGGTGGGTCTGGAGGGTGAATTGGGCGTCATCGAGCCCGGTAAACTGGCCGATATCCTAATCCTGAACGCCGATCCGTTGGAGGACATCAGCGTGCTGCAGGGCGGCAAACATTTGAGCGCGGTCATAAAGGACGGGCGGGCGGTGGACTTGCAGGCCGGGCTCGAGCAAGAACTTGAGGTGGCCTTCCCTTAGCAAGTGCGGATCGCTCGCACTTACGCTCATAACTAGGATAGAAAGGCCCTCGGACAAGTTCGAGGGCCTTTCTGAGTCTGGCGGGCATTCTTCGGTTTCTTGAAAACATTCCCCGAGAACTTTGAAGAGGCTGATGTTCGGTTATCGAGCACGTTTCTAGCGCGCCGCCCCGATATTACGGAGCCGTGAACCCGATCTCCTTATGGGTACCGTCGCACAGCGGCATTTTTGATGACGCGCCACAGGTAGACTCTGTTTCGCGTTTCCAGGGGCTGGCCATCGCTGCGTTCCACTGGTATGCCTCCGGTTATCCAGATAGGACCGTTGGGAATGATGGCTACCTCCTTAGGGAGGTCTCGCTCTATTATCTCTCCGCCGGGCTCGAGTATGTAAGCAAGGGTTCCGGATGAGCACCGGTCGATCATGGCAGTGATCTCGGCTAACACCTCACTCTTGCCGCTGTTGACCTGCATCTTTGAGATATTCGTGATCCGAGTCCCACAGAATCCGGAGTGCATGCAGATTGAATGGTCATCTTGGATAACGATCTTTGGGCCGTCGAACGTTGTCCAGCGATCAGAGATCGGCCCGGTATCGGCGGCCTCAGTCCCTTCGAACCCAATTTCTTTGTGGGTGTCGTCGCAGAACGGCTTTTTGTTGCATTTACCGCACCGGCAGAGAGCATAATTACCGCCGGAACGGAGCACCTCTCCTCTGATCCAGCTCAAAGGCTCGCCGACCTCGGACATCTCCTCTGATTTTTAACCATGGGCGGGCCACCGCGCACGATATAAGGCCCATTTCGCTCGACTTTGATCCTCAGTGTGTCATCTGATGACATCTTGCTCTCCTTGAACGGCCTCGAAAATTTTTCTAACTATTTAGCGGGTAGCGACTGTAGGTACAACCATATTGCGTCTAGCTCATCGTCGGTCATCAGTGTGAACCGGTTCCACGGCATGAACCTGGGATTCAGCAGGTTCCCCCGAGGAGTTGTTCCGCTGCGAATGGTGTTTATAAACTGAGACCTTGACCAAGTTCCAGCGTCGCCGCCCGAAGTGATGTCGGGGGCATCGACGCGGTCATTCCCGGGGACCCTGCCTCCCGATAGTCTTGTTCCATGACAAACGGTGCAGACTTCAGCGAGATACTCACCATATTCAGCGGTTACACCGACTGCCGGTGATGGCTCACGCGGTGCTTCATGGTCGATCAGCGACGCGGGAATCAAGCCGCCCGCAAATGTTGCGATGATGCGGTCCAGCGTACCCTAACTAGACTCTTCCAGTTCGTTATCCACGTGAGGGAGAGTTTTTAGATAAGCAATCATCGTCCCGAGGTCGTCGTCGGAAATCTTGTAGTATTCCTCGGCAGGCATGATCACCAGGGCTTCGCCATCTTTACCTATTCCGTGTCTGATCGCCCGAACGTAGTCCTCATCGGTGAATGCACCACCGATACCGCCACGTCCCGAGGTTAGATTCTTGGGCATCACTTTTCCGAAAAAAGAATCGCCCGAAAATCCGGTGCAGGGGTTGTCTTAGCAATTAGCTACTTCAGGCCCAGCCAGGTTCTGGTCATGACAGACCTGACAAGCCCCAACGGCTTCCAGATAGTGTTTTCCTCTTTCGATGCTGGCCGCATCGGTCGGGACCGACACCGAAGCTATCGCCTCATCGTAAGTACGGTTCACCTTCCGAGAACCAACGAAAAAAACACGACTACCAGTATGAGAGCGATGCCTAGCAGTCCGCCCGCTATGATCTCGAACCATTTTAGAAATTTCCGCATATTGACCGACTCCAGCATTAAACTTGCTGTGCATTCAACGCCTTAAATCATATCAACCCATCAACCTCGACCCGCCACCTCATCACGAGTGATTAGGTATCCAACATGAAGTAGAATGGCGCATGTTTAACTAGGTAGGAGCAAGCCGCTATGAGCAGCAACGCCTCTGGACCCATCGGACGACCCGACGCCATCCACGCCATTGTCCGTAACGTCGTTGATACCCGTTATGAAGACCTTTCTCAGAAGGCTGTCGATGCAACAAAGACATTCATATTAGATTCCCTCGGAGTGGCTATAGCCGGGTCGTTGGCTCCCGGGGTCTCAGAAACGTTGGGCGTTCTCTGCGACTGGGGAGGCAAAAAAGAGTCGACCGTTCTCGTTTCCGGAGAGAGATTGCCGGCCCCTTCTTCGGCCATGATGAACAGTTTCCTGATACACAATCAAGAGTTTGATTGTGTGCATGACCTAGCGGTGGTGCACGCTTTCACGACCGTCCTCCCCGTGGCGTTGGCTGTGGCCGAGTCCCAGGGCGGAGTGACCGGCCGGGAGCTCCTCACCGCAGTTGCATTGGGCGTGGACGTGGCCAGTTCGATCGGAATTTCGTCAAGGTCCCCCATCGCCCATTTCCGTCCAGGCACAGCAGGGGCCTTTGGGGCCGTGGCCGCGGCAGGAAAAGTGGCCGGGTTCGATCAAACCACCCTGTCCGACGCCATGGGAATCGTGTACAGCCAGATCTCCGGCACGCTGCAGCCCCATAGCGAGGGCGCCCAGGTGAACTCCATTCAGACCGGCTTCAATGCCAGGGCGGCAGTCACGGCGATCTCACTGGCGTCACGAGGAATCCAAGGGGCCTCCGAGGTGTTGGAAGGCCGGTATGGATACTTCAGACTCTATGAAGGCGAGTACGATGTTGAAGAAACGCTGGCCAACTTGGGCAAGGTCTGGCAGGTGGAACGAATCGGCCACAAGCCGTATCCCTGCGGACGGCTAACCCACGGCGCCATCGAGGCTGCCCTGGCTCTGAAAGAAAGTCATCGGTTCGACGCGGGAGATATCGACGAAATCGAAGTCCTGGCGCCGCCATTGGTATACCGCCTGGTGGGGCGCCCTTTGGGGGACGGAGTCCCGTCACCCCAATACGCCAAATTAACAATTCCATTCGTGGTGGCCGTCGCCTTGATTCGCGAGACCGTGTTCATCACCGATTTCTGGGAAGAACGGCTCCGTGATACTGCGGTCCACGAATTGGCCGGACGGATCAAAGTGGTGCAAGACCTGACGATCACAGACGAAAACATTTCGGTCCCTCTGCGGGTGCGGATTCGGCTGAAAAATGGAGCAGAACACGAATTGACCTTGGACCAGGTGTTAGGGCACCCCGACAAACCGCTGAGCCCCGAGCAGCACTTAGCGAAATTCAGGGCTTGCTGGGCTGTAGGCGCCAGCCAACTGCCGGAAAACAACCGAGACCAACTGGTGGAAATGGTGGACGGGCTAGAAGTTGTGCCCTCAGCGGAGGAGATTATTCGATTGTTGGTGCCTTAAGTGGGGCACCGACGTACGGTTGCACCCGGAAATAAAAGGCCCGGATTCAGGTAATCCGGGCCTTTTCATGCCTAAAATAGTGGTGACCCGCCTCGGGGTCGAACCGAGAACCTACTGATTAAGAGTTATTCGCCCCGCTTGTTTATGCCTGTTGCTCCATGTCCCTGGAAACGGGTGTACAGCCAAAGACTCTTTCTCGACTCTTGGGTCACGCCAGTATCTCGACCACCTACGACATATACGCCCATGTGATCCCTGAATTAGAAGATGGGGCGGTCAAAAAAGTTGCCGAGAAATTCCTCGGAAATCAACGGGTCGCACCGAGATATACTGGTGGTGAGCTAGGATTGGGCATGGCTGAGCCTACCAAATAACTACTTGGTGCCCTAAGAAACCTTGACCGCGCCCACATTGATGCAAAAACGAATCGCCCCTAGGACTTTCAAGGCCTAAGGGCGATTTGCTCGCAGTGACTCCTACGAGATCTTAAGGGAGTACGTTGCCGCCGAGGTGGCCGTGATTTTATCTCTTGGTGGCACCTGTTTTGGTAACTGACCCGTCTGGTTCAATTCTGAGCCCAACGATGGGTTGAACTTTTTCGTTGAAGATAGCTACGAAGGGATGGTCGTTGCTCTTCAAACGTCTAAGCCATCCGGGAATGACGTGCTTGAGCACAGCCGTGTTATAGCTGTGGTCTTGCAATTCTTCGGAAAACACTACCATCTCCAAGCCGGCCCGAGTGTTTTTCTCGGTTCCTACATCTATCTGAATCGCTGCTACGCGGTGCGCTTCCAGCTCAGCCTTTGCACCCTCTTCTAGGAAGATGGTTTGGAGATCCGCTGGAATGGAGTTCCAGACGGCAGAATTTACCACGTTGTTTGTGGAGAAGAAGCTGATGAGAGGGCCGTTCATATATGTTGTTACTTCATACCAACGCTGGCCGTAAGCAGGGTCAGCGCCAGTCACACCACAATCGAGAACCCCACGTTCCAGGGCTGTGTAAACCTCTGCGAAAGCCACGAACTGGGCGGAGGCTCCCATGCCTTCGATCCAGTCTGAGATGGCGGCGCTATGGCTTCGAGTCTTTTTCCCTTTGAAATCCTCCAAAGTCGTGAGCTTATCATGACAGAAGAAGAATTGATCGATACCGGCGTACCAGTTGTGGTTAACGATCACTGCCCCGTTGGCAGCCTCCGAGACCAATGTTTCCAAATCGTCGTGTATCGCCGTCGTCACGTCGTATTGGTCCTTCTGGGTAGCAAACATACCCCAAAGGCTTTGAATCTCGATCGCAGGGAGTTCGCCTGCAACATA
>Ga0208113_1000053_pt1 | contig 50529 bp, 44 predicted proteins | sample Knorr_S7_td_NADW_FD_185598 | JGI IMG/M metagenome (GOLD analysis project Ga0208113, IMG submission 185598) | Marine microbial communities from Southern Atlantic Ocean transect - Knorr_S7_td_NADW_ad_2505m_LV_A (SPAdes) (version 2) | ecosystem: Environmental > Aquatic > Marine > Oceanic | place...
ACCCTGAAAAACTCGACGTTGAACACCCCGACATTGAATGGCGCGTAGGGTTCGATAACGTTCAGGCGCGACTCGCTGAGCAGGCCGTGCTCTCGAAGTTTGACCGATATAAGGCCGTGGGTCAGCCGAGAGGCATAGACGGGGACGTTTAGTTCCTTCAGCACATGGGGCAGAGCGCCGATGTGGTCCTCGTGACCGTGGGTGATGAGGATGGCGCGAACGCGATCAGAGTTCTCTCTGAGATAGGTTATGTCGGGAATGGCGAAGTCGATTCCGGGCATGTCATCTTCAGGGAAGAGGACTCCGGCGTCAACGACTACGATGTCGTCTTCGTACTCCAGCGCCATCATGTTTTGTCCGATTTCCCCCAGGCCTCCCAGAGGAATGACACGTAGTGGTGAGTCAGGCATATATTTTTCTATTCAAACATCGAAAGCTGCTTCGGCAGCGCTTGCTCAGGTGCAGGTTCGGTTTGTGTCGCCTGGTTGACCTGTTCAATTAGCGCGGGCAGATTTCGGAAATCTTTCTCAATTGCGGGTTTCAATCCTGGGTTGTGCAAGCCTGCGGCAGGATGGTACATCGGGTAAATTTTGATGTTGCGCCAGTCCCGAGGCTTGCCTCTGGCCTTGCTGATCGCCTCGCCCGGAAAGAACTTGGAGAAGGAAAATCGGCCAAGGCATACGATAACTCTGGGTGAGATAATCTCGATTTGCTTATCCAGATAGGGGGCGCAAGATGACAACTCTTCCAGGAGCGGGTCTCGGTTTTTAGGAGGGCGGCACTTCACCATGTTGGTGACGTAAACGTCTTTCCGGTCCAGGCCGATCTTTGCCAGCATCTCGTCCAGCAGTTTGCCCGCCTGTCCTATGAAGGGGCGGCCGTCGCGGTCCTCATAGTAGCCGGGAGCTTCTCCGATGAACATGATGTCGGCGTCCTGAGAGCCTTCACCTGGCACAGCGTTGGTTCTTCCTTCAGACAGGCCGCACGCTGTGCAACCGGTTATCTGTTGGTAAAGTTCAATGTACTCAGACAAGGTTAACCTTTTCCTCTGCGGGATTGGAATGTTCGGTCCCTGCCTAAGACGCGCCACATACGAAAGAGGCGCTGGGCCATCGCCGTTCGCGCCTCAAAATCAATCGTATAGGAAGAGGCGTCGGTATGTAAAGCGGATCGGTTGGGTCTGGTGGATTGAAGAGGCAGACTGGATGCGGGACGAGAAATCTGGAACGAGGTGTTCTAGCTGCCCAGGAGCCACTGGACTCCGTAGTAGCGTGTCACGGCTACGGTAGTGACTTTCATGATCTTGCCAACCGCCACAATCGCGGCAAATTTTACCAGCGGCTAACGAGTGGCTCCGGCCCAGACTCCCGCGACATCTAAGGGGACTGGCAGGACCGCGAACGTGAACAGCGCGGCGGCTCGGAATCGCAGCGTCAGTTCCTGGACTTTGCCGTACATCCTGCCGCGTTGGGCGATGGTCTGGCTTCTGACGCCGAGGTAATATCCGATCATCTCGCCCGATGCCGCCGCCAGTCTGCCGATGATGCCGATTGCCACCGGGTTGAGCAACGCCCCCATGGCAAATGTGTATGCCGGAGCAGGCGTCCGGATGATGATAACTACGCTGTTGGCAAAATCTGCCAGAGCCACTCCGACATATTCCCAGTTGCCCATTTCAGCCAGCGGGGCGCGGTAACTGAAGAGCACGTAACCCGTGAGCATGGAGCCGCCGGTCACCGCCACTGCCTGGAAGATCGTTCTGGCGTCGAGGCCGAAAGGCAATCGTGATTCGACTGATGGGGATGCCTGTTGGACGCTGGAACGCTGGAGTCCGGGGGTGTCGAGCACGGGTGAAGAGGTTCTATTCAGTGTTCCTTGCAGCATGGGGCGGACCCTCGGCGGTGTGTCTGTTTAAGTCATCTACAATTTTAGATGCATGAAATCATAAAACGCATCGTCGCAGTCGACTAATCTGGAGAGGCAGTCTGGATGGGCGTTCTTGGCACAGATGGCCCATCGGCCGGTCATCCAAAAGTACGAGACTCCAACTTCATGAAATCATTTTGAAGCCAAAGAATCAACGCCTTTTCAAATTGTCCAATCTACGACCTTGAACGCCAAGGCAATTGTGCGCCTATTTTTCGGCAATCGACCTGTTCTGAGACGGTCGCATCCTGTATAATTCGGGACTGTCGAAAGCGCGCGCGAAATCCTGTTTGGAGATAGGTGATTGAATGCATTAGGTAGGCACCTGTTGCTGGAATTGAATGACTGCAACAGGGAAGTTTTGGATGACCTTGAATTTATACGGCATGCAATGTTGAGGGCCGCAGAGCAGGCCGGTGCCACGGTAGTAGGGGAGAGTTTCCACAAATTTGATCCGATCGGCGTGACTGGCATTGTCGCCATCGCCGAGTCACATCTTTGCATCCACACCTGGCCGGAATACGGGTACGCCGCCGCCGATGTGTTCACGTGTGGCGATGATTTTGACCCATATCAGGCAGCGGGGCTACTTATTGAGAAACTTTCGTGCACCCAACCCTCTATCACTGAAATTCAGCGCGGCCAACTTACACAAATAGCGCCATCAGGCGCGGTGTCATGATTGAAGGCCCGCCTGAAGGCGACTGGCACTACGAGCTTATTACCCCCGGCCTTCTCCAAACGGAGCAGCGCCTTCGCGTATTCTACCGAGGCCAAACGGAGTACCAGCACGTCGAGGTGATGGACGGCGCCACCTTTGGACGAACGTTGGTCCTTGACGGCAAAACCCAATCCACAGAGGTGGACGAGTTCGCGTATCATGAGGCGTTGGTGCATCCCAGCATGATCGCCCACCCTAACCCCAAGAGCGTGTTCGTCGCCGGCGGCGGCGAAGGCGCGACAATTCGCGAGGTGATGTCTCACAGAAGCGTCGAGCAGGTGGTGATGGTGGACATCGACAAGCAAGTCGTTGACTTGTGCCGCGAATACCTCCCAAATCACCACCAAGGCTCGTTCGACGATCCCAGGTTGGAGCTTCATCACATGGACGCTCTTGAGTTTCTGGAGGACACGTCTCTGCGCTTCGACGTTGTGATTATCGACGTGCCGGACCCTCTTGAAGCCGGGCCTGCGTATCTGCTGTTTACTCAGGAATTTTATTCCCTGCTCAAGGAGCGATTGAGGCCCGGCGGGTTGATGGTCGCGCAGTCAGGTCCGACCGGACCGGCATTCTACGAACAGTGTTTCTCCGCGGTCGCTAACACTGTGGGCAGCGTGTTTTCGGGTGTATATCTGAGCGAGGCGTTTGTGCCATCGTTCGGCACCACGTGGGGGTTTGTCATTGGTTCGACCGGACCTGACCCAACGAGCCTTTCAGTGGAGGAGACTGACTCCAGAATTTCTGATCGGATCGACGGAGAGCTTCGCTTTCTCGATGGCATCACTCTGCGGGGCATGACGTCGGTTCCCAAGTACCTGCGGAAAGCCGTTGACGCAGAAGAAAAGATAATCACGAGGGACCATCCGATATTTGTCGCATAATTCGCGTCTGTTCGTCCGTACACCAAAGATGCAAGGGCGACGCCGGCTCTGTCAACACATTTGTGCTAAATTGTGCAATGATCAATTTGTGGAGCGTATTTGATTCTTGACTCAAACTGATATCCTCGCCCAACTGAACCCGCGACAGCGTGAGGCAGCGGAAGCTATCGACGGCCCATTGCTGATCGTCGCCGGACCCGGCAGTGGTAAAACCAGGCTGATTACCTATAGGATTGCCTATCTAGTTCGAGTTGTCGGCGTGTCGCCTCGGAGGATCGCGGCTCTTACTTTCACAAACAAGGCCGCCCGCGAGATGCGGAACCGATTGGCAGAGTTGGTCAGTCACAGTATCAACGACATGACTGTGGGGACGTTCCACTCATTTTGCGCGATGACCCTCAGGAGGGAGAGCGACCTCATAGGCCTGGACAGGAACTTCGCCATATATGACGACCCCGACCAGTTGGACGTCATCAAGCGGAGCATGCGCGAAACTGACGTTGACCCGAAACGGTTCTCTCCCCGGGCCGTTCAGTCCAGCATTTCCAAGGCCAAGAGCAGCCTCCTGAGCGCGGAGGGTTTCGGAATGCGAACCGCCAGCTACTTTGAAGAAGTGGTCGGTCGGGTTTACGAGCGATACGAATTGCTGATGGCGCAGTCGGGCGCAGTAGATTTCGACGATCTGCTGTTGAAAATGCACCGGATGTTGGAACAACATCCCGATATCGCGGCCCGGTATCAGGACCGTTACGTCCACTTCATGATCGACGAATTTCAAGACACCAACGTCGTCCAGTACGCCATTGCCCGAAAACTGACCGAGACGCATCGCAACCTGTGCGTTGTCGGAGACCCGGATCAGTCAATATATTCCTGGCGAAACGCGGATATCAGGAATATCCTTAGTTTTCAAGACGATTTCCCTGACGCAAAGGTGATAACTCTGGAGCAGAATTACCGTTCGACCCAAACGATTCTGGACGCCGCTGACAAGCTGATTTCAGCTAACTCTCAGCGTATCGAGCGCGAGCTATTCACAGACAATGGCGACGGAGCGCCAATCGTCGTCTCTGAAGGGTATGACGAGGCCGAAGAGGCCCAGATGGTTCTGAAGGAAGTCGGCGCGCTGACCAAGAACGGCTCAAATGGGCACAAACTGGGCGACATCGCGGTCATGTATCGAGTTAACGCCCAATCCAGAGCGTTGGAGGAGGAGTGTCTTAGGTACGGTGTTCCGTACCAACTGATCGGCGGGCAGAAATTCTATCAGCGTCAGGAGGTCAAAGACGTCGCGGCTTACCTCCGGTTGGTGTCGAACACCAATGACGACGTTAGCCTGAATCGGATTATCAACCTGCCAACCCGAGGAATCGGCCGGCGGACGCTGGATGAACTTGCGAGATTTGCGCGAGATTCAAGCATTTCTCAGTTCGATGCGATTGGTAATATATTGCCCACGGATGACCAGTTGGCGCCGATTGCGGCGAACCCTTTCACGCCCAGAGCCACCCGCGCTCTGACGGATTTCCAGAAGATGATTAACGGCCTGAGGGCTGACTTGGAAGGCCTGAATCTGATCGAGTTAATTGAGCAGATTTTGGAACGCACTGGCTATCAGAAGTATCTGACGGATTCTATGGAACGCGGCGAAGAGCGAATTGAAAACATTAATGAGTTCAAGACGGCGGCACGTGATTACATCCACATGCCAGTGCAGGATGGCCTGACCGCGTTTATGGAGAGCGTAAGCCTTGTCAGCGACATAGACAAAATGGAGGATAGGACGGAGGCGATCACGCTTATTACTCTCCATCAGGCCAAGGGGCTTGAGTATCCAGTAGTGTTCATCGTGGGCATGGAGGAGGGACTTCTGCCTCACATGCGCTCAATGGACGACCCGACCGCTGTGGAGGAAGAGCGCCGGTTGGCCTACGTTGGTGTCACCAGAGCCAAAGAGCGGCTGTACCTGATGAGAGCGTTCCGTCGAGGGTTCCGAGGCGGCACGGGTCCGGCTCTGCCGTCTCGTTTTCTGTTGGACATACCTGAGAATCTTATCAAGCGCGTTGACAAGAACGACTCGAAACCGAACACGATCGAGCGTCGGAGCAGGGGCGGGCCTCTTGGGACTCGACAAGCGGCGGAGGGAACAGGGAACCGGCAGGGCTTCCAGTTCAGCAACACCACACGGGCGGGTTCCAGGGCGCGGCCTGAGATGCCCAAACCCAAATCCGGAATTGGTTCCAATTCTGGAGGCAAGATCAAACTCGTCCCTTCAAGACGGCCAACCCCGCCTCGTCCTCGTCCGGCGCGCCGCGCGGCAAATCGGAACGCGACTACCATATTGAAGACGGGCGACAAAGTCTCGCATGGGACTTTCGGCGAAGGCATCGTGATGAGCAGCAAACAGGCAGGGGATGACTTCGAGGTGACGGTGGCCTTCAAAGAAGGTCACGGCGTCAAGCGTCTGCTGATGAGCTTCGCAAAGCTGACGAAGGTTGAGTGACGTTCGGTTTAACCGACGATCAGAGTAATCATCAAGGTCGCCAGCCCCAGGTATATCAAGAACCCGATTACGTCGGTTGCGGTGGTGACGGCGACTGCTGACGCCAACCCAGGGTCGATCTTTAGCGCGCGGAGTCCCAGTGGAACCAGCACGCCGCTGACGCCGGCGACCATCATGTTTGCCGTCATAGCCAACCCCACAACCAGAGCGAGCCAGGGGTTGCCCTTCCAGGCGAAGGCGATTCCTGCCACCAACAGCCCGACGACGATTCCGTGAATGAGACCTAATCCGGCCTCCTTAAGCAGCAGGCGTTTCGCGTTGCCTGTGGCCAACTCTCCCAAAGCGATGGATCGGACAATGAGCGTGAGCGTCTGAGTTCCTGCGATTCCTCCCTGGCCGGCGATCACAGGCAAGAATGCAGCGAGCGCCACGGCCTGGATCATCGTCGACTGGTACAGGGTGATTACCAGTCCTGCGGCGATTGCTGTCGCCAGGTTCACGCACAGCCACGGAAGCCTGCTCCTCACTGATCGCCAGAATGGGCCAAGCGCTCGCTCGCCCTGATCGACGCCGATCATTCGGAACATATCCTCGGTGGCCTCGTGCTCGAAAACATCGATGATGTCGTCTATCACCACCATGTCGACGATTCGGTTGGCGTCGTCGACAACGGGCAACCGGTGTATGTCGTGCCGCTTCATGATGCGGGCGACTTCCTTCTGGTCGGTTCCTGTTGCTACGGATATCACGTCTCTGTTCATGATTAGCGATACGTCATGGAATGGCCGGGCCAGGACGAGTTGGGACAGGCTTGCGGTTCCGGTCACCACGCCGTCATTGTCGACGAGAAAAACCTGGGAGATGTTGGCAGCGCCATATTCTTCTGCCCACGTTCGGATGAAGGACATCGCCTGAGAAACAGTAACCGTTTCATGGATAGCGATGAACTCGGGAGTCATCAAACCGCCGGCGCCATCGTCCTCGTACGCCATCAGCGGAGCAACTTCGGCGGCGGCTTCCATGCTCTCCAGAGCGGAGTCTGCCACGTCTTGCGGCAACGCGCGCAAAACGTCGGCAGCCACATGAGGGCTGATCACGTCCAGCAGGTTTGCCAGCATACCGTTAGGTATAGCCTGACTCACGTCGCTGGCGTCCAGCCCTTCGGTGGCCTCTGCCAGGGCTTCAAGGCTAATGCGGTCGATCAAGGCAGCGAGGTGCTCACTGGATAGGAAAGACAGGATGTCGGCCTGGTCTCGCGGCAGAAGCCTGGAGAAGCGGATGGCGGGCTCATCGTAAAGGCCTTCCTCCATGAGCATATTGATGACCCCGGATAGCTGAGCCGAATTTGGCCTCTCCAGCGGAGTTGGCTTGGGCTGGTCCTGGGAGGGTGGGTCATCCATCGGCGCGTCCGCCGTGGCGACAGGCATCCGTGGGCCATTAGATCATGGCCGAGTTGGGGCAGTTGATATTCGGTCGAAGGCAATTTGACACCTGCGCGAAGGCTGTACTACTGTGCCAATTCAAAGGGTAACTAAGAGTTTACACGCGCCTGATGTATTGTTTCTTTCTAAGTTTAGTCTTATTTTCGACCCAGACTGGAGCATGCACTGAACCTCGAAGCGTACTTCGGGGCACAGAAATTTGCCAACAAGTGGTCGATCGGGCTTGCCGTGAGTTCTTCCGTGGTTATCATTGGAATATTCGGTTGGGGGATGGTCAGACAGTTGGCGATTGGTCATCCGTGGGGTGGCAATCCTAATGTCTGACACAGCGTTAGCGCTTGTCGGCGCCATTGTTATTCTTTTCACGCTTGGTCTATCGGGCGCATCGACCAGCAGTGAATGGGGGACTTAGGGCGTGTTTCTGCCGATTTGAGGTCGATCGACAGAGATTCGAGGGCATTAGGCCGCAGTTCAACAAGTCAATAACCATACGGGTATTGGAAGTGATTCGATGCGAGGAAGGGATGGTAGCGCGTACGGGATTCGAACCCGTGATCTCCACCTTGAAAGGGTGGCGTCCTAGGCCGCTAGACGAACGCGCCACAACGAAGGCCCGGTTTCTCTGGTGGTAGCGCATACGGGATTCGAACCCGTGATCTCCGCCTTGAGAGGGCGGTGTCCTAGGCCGCTAGACGAATGCGCCACATGCTTGAAACTTGGATTTTTAGGCCTGGCTTCTGGAAGCGCACAAGGGATTTGAACCCCTGATCTCCATCCTGAGAGAACGGTGTCCTTGGCCTCTAGACGAATGCGCCTCGTTGTAAAACAATTTATGGCTGGGGATCGAGGACTCGAACCTCGGTTTACAGAGCCAGAGTCTGTCGTCTTACCACTAGACGAATCCCCAGTGGCGGCGAAGTTATCGCCACACACGTCAAGTATATCAACGGACTCAGGCTGTGGCAAACGGGTTTTTTGGGTGGAGGCTGTGCCAATTTAGTCGGTAGGTTTTCAGGTTGTTTGGTTGGTTAGCGTACCAGCAACCTCGATGTTGTCGCTCCGTCATACGCGACCGACAAATCAGTTTCAGAGCCCCGACAGCTCCGTCAGAACTCTGGGCGCTTGGACGCAGAGCCAAGCTGAGCCACAACCATCCAGCGTGAGGATGTGCAAACCACACCAGAGTGGCTGAGATGGAATGATCTTAGCTCAGTAGTCCCCTACCTCTTCGTCGATCCTCTAGTGGGACCGGGCCGATCCAGCGCGTCTCCTTTAAAAAAACACGCCGATCCAATTCGCCGCCGCCACCATCCGGGTCCCCACTTTTTTCTATAACCCTCTGGAGCGTTTCGCCACCACCACCTTCAACAAGCCGATGCTCCAGTCCCGGTGTTGTTGACTGATGACTCGGGTTGGGTTGCGAACGCGCTGGGTGGGACTCTGACCAAGTTGAATCGCGAGAGCGAACAATTGGGCGTATTCCCGGTCGGCGAAGAGCCTAACGCGATGGTGAATTTAATTGGACAACCAACCGAAACGAAGCATCTCTTAACAAGGTGGGTCAGGGTGGGACACTGTTAGGAGCTTTTAAGAGGGCGAGATTCTCAAGGCTATCGTGTTTGACGGCGAAAAGGTCTGGGCCGCGTCAAACACAACACACGTCGCGACGGCATTGGACAAAGACTGGCAGCCCGTGGCAATTATCGCTCCGGGGTCCGCCCCGATCGATATGTTCTCCGATGGTGAGTATCCATGCGGAGCCAATGCCCACGCAGACACGGTCACGAAGATAAGCGTGGATGGCGACGTCGTCGGCGTCTACGACGTGCTCATCGCATTCACCAGCGACGGCGAGAACATCTGGGTCGCCAACTGGAGAGAGAATACCTTAAGCAAGGTTGGCCCAGATGGGGCAGACTTAGGGAAGTTTCCGGTCGGTATGCTGGCTTTCGATTTCATACTGGACCGACTCGGCGAACTGCCGTTCACTTTGACCGTCGACGGAGAGCATGTCTGGATCGTCAAAAGCGGCCACGGCACGGTATCGCCCAAGCAACTCGACGGCGTTACCATCGGAACATATCCCGTGGGGTCTGGCCCAGCGAGCGTCGCTTACGACGGCGCATCGCTATGAGTGACAAACACCGGAGACGACACTATTTCCAAGCTGACTTTACCGTAGCTCCGCAATCTCGGCCAGTTTGCTTGACACTTGGTTCTCCGATAATACAATGTCAGGCGCCGCCAACACACAATGGCGGAGTCATATTTCGATAATTTCGGAGATGGGGATGAGCACATCCAGGACTGTTACCGGCAGCCATCTGCTGGCCCAGGCCCTCAAGCACGAGGGCGTGCACACCGTTTTCACGCTTGCCGGAGACCATGTTCTTCCGGCTCTGGATGTCATGGCCGATCAGGATTTTCGGTTCATCGATACTCGGCACGAGCAGAGCGCGGTGCATATGGCCGACGCGTGGGGACGCCTCACCGGCGGGCCTGGGGTTGCGATGTACACGACTCCAGGTTTTGCTAACGCGATTCCTGGTCTCGCCAATGCCATGCACTCCGGCAGTCCGCTTCTCTCGATCAGCGGCAGCGCAGAGCTTAACGAGCTTGGCCGGGGCGCTATGCAGGAGATCGACCAGGTTGGCATGGCCCTTCCCACCACCAAAGGGGCGTGGATGGTCACGAGCGCAAATCGGATACCCGATATGGTGGCCCACGCGGCAAGGGTCGCGTACTCCGGGAGGCGCGGGCCGGTGCATCTGACCATTCCGGTGGACGTGCAGCAGCAGGAAATATCGTTGGATGACGTCAATTTCTATCCGTCTTCTGAATACCGATCCACGGCCCCGGTGGTGGCGTCAGATGAACAAGTGAGGGCGGTTGTCGAGATTCTGAAGGGGGCGAGCAAGCCCCTGATTATCGTGGGAAGCGCGGGGGCGTACTCCCAATCAGGCGAAGCGCTAGAGAATCTTATTGAGACCACCCGCGTGCCTTTGATGACCGAAGGGGATGCGCGCGGGTTGGTCTCCGATGCTCATCCATACTGTTACGGATTTTTCGACAGCGGCCTGAATCAAGCGGCGAAACTGTTGAGAGAGGCCGACGTTGTCGTGCTGTTGGGCCGCAAGCAGGACCTGATCGTGGGCTACGCGATGGCGCCGGTAGTGTCTCTTGAAGCCACTGTAATTCAGATTGATCCGTCAGAGGCCGAGATTGGGCGCAATCGTGGGGTTGGGGTGGGGATCGTTGGAGACATTTCTGCTGTCGCCCAGCAATTGGCTGACGAAGCAGCGAAACATTCTTGGTCCGACCTGCCCTGGCTCAAAAAGCTTCAGTTAGCGCGTTCAGCGCAGGAAGAAACTCTTAATTCGCTGGGAGAAGGCGATGATCGAATGCACGCGATGCAGGTGTTTAAAGAGGTCAGACGCCATCTTGGACCCGACGATTTCCTGACTTTCGATGGCGGCGATTTCTGTCACTTCGGCAGAGCATATCTGCCTGCATTGGCTCCTCATCGCTGGTGGTACGTTTCGACTCTGGGCATGCTGGGTTCGTCGCTGCCAACCGCGATCGCGGCGAAAGTGGCGTATCCTGATAGTCGAGTGTTCGCGTTCACTGGGGATGGCGCCTTCGGCTTCAATGGCATGGAGTTCGACACTGCCGTGAGACACAATCTGCCGGTGGTCGGAATCATGGGAAATGACTCGGCCTGGGGAATTGACCGGCAGATTCAGATGGGAGTCTACGGCAAGACTGTGGCGACAGACCTGCTTCCGACACGGTATGATCAAGTTGTACGGGGTCTCGGCGGCCACGGCGAATTGGTGGAGAGCCTTGAAGAACTCCCGTCGGCTCTGGAGCGGGCGATCAAGTTGGAGCGTCCGGCGCTGTTGAACGTGCAGGTGCAAAACGCGATTAGCCCTCGGGCTCAAGCGGCGATCAACCGCTGGAAGAGCCACAATACTGAGGCATTCTGATCTGGCGGATTTGAGGGCAGGTTGATATGTTCAAAAAAATGTTCGGCAAGAAAAAAAAGAGCAGCGGAACCGCTCCACTGGACGATTCGATTCGCACCGCGGTGGTCGGAGACGTGATCGTGATTCCGGGTTTCTCGCCCACATTCGAGGATGCCTACTTCATCGTCGAGAGTAAAAACCGATTGGAGAGCGCATACGGCAATACGTTTGAGATCATCGGGGTGGATGACGACCGCAGGGTCTCGATGGAGTGGTCGGACGATGACGATTCGCCGATTGCTGTCACCGACCATGACAATGCGATGGGGCTTTCAGTTATCGGAATTGAAGAAGACACACTGAGCCAGTGGGACGATATCAAGTCTATTGAGAATTTCGTGGAGTTCGGGGGCGAAAACTACTACTATCGCAACAGCCACGAGGTCTATTATTACAAAGACGGAACGTCCGAGGGCGAAGGTTTCTGGATATGGGACTTTGGCAACGAGGACGACGAACGGGGAGTTTCGGTGGTGAAGTGGGAAGGTATGCCCTTTGAAGTGTACACTTCCGTTTCATTGTCCTCCCATATCGTGCGCGTGTATCGGCAATGAGTCTGAGAACGGCGGGTGAACAGCTATGATTGACGCATTCATTGAGGTGTTGAAGACATTCCCCATAGGGCTGGTGTATGTTGGCATGGGGATATTGCTTCTCGCTTTTGCCAGGCTGGTTCAGGATTTTGTGACGCCATACAAGATTCAAGAACAGCTGCGAACTCATGATAACGTTGCGCTGGCGCTGAGCATTGCCGGTTACTATCTGGGCATCATTATCGTGTTTGTTGGCGCGGTATATCAGCCATTCACTTCGAGCGTAGACTCGAATCTGGGGTTCACCACCGAGTATTGGGAGGATGTTATTGAGGTTCTGGTCACAACTGTGATCGGAATCATCATTCTCAACGTTGCTCGGATAATCGTGGACAAGCTGGTGCTTTACAAGTTCAGCACGGAGAAGGAAATCGTCGAAGATCACAACGCCGGCACTGGCGCTGTCGAGGCGGCGGTTTATGTCGCGGTCGGCATCGTGATCGCGGGTTCGGTCGCCGGTGTTGGCGGCGGGCCTGAGACGTCGTTCGCATTCCTGGGTCTCGGATTGCTGACGCTGATACTCTACACGCTGTTCTATGAGTTCACTACTTCGTATGACGTCCACGATGAGATCGAGCGCGATAACGTTGCCGTCGGGGTTGCGCTTGCTGGAAACCTTATCGCCATCTCTATAGTGGTCTTTAAGGCGGTCTTTGGAGACTTTACGACCTGGGAAGAAGGTATCGCGGGGTTCCTGACGTTCGCAGTGATCGGGACCGCGCTGCTCTTCGTTGTCAGGACGCTTGTTGACCTGATTCTGTTTCCCAAAGTTAGCATAGCCCAGGAGTTGGCGGTTGACCGGAACCTGGGCTTGGCGTTGATTGAGACATCGGTGCTTGTGAGCGCGAGCCTGATACTGTACTTCGCGATCTAAAGCGGGTTAGTCGGTCAATCTCTGCGACCTGAGCGGGCGTGATCGCGTCGGGCTTCTGGGGTTGTCCGCAGTTTTTTGGATGTGTTCCAACCCCTGGTCGATCACCCAATCAAGGTCGTCATCGTCTACTCGGTTGTGGTCTAACACAGGCTCCAGCAAGCGATTGAAGAACTGGGGTTCATGGATGTCCACGCGCCATGAGTCTGTGCAGCGATCCAGCGTTCCGTCGTACATTCGGAGCAGGAAGACGGCCCTGAAAGGGTCAATTCCCTGATTCTCGAAGATTTGAACGCGCAGGTCCAATCCCTGTCCATTTCCGAATACAGTGGGCTGCAACCCACGCCCCGGCAGGATGTCGCTGAACACGTCGAACCTTCTGATGTAGGACTCGGTTTCGGCGATCATGTTGCCGATAAATCCTCGTCCCTTGCTGGTGATCTCGAACGTGTCCTCGGTTCTCGACGGGCCGATGAAAGATAGGATTTCCAATTCATCGGCGATCGGGAGAAGTCGCCAGTCGGCAGTGTGTTCTGCGGGTTCGGCGGGCAGCGGATAGTGGTGCTTATCCAAAAAGTAGATAAGCACGCTGCCTTGCATCCACTGGATGAAATCGTCTCGATTTCCGCCGTTGCGTTGATAGGCAACTAGCGCGTCGAGTTGCTGCTCCAAGACAATGTGGACGGTGTTTTCCTGGCTATTGAAAGTGGTTATGTGTCGCGACACTGGATCGCCAGGGAGAACGTCGGTCCCTGCGGCGGTCTTGAACTCTAGTTGGGAATCCTCTCCTCTCCACTGGGATATGACGTTTTGAAGTTCCTGGTACATATCCGGCAGGTCAGGATTGGCTCGGATGTCAAGGGATTTTTCAACGGCGTTGGCCGCATCATCCGAAACTGGAAACACGCTGCTGAGCAGATCATGGACCGTAACGGTTGTGTCGATTGAGGTCGTGACCCAGAACGAATCCTCCACGGGCATCTCGCCCAAGGTGATTCGGAGAGTTATGTCCTCACGGGTCATCGCAAGCTGGGTCTGACGAAGCCAATAACGCTCGCGCCGCCTCCGCCGCCTCTGAATCCGCCTGAGCTGGCCGATGTCCGGCCCGAGCTGGACCTGGAGCCCCAACTGCTGCGAACTCCCGTGCTGCTCGACTTGAACGCCCCGCTGCTCTTTTGAGATGAGAGGTAGGAGTTTCGGGACGCGCTGGTATTCTTCGCGGCGTTAGTGTAGCTGGAGCGTGCAAAGGATTTTTGCCGGGAGAAGTAGTTGCTGTTCTTCGTCACCTGGGACCGATAGGTCGAAGATGAGCGATAGTTGGACCGGTTACGGTTCATGGTGTCGTACCGGTTGATGGGCGTGTAGTAGCGAGGGGACATGGCCGAGAGCATCATGTAGGTGAACAGAAAATTGCCACCGCCAAAGTTGCTGCGGTAATAGCCATTGGATCCGTGGCCCCGCATTTCGTGCTTGTCGTTGTTTTCCACGATCGTGAACAGGAGGTCGTCCTGATCGTCGATTTCCTTGCTCTTGTTGAGGTCTTCCCAACCTTCGAGAGTCGTCGAATCGCCATCTTGCTTGGCTTTAATCAGGACGATTTCGTCGCCTTCGTAGATTTCGTTGACCCGTTTCTCAAACTCGGTTGCGCTGCCTGAGTCTTTGAACGCCTTCTGAACTTCGTCGAGATTGATGCGGCCGGCCGCGCCGTCTGTCGCCGCCCAGTCCTCGTAAGTGGGGCCGGAACTACACGCGGCGCCGACTGGGCCGGCCAAAAGGGCCGCAGTTCCCAGAGCCGCCATGCTTGTGCGCTTAAATTTTCTACGCCTTCTCATGCTAATCGCTCCGTTTCTTCCCGTGTGTTTTACGCGAGCACGCTGAGGATTTCGTTGCCTATTACGATTGGTTGTTCTGTCTGGTTCCGGCGCTCTCCGGCTGTGTCCAAGGCCAAAATACTGGGAACAACTTCCCGGTTCACGTCGTCTAGAAAAGCCTGGAATGACGAATGAGCTTGTTCGATGAATTCGCCCACAGCGGCGCGATGAGTTGGGCCTGCGATGGCGCAACTCAGGGCGACGTCCTGGAGATGATTCAGATGTTGGGGCCACAACTTGTCGGCTGTTTCCACTTGAGCGTTTCTGGCGAGTTGGTCAAATTCTTCATATTCAAACTGGCGACTGATGTCGTCGACAGCATCCAAGACTGTGGCAGCCAGCTGGGCTGACAATTCAGTTTTGCCTAGCCCGTACATCCACTCGCAATCAATGCCGATGTTAGTCCATAACTGGCTCTGAATCTGGTCGAACACCGTTTCGTAGCCGGTTTCGGATATTGAGTCGAACTCGCTGGAAATGAACTCAATGGCCCAACTGACGACCGAGTCTGAACGTGATTGGCGCCAAACGTTTGAAGCCAAAAGCTCCCGCCGCCAGTGATAGAAGGACAGCGTCTGGGTTTCGACGACGCTGGAGTAGTCACGGGACAGGGCGGAACGCCATCGTTCGTCGGCGTCGGATTCGGACTGGATGGATTGGACCAATATTGGGACTCGACGAGTGTTGGTCGCGTTGGCCGAACGAATCGAATTTGCCTGGCGACTGAAGGCGATGGGGTCGTCTTGTGAGGACACTATCAGCTTGGATGCGCCGAAGGCGCCTTGGCGTCCGGCGCGGCCCTTTAATTGGCGATCAATGCGCGAGGACCCGTTCAGCGAAACGCCGATGACGCAGAGGCCCAGTCCGAATGATTTCTTATTTTCTGGCGCCAGATATGAACACATCGGCTTAACCTCAACTGTAGCAACGCCGGTGAGGGAGATTTCAAACTTATCTGACGTATCCAACTCGTGAGCGAGCAACGATGCTTCTGCCGAAGTGGCACAGTCGATTGAGAAATTCGAGCGCGGTTGGTTTGAGACCATCGACTTTGCGGCTCTCAGGATGCGTTGGTTGAGATCAGGTTTCAGGAGGATGTCGGTGCCGCGTCCGGCCATGTTTGTGGCGACGGTTACGGCCCCGAACTCGCCCGCGTCTCGGATTATCTGCGCCTCTCGTTCGGAATTGACGGCGTTCAGTAGATTGTGCGGAACATCGTTGTCGCGCAATAGAGAACTGATGTCTTCGGATTCCACGACGCTGGTTGTTCCGATCAGGACGGGCCGGCCGAGAGAGTGCCAATGCTCGACCTCTGCGAGTATCGCAGAGTGTTGAGCTTCGGTATTGTTGTGAATCTCTGGCGGGAATTCGGTGCGTTGGGACGGCTCGGACGGCTCGATTCTAACAACGGGCAGTCCATAGTCTCGCAGAAAGTCGTCCTGCGCCTCTATTGCGGTGCCAGAGAGTCCTGACACCTGCTGGTACCTGCCCATTAAGCCGGGAATCGTGATTTGCGCCAGAGTTTCAGCATCCGGCGTTGGCGGCAGTCCCTCTTTAGCTTCCAAGGCTATCTGTAGTCCGTGGAGATATCGGTTGTCAGGCAAGAGCCTGCCGTTGAAGGGATCAACGAGAACAACGCCATCGTCATCTACGATGTAGTCGACATCTCTTGTGAACAGCGTGTAGGCCCTCAGAAACTGGTGAGCCTGGCTGTGAGCGGCCCATCGTCGGTCGGAGTTTGCGGTTCCCAGACTGGCGTCGATACATGCCTCTCCCCGCTCGGTGAGGCGCACGGTTCTGGTGTGCGAGTCTACGCGGTAGTAGTATCGATTCTCGAAATCCCGGGCGCTGGCTGTGTCTTCGATGTCCGCCAATTCGGTAAGCAATCGCTGTCTGCTGTCACCGCGCTGGGTGGTGATGCGTTTGAGCGTGTCGTTGTCAGGGTTGGCGGCGTACAGCATCGCAAGCTCTGCGTCGTCGTCTGGGCAGGCATCCGAGTTCAACTCTTGCTCTGCCTGAGCGACCTGGCGGGAGTGGAGGTCGAGGAGTTGCCGGATGACGCCGTGAGACTTTTCGACAGTGGCGATGTCCGCGGTCTCGTTGCCGGAGATAATCAAAGGCGTTCGATGCTGGTCGATCAACACGTGGTCCGCTTCGTCCACGATGGCGTTTTCGATGCCGAACTGTATCAGTTTGTCTGGCGGGAGCTTGAGGTTGTCTTTCAGGAAGTCGAATCCGACCTCTCGCACAGTACTGTACACGACCGTCCGAGCGTAGGCCATTCTGCGCTCGTCTTCGTCCATTGGAGAGATCACCGGGGCGACGGACACTCCGAGGGATTCGTACACTGGTTCGAGCCATTCGGCGTCCCTCTGTGCTAGGTAGTCGTTGGACGTCAGCACATGGACTCGTGATCCCTGTGCCGCGTATGCGAGGACCGCCAGCACTGTTGAAATCGTCTTCCCTTCGCCCGCGTCCATTTCGACGATGATGCCTCGCGTGAGCAGGGCGGCGGCGATGACCTGCTGGCGAGTGGGCGTGAATTTCAAGTTGTGGCGCTCATCGAGTTCGGCGATGGCTTTGTAGAAATCGGCGGATAGCGAGATGTGTTCTGGCAATGCGGTCTTTCGCCTCTCGACAGCGATCACCAGGCCACGCACGATCGCGCGATATTGACCGGTGAGGCCGTTGTCATCCAGCGACCGATCTAGCATTTCTTCAAACGCTGGTGTGTCGGAAAAATCAGGCTCAGTGAAGTATTTTATAGAGTCACTGAAATGTGCGGTTTCGATGACCTGATCGGCGATGTCATGAAATCTGGCGAAATCTTCGAACTCGGCGCTCATTTCAAAAATTTGCCAGACTCCGAGGCGTCGATTGACTGTGGTGGATGCTATCGACAGCGTTCTAGCGAGTTCGTTGGAGGCATAAAACTCATTACGCAGTTGACGGTCGGATAAACGCGAGAAATCATGGGAAATCGCCCTGTCAGCGCATTTCTCGGCCCACTTGAGAGAGCGGTTGTCTGATGACGACAAGAGGCCGAACACGGAAGATTTTCTAATCGTGTTCGCCAATGCTTTCATAGATTCGTGGGCTGTCTGCATCTGTTTGCGCTTTGACTCGTGGGGGTTCCGGTCGGTCAGCCCCGATGGTCGATGATCGGTTTGAATTTTCTGTCGGAGAAGAAGTGGCCTGGGTTCACGAACGTAACCGACAGCTTCAGGAACCCGCTGTCTAGCAAAAACGCGAGGTCTGGTTCTGTCGACACGACCGATTCCAAGACTTCCTTCTCAATTCTCTTGATTGTATCAGGCAATATCAAATCCAACACTTCGATTGTGGTTCTTGAAATGGCGACTTGCAAGGGTCCAACCTCATCGGCGTTACGGTAAACGGATGTTTTTAGAGAGCCATAGCCGATTTTGGAACCCAGCACAGATATGAACTCGTCAGGTTTGCCCAGCACGATTAATCTAGGGTCGGGAATGCCACAGGGGCATGGTTCTGGAAGAAGTTTCACCTTGTCCCCAAGTCTATAACGCAACAGAGGTTGGGCGCGTTGGTTCAGTGTGGTTACGACTGCCTCCCTCAGCGTCGGGTCAACTCGGTTGGGAAGCAACTCGAAGATATTTCGTGACTGGATGACATGGATTCCTTCGTGAGCCGAACACTCTATACCCAACGCGGATGTCTCGGAGGCCCCGTAGTAGCCGAATACCTCAACGCCAGCGTTCTCCAGGGTTCGACGGGTCGTCGATGGCATGGATTCACCGATATATATTACTTTCGAGAATGGAGGACGTCCATCATCGGATTGAGTCCACGGAGCTTTGGACATGTATCTTTCGATTATCGACGGGACGCTGACCAGGACTGTTGGCGCCAGATTTTCGATGGTCTGGACCGTTCGATTGAAATTCGCCCCGGCGCTCAGGCAGTAAACCTCTGCGACTCCCAGCAGGTCGAAAGCTTTGGCGATGGACACCATCAAGTTTACGGGGTCAGTGTCCAGACAAGCCACGCGGTCCTTGGGGCCGACGCCGGCTACGGCCCAAAGCTCTGCCAGAAATTCGTGCTCTCGTTGGTCGTCTTCGTAGGTCATATAACGGACCTTTCGTTGGCCTGTTGTGCCGGATGAGGTCTCGACGTCGACGATGCCTTCAGCTGTTGTCGCGACCTCCCTTGAAAGGTGACCGAGATCGTCAGGCTCGATCAATGCGAGTTTTTGTAGAGTCGTAATCGGGTCATCAGCGTTGATGTCTAAAAGACTAACGCCCGATTCTTCGAATCTCAGCCGATAGAACTCGAAAGATTTCCAGCAGAGGGTGAGGACTGAGCGCAAATTGTCGAGCGTTTCTCTGTTTAGCGGCCCTGCTAGTCGGGGAGTCTGGTCAGTTTCAGCCATCGGATTTTTGCGCTCTGGTGGGCGTGATTCTGGAGACGGGTCCCAGAGGCCGCCGGACAGAGTCAGGGGACATTCCTGCCCTGAGCGCCGCCAGCACTCCGGCGGCTTCCCAGTAATTTTCCACGATATTCAATTGGCCTTCGTTCCACGGCAGGTTGGCTAGGTCGTTCCGCATCAGGTTGCGATTCTCTCGAACGGCTATGACCGTGATTCCCTGTTCCAGAGCGGCCAGGGTGGGAAGGCCGATACAGCCATCGGGGATCACCAGGCATGAAACATCGGAGGCTGTGATGGTTCCAGGCGCGATCATGTGTTGAGGGTCGGTGACCATTCTCGGGGATTTTTGCAATCCTTTGAGAACGCATTGCAGGAAGGTGATGGAGATGATCTCGGCGGCCATCCGAGGGTCGACGACACCGGGATCGACGGCGGCAACCTCGTCAGATTCCATCATCGGTGCGTGAGCGGTCGGGACGTTGTATATCGACGATGCGGCGTGGGTCAACAGGGCTTCGACTCCGCCCCAGGGGTTCACCATTTCGCCGCTGCTACTGAAGTATTCCATGTGCCAGGCGACCGGAACCTCGACGGAGGATGCCACCGCGACGGCGTCGAATCGGCCCCGTTGTTGATCGAACGCTCTCAAGAGGCCGTCCAGTCCGGCCACCTCGCCAGTGGCGCGCCCGGAGTCTGCGTATTCGCTCATGAGTCGGAGGGGTTCGTCCAGCACCACAATGCCGGGGGTCTCGAGTCCATAGGTTGAGCGGGCGGCGTTGACGGCGTTGATCGCCGAATCAACCCAGCGCGCATCGTGGAAGGCGTCCAGCGCGACCAGAACCCGATTGGACCGCGTCCTGCGAAGGCCTACGGTTCCCATGAGCAGCCTGCTCAACACGCTGCCCTCGACGTACAGGCCGTTGTCCGGCATCTCGTTGACGTCAGAGGCGTTCACGACGTTCGGGTGAGTTATGAGAGTGTCGCACACCTGTGCAAGCATCCGAGCGACGGGCGTGGCGTCTCCAGCGTGGCCTCCGATTTCAGCGCCTATGCCGGTGGGGACGATGAACACGGCGTTGAATGAATCTGTGTTCTCCCATGAGCGTTTCGCCAGGTGGAAGATGTTAGGCATCGCCGGGAGTGTCTCGGAGTTGGTGGGTTCCAAGACTCCAACCTCAACTGACATGTACCGCCCGGAGGATTCGCTGACGATGAAGCGGACAGGAATCGAGTCGCCGCCTAGATGTTCGGATACCGAGTCTCGGATATCGCTGAGGATGTTCCGGTCCCAGCGGATTGGAATTTGGAGGCTCCGTTCAACTATACGCATGTTGATGCGCTCCATTGCGTGCCGCGAAATGTTCGTATTTCATCGAAGCCAAGAGAGAGAGATTCCCCTCTTTGGTGTAGGCGTAGACGTCGGGAAGGTTGATGCCGTTGAACGTGTGGGCCTTTGGCTGGGTGTACGCTCCCATCTCCATGAAGGTCACGCGGTCTCCAATCTTGAGGGGATCATCGAATGTGTAGTCTCCGAAAATGTCCCCGGCGAGGCACGACCGTCCGGCCAGGATGTACCGATGCTCGCCCTCTGGTTGGTAGTCCAGGACTTCCGGCTCGAACTGGTACTCGAATACCTCCGGCATGTGGTTGATTGTGGTGTCAAGAACCGCGACGTCGACTCCGTTGCTGTCGAAGATGTCCAGAACTGTGCTGACGATATATCCAGCGTCACGAACGAAAGCGGCTCCAGGCTCGATGAAGATTTTTGTGTTGGAACGACTCTTCAATATTTCGACGGATTGGCGCAAAGGCGTAGTGTCTGTGCCTTCTCGGAACATATACCCGCCGCCCAGGTTCAGCCAGTCCAGATCGGAGATAACTTGAGTGAGGCGGCGTTCCATGCTGGAGACGGTTGCCAGCAGGTGGCGGAGGTCGTCGGACTCGCAGTTGGTGTGGAACATGAGGCCATCGAGGATTCGGCTCCCGAACGTTGAAAGCGCGTCTATGGGCGCTCCTAGCTTGGAGTGTCGCCTGCAAGGATCGTAGCGTTCGTCTGCTACGAAGGAGATACCGGGGTTGACCCGCATGCCCAGGCTAACGCGGTCGTTCGATTGTGGCTGTCGCGCGTGGAACTGGGTTATGGAGTTCAGCGACATGAAATCAGCCAACTCTGCGACCTGCTCAAATTCGCTCTCAGTCACCGCGACCGAGTGGTAATGGAGGGCGCCGCGATCATCGAGGATTTGCCGTCCCAATTGCGCCTCGAAGGGCGAGCTGGCGGCGAACCCTGTCACGAACGGAGCGATGGTTTCCAGCGCCCATGCCAGGGTGCAAGGTTTCATGGCATATGCGAGATCGCAGCCCGCGTCGGCGGCCATTCGTCGGATTCGGCTGGCCGTATCGACAAGCTCGGATTCGTCGTATACGAGCGCCGGGGTGTTTGGGACCAGCTTGGAGACCAATCGGGCTTTGGCGTCGTCCGGCATGGCGTTCTCCGATTCAGGATAGAAATGTAATGTAGCACATTTGGAGCCGTGATTCGCCCTTGATCATCGTCCGTGAGGGAAGAGCGTCAGTATGGCTTGTGTCTGGTTCTTGAAACGAACTTCATCCAGGGTTTCGATTCTGAGTTTTGGTTGGAGCAGGTTGTAGAGCGGAGTGACTATCAACCTGCCGGTCTCGCTTCGCTCAAAGTGAAATTCGACCAGGTTGAGGTGGTAGGTTTGGCAGTCTGTGGAGTATCCAAGCAGTCCCAACTCATCAACGGTGTAAAGATCGATTTGCCGGCGCCGTGCGAAAATTTGAGATTGGCGGACTGTGACGCAAACCTCTACTGACGCCGGAATCAACTCTTCTTTCACATCGTCCAGAACGATCAGCGTGGATGGTTCGACTGCCTGGAGTATCGTCGCCAGCCGCACGGTATTGTGGTCGACGAAAAGGTGGGCGGGAACGCCCATGCGGACGAGGAGACTTGCCATTTCTGCGCCGAAATATCGAGTTTGGTGGGTCGCCACAACAGCTGCAGAGGCATTCGGGTTTTGGGTCACGGCTTGGCTCAACGCGTGCCTGAACAATTCATTGCGTGTCACAGCGGCGCTGGAGTCCTCTGCGTAGGGGACGTTATGAGGTGACTGGCCGAGGTACGGGCCGACTACCCATTCAATTGCCGATGGGTCGGTCACGGTGTCGGCAAGTTTTTGGGCGCGGTATTCCAGAATAGGTGTGGGCGGTATGGTTTGGAAGGCGTCGAGTGAAGAAATGCCATGTGGAATAGGTGGGTTCGAGTTATCGTAATATCCGGTGTTGGCCGCGGCTTTTACAACAGAGTCCAAACGGTGGAGCAGGCTAGAAGTGTCCGGGCTGAAGGTCATGCCTGTCGGGGGCTCAGGCCGATTACCGCGAGTCCTGCTGAATGACCCTCGCCCTCAAAATGCTGGTAACGGGCGAGTAGATGCTCTTCGGATTCCTGAATCGCCTGAGCAGCGATCGGGTTGCGGCGCTGTAGCTCATCGCCGAGCTGCGAATCCAGCGTCCAACTCTGGGTGATCGAGCATTCTAAACCCTGGGCGTCGCATGCTTGGACATAATCGGAGTTGATGTCGTCGTATTCTGCTTCGGTTTTATAAACAATCGGCGCGACCAGCAGTTGATCGTCAATGTAGAGGCCCAGTTCGTTGTCGAACACCTGCACGAGGTCGATTTCCGGGATGAAGTGTTCCATCGCGTAGTACAGGTCTTGCGCGAGCTGTTGTGACGCCTGGTGATAGTAGAAGTTCTCAGGGACCAAAGCCATTTTGACGGGCAACGAGATTTTCCGTTCGTAATCCAGATACTTCGTCGCGTTGGTTCCTTGTTCGAACAGGAATGGAATGTTGCCGTTGGTGGCATCGACAAGAAGCGGGTCGTCCAGATGATAGAGAACAGCCAGGTGTTGCCAGTACCGCATGTGACGCTTCGAGAATGAGAAGTCAAAGGTTTCAAGAAGCTGGCGCAAAGTGTCCTCTGGGGGCCGGTTGGGGATTTCGGGACCGACCAGGATGTACTCGGATTCCAGGCCGTAGGCGTCGGTGAGGAACTTCAAAGCTTGGACTTTCTCAGAGCATATGCCGCCTCGCCCAGCCTGAATGTTTGCCACCGTTTCGTCGCCGGTCTTGTATCTCAGTTTTGCGCCGCTGAACCGGGAGTAGCTCTCGAAGTCGCTATGCCAGATGCGTTGTGCGATGGCGCGGATGAACTGAATCTTGTCGGCCTGCGATTCGAGGTTCATGATGCGACGCGCTTCTTCAGGCGCATTCTGGGCTTCAATCGCTTCTAGAATGAATCGGGTGTGCGCGGCGGGATTTTTGTCCCATCTCCTGCGATGGAAACCCTTCCAGTTTAGCTCGTATCCCACGGCGTTTCGGTCAATGGCGATGTCGATGACGCGGATGGGCGTTCCATCGGCGATGACCCTGGCTACTGTGGGAGGTTCTTCGCTGGTCAGAAATTGATCGTGCTGACGGAAGGCGACGCCGTGGACTGGCCCTTGCAGCGCGCCAAAGTCAGACAGGTGGTATAGATATTCCTGGATTGACGTAAGAGCGTTTGCTGACGCTGGTGTCATACGATTCTCGACCAGATATGCCTTAACAGAACACCTCTTGACATATTTCGCCATCAAGCTGTTGAGGGCCAGAGATGAGTCGTCGGGGTCGATGCGGACGGCAAATCTTCGCTCGGTTAGAACGTCAGTGAGTTGGAGAAACGCGGGCGCGGACTGATCGCTCCTGGTCGCGGGTTGCGCGTGGAGCGCTTCGTTGGTTTTTGGTGTGTGGGTCAGATCGTCCAGCATTGCGAGTCTAAGTTCGTCGGGGTTTCAGTATCCGGGATGTCGAGCGCTCAAGTGTGAGCAGGCTCGACTCTGATTATACAGTCAGCGACGAGATGAGGATGCTGGAATTTTCGAACAGTCCCGAGTCGCCGCAACTATGTACGAGTGAACCCCTGAAACCGGCATCGGCTCTGGGGTTCACATTATTTTGGCTCTGGAGTGACGGCGGTTCGCGACCAGCGAGACGCGCAGGAGTGACAGCCGCATCCTGTGGGTTGATAAGATATCTCACCGAGAATGAGGACGACCATCTCTTTCACTGTCAGTTTGAACGAGTTTCCAAGTGTGACGAACTCGCTCAGGCGGGCGGATTTGTCTGCAGCCTCCGAACTCGAGAGAGCGTCGCCATCAACAAGGGCTTTTTGGGCGTAACCTTGGAGGGCTTCAAGGTGATCGGTGACTTTTTGGCGTGAATCGTGTAGCGCTGCGCTCGCCATCAAATTTCCTCCTCGTAGAGAATAATTCACTCCACTCGATAAGATTGAGTAGCGCGAACCGGCCCAGTGGGTGAGTCTCAAGATCGCTTATGTTCCAGAATGGTCACACAGTTTCTATTCGTCCATAAAGGTGTTTGCGCTATCGTAATTGGCAATTTGGTATCGAAACTAGATGCGGCAGGTATCGAAACTGGAGGCATCTGACGCCGTGAAACGTGCGCGGAAAACGACTGACGGAGTCGCCAGGAAGTTGGCGCAAAAAGTCCAATTGACACCAAAAATTCTGAATCACTATAATTGGTGGAGATTTGAGGTAATAAATAATGCCAAAAAGAACGTATCAACCCCGAAAACGACGGCGCATGCGCGTCCACGGATTCAGGTCTAGAATGAGCACCAGGAATGGACGCAATGTGATGAAGCGCCGAATGTTCAAAGGGCGACACAAACTTACCGTGTGACGTCACATTACAAGAACGGTCCTCCAACACATATCGAGTTTGCCGGTGGCGATAGCCAATCGGTTCTTTGCATCCCCGAAGTTGCCACGCTCGTATTAGTATCTGAGGTGTTAGTGTCCAAGCATGCTTAGGGAACGACGCTTGAGGAAATCGAGCGACTTCGCTATGGTGAGAAGAGTTGGCCGTAGCTGGGCAGATGACCTGCTCGTGCTGGCCGCTCGAAGGAACGGCATGCCGCGCACCAGGTATGGATTCGTCGTGGGGCGTCGTGTCGGGAATGCAGTGACGCGGAACCGGATCAAACGTCGGCTCCGGGGCGCCGTGACCGAATCTTGTGTGGTGGAGGGCTGGGATATAACGCTGATTGCGAGAAACCGAGCCGCAAACGCAAAGTACCACGAACTGAAGGAGTCGTTGAATCGACTCATGGTACGGGCGGGAATTTTGGACCAGCGTAGTGAGGTCGCCAGATGAGAACCCTGGCTCTCGGAGCGATAAGGGCCTATCAGTTGGCGGTCTCGCCTTACTGGCCGGGCCGCTGTCGACACCAGCCAACGTGCTCGGCGTATGCACAGGAAGCGATTACCAAGCATGGAGTAGGCAAAGGGATCAGGCTGGCGCTCGGACGGCTTGGTCGATGCCGCCCCTTTGGGACCAGTGGTTATGACCCGGTGCCTTAATGTCTATACACCTTGTCTGCGTGTCAGACAAGGCAAATTACGATGATCGAGATGAGTATTGTTTGACTGGATAATTCGAAGATGACCCGCGTCAGGGTTCGGTCGCTAAAGAATGCGAATGTGGTTGCTCTGGCGTTTTTATTGATTCTACTAACGGCGGCCTGTTCACGCATTTCGACTCCGGAGGGTTGGTCCGCTGGGGTCGTCAAGGACGACGCGCTGATTATCGGCACCGCTGAAGGCAGTCTACTGGCCGTCGATAAAATCAATGGTTCGACTCTCTGGCGAGCAGAGCTACAGGCTCTTGAAGATGTTGACCAGGCGATTTACGGCAAGCCTGCTGTCGCGGACGATGCAGTTTATGTCGGCGGTTACAACGGAAGCCTTTATGTATTTGATCTGCAGGGTCAAGAAACTAAGTGGGGGAATCAACCGATGGGCGGCCCCATAGTCGGTGGCCCGGCGCTGGTTGATGACCTTGTGATTGTTGGCACGGCCGTCGAGGAATCCCAGGATGACGGCAAGGGCGCCGTTTATGCGATAGATGCTGAATCTGGCGACACAGTTTGGCGTTTTCCAGCTGAGGGCGGCGTGTGGTCGTCTCCGACTGTCGCCGACGGCGTGGTGTATTTTGGCACGCTTGGCCAGACTGTTTTCGCGGTGAGCCTTGAAGATGGGTCAGAATTGTGGAGGAGAAACACCGGAGGGGCAGTAGTCGCCAGTCCCCTGGTTGTGGGTGGACGGGTTTATGTCGGAGCGTTCGACAGCGTGTTCTACGCTCTGGATGCTCAGACGGGCGACGTTGATTGGAAATTCACTGAATCTGAAAGATGGTACTGGACTCAAGCGTTGGCGGCGGGAAACACTATATTCGCGCCGTCGCTGGACGGAAATCTGTACGCGCTTGACGCAAACACAGGCGTAAAACTCTGGGCATTTGAGTCTGAGGGAGCGATCGTCGGTTCGCCCACCATCGTTTCTGGGATGCTGGCGATTCCCGTTTCCGACGGCAGCAACTCCAAGGTTCACCTCGTCGAGTTCAATGGGAGCCAGAAAGATAGCTGCCGCATTGGTGAGAATATATTCACTACGTTGGTAGCGGACGGAGACCTGATATACTTCGCGGCAACGGACAAGTCGATTCGTGCCCTGAGCATTAGCGGCAATGGCAACCCTGATGAAGAATGGGTCTATTTAACGGACAAAGACGATCCTCTCCCCAGGGATAGGGCCAAAGCGTGTTAGGAGCAAGGTAAACTGCCTGTGGAATTTTTAGGCGACGCCTGGAGCACGATAATAATACAGCCCATGGTCAACAGCCTTTTGCTGTTGTACTGGGTGTTTTTCAGTAATTTCGGAATAGCGATTATCGCTTTCACGATGCTTGTTCGGCTGGTTATGGTCCCATTAACGATCAAGCAGAGCCGGCAGATCAAGGCGATGAACGGCCTTCAACCGCTGATGAAGCAGCTTCAAGAAAAGTACAAGAATGACCGGCAGCGCGTCTCGCAAGAGACGATGAAGTTGTACAAAGAACACGGCGTGAACCCGTTGGGGTGCCTGGGACCGATGTTCATCCAGTTCCCTATATGGATCGGCCTGTTTCAGGCGATTCGTCAAACTGTGCCGAACACCCCGGAGACCCTGGTGGAATTATCGGGGAACCTGTATAGCTGGCTGCCCCAGGTTCACAGCATCATTCCGATAAACAGCTCTTTTCTGTGGATGGACCTGGCGCTTCCTGACCCATCGCCGTTCGTGATGCCGATTCTGGTGGGTGGGTCCATGTTTGTCATGCAGAAAATGACTACGATGCCATCAGTGGACGCGAGGCAGGCGTCGACGAACCGGATGATGCTGTGGATGATGCCGCTGATGTTTGGGTTCTTTACCCTCAATTTTTCCAGTGGTCTGGCGGTCTACTGGGTGGTTTCGAATATCATTGGTGTGGCGATCCAGGGCTTCATAACGGGCTGGGACCCGTTGAAGAGCCTGCTCGCCTTTGGACGCAGGCCGGATCCGGCGACGGATACAGTAGTTGTCGCCCCTGCGTTGGCGTCTAGTGTCGAGGAGACGGCTGAAGATGCGCGAAATAGTGATAACGGCCAAAACGGTGGAAGAAGCAATAGAACTCGGGCTAAGGGAGCTAGACGTAGATCGCGCCGAGGCCGAAATCGACGTCATTAGTCGAGGGAAGGCCGGCATTCTGGGCATAGGGAGCGAGCCGGCGCGGGTGAGAGTGACGCGAATCGACACACCGTCGGACGTTGTGAAAACGACATCTGAAGTGATCGATAACATTATCTCCCTTTTGGGCGTCGATGTGGTGTCGACGCTGACTCAGGTCGAACGGGAAGACCTGGGCGGGCCGGTGTTCGAGATTGAAGGCGATGACGCGGGTCTTTTGATTGGACGCCGCGGGGACACGCTCAAGGCTCTCCAATTCCTGGTCAAGTATTTGGTCAGCCAAAAATTGGACGCTAACGTCAACATCCTGGTTGACGTGGAAGGTTATCAGGACCGTCGATATCAGTCTCTTATGAGCATGGCCCGACGGGTCGCACAACGCGTCGCAGATTCCGGTCGGCCAATAACCCTCGAACCAATGCCGCCCAACGAACGGCGCATCGTCCACATTGCTCTGGCTGACCATCACCGAGTCACCACCGAAAGCACAGGCTCGGGTTCGAGCCGTCAGGTTGTTGTTCAACTGAAGTGAAGACCGGCAGTTGATGTCAGAGATATGAACACCAACATGCCTCCCGATTTGTTAGCCATTGGACACGTCGCGAAAGACCTAACGGCAGACGGTCACGTCATTGGCGGAGCAGTTACTTACACTGCGCTTACGGCCCAGGCGTTGGGCCTGAATGCCGTCGTAGTCACCAGTTGCGGCTCTGATGTTGATCCGTATGCCGCGATGCCAGGTATACCCATTCACATCGTGCCGTCGCCTGACACCACTACCTTCATAAACACTTACCAGGATGGACGCCGTCGTCAGATTCTGAAGGATGTCGGTGGCAAGATTCGCGGAGCAGACATTCCTTCGGCGTGGCGGGGTGCCCCCCTCATTATGCTTGGGCCGATGGCGCAGGAGTTGGACGAGTCGATTCTCGACTCTCTGAGGGCAGAATTGGTGGTCGCGTCAATTCAGGGCTGGCTGCGGAAGTGGAATGAATTTGGAGAGGTATCCCCGACGGTCTGGAACGGTGCAACTTTACTGCCTCAGGTGTCGGTGGCGATCTTTTCAGATGATGATTCTCCAACTGTGGCACAGATCGACGAGTGGGCAGGGGTTTGCTCCACGCTTGTTCACACTCATGGTGGTGACGGATGCCGGGTTTACTCTGATGGAGCCTGGCGCCACGTCCCAGCGTTCCCAACCGATGAGGTGGACCCGACTGGCGCCGGGGATGTCTTTGCGACTGCGTACCTGATAAGATTCCGAGAGTCCAACGACCCCGTGGATGCGGCGATTTTCGCCAGTTGCGCGGCCAGTTTCTGTGTGGGTGCTGAGGGCGTGGCAGGTATAGCCACACGAGGGCAGATCGACGAGAGACTTCGACAGTCGCGCAATTCTTGACGATGCGTCGCTGAATCGGGGCGCTGTCATGAACTGATCCAACCAATGAATGATTTCATGAAAACCGAGGCTTGGTTCCTGTGGCAGATTTTGACCCCAGCGTGACCCTAACCCGAGATGGACGTGTGGCGATTATCACTCTCAATCGGAGCGAACACCGAAATGAGATTAACGTCGACATGACCTTCGATTTAGCCGACGCTTGTTTGAGCGCGCAGCAAGATGACGAAGTATGGGCGGTGTTGCTGACGGGAAGCGGCGATATTTTCTGCGCTGGCACAGATGAGAGCGAACTGGCTAGCGGCTGGCAAGAAGCAAGCGCCCTTGATCGACTGCGGGTCTGTGAGTCAGTGGCGTCGATCGACAAACCTGTTGTAGCCGCGTTGAACGGAGACGCAATCGACCAGGGACTCGAGATTGCGTTGGCTTGTGACTTGCGCGTGGCGTCAACCACCGCGTCCTTTGGGTTGACGCACCTCGAGAAGGGATTCATTCCTTGGGATGGCGGAACCCAGCGTCTGCCACGCTTGATTGGAACGAGTCGGGCGACCGAGATGATTCTATCTTCTCGCATCCTGGCGTCTGACGAGGCTCTCGATCTGGGACTGGTGAATTTAGTAACGGAGCCAGAAGATGTGGTCTCACGAGCGATTGAGCTGGCCTCCACGATTGCCCGTCACGGGCCTACTGCGAATCGCTATGTCAAAGAGGCGGTCATGAAGGGGCTGGACATGACGCTGGAGCAAGGAATGCGACTTGAGGCCGATCTCAGTTTCTTGCTGCAAAGCGCCAGCGACCGGGCCGAGGGACTTGCTTCATTCCGTGAGCGTAGGCCTCCGACATACACAGGGAAGTGACGCTACGCTATGCCTGATTTTGATGTGGTTCTGTATGACAAACTAGGGGCAGTCGGCCACCTGGTTTTGAATCGGCCCAAGGCCATCAATGCTTTCAATATTCAGATGCGCGACGAGCTTTATCTGTCGTTGTCTGCGGCAAATGACGATCCTGAGGTTCGGGTGATATTGATATCAGGGGCAGGTGATCGTGGATTCTGCGCTGGAGCAGACCTGTCAGAGTTTGGCACCGCGCCGTCTCAGGTGGTGGCTCGTCGCGTGAGGTGGGAGCGAGACTTGTGGGGCCTGTTCATGAGTATTCGTAAACCTCTTGTCGCTGCGGTTCACGGATTCGTCATCGGCTCGGGGGTCGAAATCACCTGCCTGTGTGACATCAGGATTGCGTCAGATGATGCGGTGTTCCGGATGCCCGAAGCGGCGTTGAGTCTCGTGCCGGCGGCAGGAGGCACACAGACGCTGTCTCGAAACATCGGTTTGGGCGAGTCCATGAACATGCTGTTAGCTAATTCTCCGATGAATGCTCAACGCGCGTTGTCGGTGGGTTTGGTGCATCGGTTGGTCTCCAAAAAATCCCTCCTCGACGAAGGATTTGCGGTGGCTGAAGTTCTCGCCGCATTGGACCCAAGGTCCATCGCGTCGGCCAAGCAAACGATTCAGGCCGGCTTGGACATGCCAATCGACCAGGGAATTGGGTTGGAACGAAGAGAAACCGCGAAGCTAATTTCCAGTCGGTGACGCATGAAGTGGAATTACCGATTCATTGGTGGTAGTCTATCCCGCGGAAAGATTGGATCAGGGAGCAAATGAGCAAAGTATGAACACCACCGAATTTCTCATGATTTCAGCGGCCATCGTGCCTGACCGGACGGCAGTCATATTTGAAGACCGGCGTGTCACTTTCGAGGAGATGCAGGCCCGCGCGAACCGGTTATCGAACGCTCTAGCGAACGCAGGTGTGGTATCTGGTGACCGAGTCGCAATCTTGGAAGTCAACACAGACCGCTATGTGGAAGCATACTTTGCAACGGCAAAGTTGGACGCGATTTTCGTTCCTCTGAACTTCAGGGCCAGAGCAGACGAACTCAGCTATATGATTAACGACGCCACGCCTAAAGTGGTACTGGCTGGGCCTCGATATGAAGATCTTGTGAAGTCGTTTTCAGGCGATGTTGAGTGCGTCGATCACTACATCTCGCTAGAGGGCGAAGTCGATGGCTGGTTGTCATACGAAAGTATCACCGACGCCGCTTCCGAAGACGAGATGATGTTCCCAGAAGCCGGGGATGACGACATTTCGGTGCTGATGTTCACGGCAGGCACGACGGGATTTCCCAAAGGCGTGATGCTGACTCACGAAAGTTTTTCTTCCTACATTCTCAGCAATGTGATGCCGGCCGACCCCGATGAAGAAGAACGAAATATTCTGACCGTCCCGCTGTACCATATCGCGGGCATGCAGGCGGTGATTTCGGCGATCTATGGAGGGCGCACCCTCATCATCCAACGCCAGTTCGAGCCCGAGGAATGGATGACGCTTGTCGAGACAGAACGCGCCGACCGTGCCATGATGGTTCCCACCATGCTCAAGATGTTGATGGAGCATGAGAATTTCTCTTCCCATGACCTTAGCAGCCTCAAGGTCATAACTTATGGCGCCGCTTCGATGCCTTTGGAGGTTATCAAGAGGGCTATCGCTGAGTTCCCCGGAACGAGTTTCATAAATGCCTTTGGGGCCACAGAGACTGCCGCCACAATAACCATGCTTCCCCCAGAGGATCACATGCTGACCGGCACCGAGGAAGAAGTCGAGAAGAAACTCAAACGTCTGTCCTCAATCGGCAAGCCGCTTGATGATGTGGAGGTCCGAATTCTCGGAGAGGATGGAGAGCCGATGCCGGTCGGAGAGGTGGGCGACATTGTGGCCCGCGGCGGACGCGTGATGAAAGGCTACTGGAACATGGAGGAAGCAACCGCTGAGACGATTCGCGGTGGTTGGCTGTTCACCGGAGACCTGGGTTACGAGGATGAAGACGGCTACATATTCCTGTCTGGCAGAGCCAAGGACTTCATCAAACGGGGCGGAGAGATGATCTCGCCGGAGGAAGTCGAACAGGTGCTCCAATCGCACCCGGCCATCGACGAGGCGGCGATTATCGGTATTCCTGACCTGGACTGGGGCGAGAGGGTACGGGCGATTGTGGTCGCAAAGGCCGGCGTTGTTGTGGATGAAGCGGACGTGATCGAGTTCTGCCGCCAGCGACTGGCAAGTTACAAGAAGCCTGAATCGGTGGTCGTGACATCTGAGCTTCCGAGAAATCCGCTGGGAAAGGTCTTGAAAACTACCTTACGCGAACAGTTCGACGCTCCGATTACAGGGTAGAGTTAAGCCGTCAGCTATCAGCCTTTTCGATGCGGTCGAAGTGAGTGTAGGGCCTGAGGATTTCGGGCACCATGACCGAGCCGTCAGCCTGCTGATAGTTTTCGAGGATGGCGATCAGGACACGAGGCAGCGCGAGGCCCGAACCGTTGAGGGTGTGGAGCAGGCGCGGTCGCGCTCCGGCCTCGGGGCGGTATCTAATCTTGGCTCTGCGGGCCTGGTAATCGGTGCAGTTGGAACAGGAGCTTACCTCAAGCCATTCCTGGCCCCCGGGAGCCCACATTTCGATGTCGTAAGTCCGCACCGCCGGCGCCGACATGTCGCCTGTGGACAGCTGTAGCACTCGATACGGCATTTCCAGCTTCGCCGCGACTTCCTCCGCGTTGGCTACCAGCTTTTCCAGTTCGTCGTCCGACGTTTCCGGTTCGACGAATTTGAACATCTCGACCTTTTCAAACTGGTGAACGCGCTTGATGCCCCTGGTGTCCCGGCCTGCCGAGAATTTCTCTCGACGCCAGCAGGGGGTGTGAGCGACGTAGTAGAGGGGCAAGATGCCCGGCTCAATGATCTCGTCCCTGTGAATGCTGTTTATGGCGGCCTCGGCGGTTGGGAGCATCCAGAGGTCGTCTTCCTCGTCGTGGTACATCTCTTCCTGGAAGTGAGGCAGGTGCCCGCTTGCGGTGACGGTGTCCCGGTTAACCAAGAATGGCACGTACATCTCCTGGTATCCATGCTGGTCGACATGGAGGTCGATCATCCAGTCGGTCAACGCTCGCTGAAGCCGAGCGCCTTTGCCCTGAAGGATGTAGAATCGAGAAGCCGCCAGTTTTACGCCTCGCTCGAAGTCGATGGCGCCGAGATTGCGGCCAAGCTCCCAGTGAGGCAACGGCTCGAAGTCGAAGGTCGGCAGTTCACCAACGGTGCGCTCGACCACGTTGCTTTCCTCGGTTAGGCCGATGGGAGCGTCCTCTCTAGGAACGTTCGGGATGTTGAGCAGGTGGGCGTTGATCCCTTCGTCGGCGGCTCGAATCACGTCTTCAAGTTCACGAATTCGGGAGCCGACGCCGCGCATTTCCTCAATCAATTCGGCGGGACGCTCTTTGGCCTGGCCCAACTCGCGGCTGACCACGTTTCGGCGGGCGCGAAGCTGGTCTGCCTCGGCGATGGCGGAACGTCTTTGTTGGTCCAACTCAAGGAGTTCGTCTATGTGCGCGGACGCTCCTCTGGACTCCATTGCGCGGCGGACCATGTCAGGATCGTTGCGTATGAGTTCCAGGCTTAGCAATCTCTACCTCCGGGATTCGGCGGACAGTAATTTTGTGCTCGGTGGCTGCGGTTGGATTTCGTGGCGTTCAGTATAACGGTCGCCTGCGCAGAATCGAAACTTTATTGTGACTTAAATCGTGATAAAAAAAGCCACCTCGACATGGTGACCCGCGGCTAAGCATCTGGCTTTAGTTGAATAACCATCCCATTGGACACGGACAGATTCTTCACATCCGCTCAAAATGGCGAATCCGGACACCTGAAAACCTGAAACCTGACCCCTAATTAACCGAGTATCTCTCGGAGTCGCTGGGCTATGACGTGTTCTCCACCCTCCTTGAGGGTTAGCATTCGGATGGCGAGGCTTTTCTCCTCAGGCAACTCGCGCACCCAGATGCTGGGGTTGCCGTCCTTCAGTTCGTCGATGACGTCTTGGGCGGATTTGCCGGCCTTCTCAGGGTCGATGGTGAGCATCAGGGCTTCGGCAGGGGCGTCCGGTGGGTAGTCTGAGAAGGTGACGCCCTCAAATTGGGGCAGTTCGTTTCTCATCGTGTCGATTCGGACTTCGTAGCTGGCGAAGCGATCCTCGTGGTTCATTGTGAGCCACTCTCGTAGAGCGCCGTAGACCGCGACGACTTCCTGCCGATCAACTTTCATTGGCCTGCCAAATGACCGCACTGGGGAGTCCTCGAAACCGATGAAACTGTGGGAGCGGGCGACGCTCACCAGGTCTTTGCGTCCGGTGAGAATCCCGCTAGAGTTCACGGCTCCGAAATACTTGGCTCCATATGCCACAAGGTCTGCGCCAGACTTGACGTAACTGCTCAGTTTATCGGTGGGATAGACCTCGCCTGCGGCGTCGACGATGATGGGGATATCGTGGCTGTGGCCGATGTCGATGACCTGCTCCAGTGGGAGCGCGCCGGGGTTGCGGTCTCCTGGGGCCAGGTAGTGGATAGCGGCGGTGTTCGGGCCAATGGCCTCTTCAAGCTGCTCGACAGTCGTTTGGTCTTCGTCGCCGATCTCTATCAGCTTGCCACCAGGGATCGACATGGTCCGGTCGTATTTGATTCGGAGTTGACGCTGGATAATGATTTCGTTGGGCATGCCCGTACTGTCAGGAATTTGCTCGATTCGGTCAACGTCGTCTCCGGTCATGCAGGCGGCGGCTGCGTAGGCCAGCGCTGCGGCGCACCCGGATGTGACCAACGCGCCCTCAACGCCCAGCATCTCCGAGATTCGCGAACCGACCGAATCCATTAGGTCGCCCATGTTCACATAGTAGTCCTCAATCGAGTCCATGAGCGTTTTTACCGTGTCGGAGGGCGTCCCACCGCCGAGCAAGGTTCGGTTGCCCTGGGCGTTCAATACGGGCCGGACGCCCAGTTCGTCGAAAATATTATCCATTGATGACTCCTGTTTGGGCTTGAATGATGTGTATTCTATGACCGTCGAACCGGACGCGCAACCGCTGGCAAAGCATCGTCATATCGTGGGCAGGGGAGTATAATTTCTACATACACAACCAATCTTGGATTTGCAGTAGTGGAGAGTTGTGATGCCCGATGAGCAATCGTATGTCACGGAATTTTCAGACGACCTTATTACCCGGCCCAGAGCGCATCTGAGGCTGTTGTTGAGCCAGGATGATGACGGCCTTGCCCTATCTTATGAGGACAATTTGCTGGCCCGGTGCCACCTGACACGAGAAGGGATGATCGCCGGCGGATTTCTCGCTCGCTCATTGGGTGTCAAGGTTCCGCCACTCGGAGAGTCGGTGACAGCGAGGGTCTCCACAGGCGTGTTGTATCGAGCGCTGGGAATCTGCCAACTCGATTTCAAAATAGACGCATCATATGTGGTGCTGGAGCGGCTTCTTGAAGAGGCTGACATGCAGCGAGGCGCCAAGAGCCTGGCTGAGTGACCTCGTTGAATTAGACTGGGGGTTGGCTCTATAATCTTCGAAGGTTTGGGCAGACTTTAAGTTCCGACGGAGCATTCTTTGGCGGTCGATTACTCTAAACTAACCACGGGTCAAATCGTATCCCACCATACCTACCAACTGGATGAGGATATGGTCGGAGAATATCTTGGCGCCGTGAAGGATGTTTCTGACTTGCCGCCAAGGGGTGATGGCCGACGATTGGCCCCTCCGATGTCGATGGCCGCGCTCAGTCTGCGCGGCGTCGTTCAGGACCTTCAGATTCCGGGCGGCACTTTGCATGTTGGGCAGGAATTCGAGTTCACAAAGGCTGTAACGGTTGGATCGACGCTGGAGTGCGAAGCCACGCTGGCGCAAAACTCTGTGCGTGGCGGTATGAGGATAATGGTAGTCACTTCAACTGTGCGCGATGCCGACGGGGTTGAGGTCATGTCCGGCAAGAGCACGATCATGCTGCCTGAAAACCTACTGTCAGGAGATGACGATTGAACGAAGGAGACACTTTGCCGACAGTCGAAAAAACGTTCAGCCAGGATGACGTGAACCGATACGCCGACGCAGCTGGAGACCACAACCCGATTCACGTTGACCCAAACTTCGCGGCAGGTTCGCAGTTTGGGCGTCGGATTGCCCACGGCATGATGATCGCGGCGTCTATTTCTGAGATGATGGCACAGGCGTTTGGACAGGATTGGCACAAGTCTGGCCGGATGAAGATTCGATTTCGAGCGCCGGTGTTCCCTGGCGAGACCGTTCGAGCGTCGGGCACAGTCAGGTCGGTACGACAGATTGAAGATGCCACCGAAGTGGCAGTGTCTGTTCAAGTCACTAAGGCGAACGACGAAGCTGCAATTACCGGCGACGCGCGAGTCAGGATCGAATAGTTCTGACCTCGTGCGGCGATTATAGGGAGAAATAATTTGACCGCAGAAAAAGGGCCCATCCGAATCGCTGTTGACGCCATGGGTGGAGACCACGCGCCTGGAGAGATTGTGAAGGGCGCTGTGGAGTTCGCCAAGTCGGGCGATGCGCAGATTCTGCTGGTCGGCGACCCAGAGCAGGTCGGCGCTGAATTAGCCAAGCACGACACCGAAGGGGCGCCGATCGCCGTGATTCCGTCTGATGGCGTCATCAAAGAGGGTGACGCGCCCGCGCTGGCTCTGAGACAGAATCCTAGAGCGTCGATTCTAGTATCGACTGGCCTAGTCAAGAAGGGCCAGGCAGACGCGTCTGTGACGATGGGTTCCACGGGTGGGGCGATGGCGGCGGCGGCGGTGATTCTAGGCCTCGCCAAAGGGATTGAACGCCCCGCGTTGGGCGGGCCTGTGATCGGCATGGCTCCCAGGACGGTGATCGTCGATCTTGGGACGAACGTGGACTGCCGACCTCAACAATTGGTGAGTTTTGCTGTCATTGGAGATGTGTTCGCCAAGCATTTCTGGAATATTGAGAAGCCGAGAGTCGCTCTACTGAGCGTCGGCGCGGAGTCTGGCAAAGGGAATCGTCAGGTAAGAGAGACATCTGAGCTTCTAGGGAAAAGTGGTCTGAACTTTGTCGGGAACGTCGAGGCCCACGATCTGTTGACCAACAGCGTTGAGGTGGCGGTGTGCGACGGGTTCGTTGGAAACATCGTGATGAAATTGACCGAGGGAATCGGGCGAGCCACTGCTGACCTGGTCAGGACCAGGCTTGATGGTAAGATGGCCGGCGAGGATGTGGACAGCGTCGCAGATGAGATTTTCGAGTTAAGTAATCAGGTGGAAACTCGCGGCGGCGGGCCTCTGTTTGGTGTAAACGGCGTCAGTGTCGTTGGTCATGGCGCCGCCAGGGCGGAGGCTGTGAAACGGGCTATCGGAATGGCGAAGCTGGCGGTGGATACCGGTTTCGTGTCACAGATGTACCAGGACTTGGAATCGGTGCACGCACGACTCGAAGAGCAATAAACTTGCTCCGCGCTTGGACTGAATCGGCGCGGTCAGGAGGATTTTTTGGGCAAGTCCGATATCGAAGGAAAATACGCTTTGGTCACAGGCTCTTCCAAGGGCATTGGCCGGGCCGTGGCGTTGATGCTGGGAGAGATGGGCGTCAACGTTGCGGTCAATTACAATAACTCCAAAGATGCCGCCAAAGAGGTCGAAGAGAATCTGCACAAGATGGGCGTCGAATCGTTCATCGTCCATGGAGATGTAAGCGATGTGGATCAGGTCGCCAAAATGATAAATCAAGTTACGAAGACGTTTGGCGGCGTAGATATTCTTGTGAACAATGCAGGAATTATCGACGACGGCCTATTGATTCGAATGTCCGACGATGCCTGGGACAATGTAATTGCCACCAATCTGAACGGCACGTTCTACTGCACGCGCGCAGTGCTGAGAGGGATGATTCGCCGACGTTGGGGACGGATTATCAATATTGGTTCCGTTGTGGGCATTCGCGGGAACATTGGTCAGGTGAACTATTCGGCGTCAAAAGCGGCGATCATCGGATTCACGAAAGCTCTGGCGAAAGAGGTCGCCACGAGGAACATCACCGTGAATACCGTTACTCCAGGCTACATCAGCACCGACACCGTCGACGTGCTTCCTCAGGAGACCAAAGATCGCATCATGACATGGATTCCCCAGGGTCATTTCGGCGAGGTTGATGACGTCGCCCATCTTGTTTCATATATCGCCAGCCAAAAGGCGAAGTATTTGACCGGACAGGTTATTTCTATTGACGGCGGTATGGCTATTTGAGCGTCGACGGCGAGTTTTCGTTCCAGGGAAAGGTTGCGTTGGTCACCGGCGGATCGCGGGGCATCGGGAAGGCCGTTGCGCTTGATCTTGCTTCACGGGGCGTCCACATCGCATTCAACTACCTTCGCAATCACAAGGCCGCTTCCGAGACTCACGACGAGATTGTCGCGTTGGGAGTCCGATGCCTCAGACACCGCGCTCATCTGGGTGACGACGAGAAGATTCGCGAGCTGTTTCAGCAGGTCGAGCAGGAGTTCGGCAAGTTGGATATTCTGGTGAATAATGCGGCTACGGGCGTCCAGCGCTCTGCTTCTGAATTGGAATCGAAGCATTGGGACTGGACGATGAACGTGAACGCCAAGGGTCCGTGGCTGTGCTCGATTGAAGCCGCAAAGCTGATGGAGTCGGGCGGGCACATCATCAATATCACGAGTGAAGGGTCACGCCGAGTTCTGCCCTTTTACTTCTCAGTGGGGACGTCGAAGGCGGCGCTGGAGGCTGTGACGCGGTATCTGGCCGTTGAGTTGGCTCCGCAGGGTATCTCGGTCAACGCCGTGTCGGGCGGTTACGTCGATACTGGAGCGTTGGACCACTTTCCTACCAAAGACCAGATGTTGGAGTCCGGACGTGACACTCCCGTTGGCCGTATGGTGACGGTAGATGACATCGCGCGCGTGGTGGCGTTCCTCTGCACTCCTGACGCCGATATGATCCGAGGTCAGGTGATTGTTGTGGACGGAGGAGTCACGCTGAAGGCTGATTTTTGAAGGCTAACCCTGGCCCGACAGACCGGTCACGGTTAGCGCAACCTCGCCGTCTTCAAATTGTGCCAAAATGGATGTGCCGGTTTCGACGTTGGCTTTTCTGACGTAGCCTAAAGCATATCCCAGCCCGTCATCCGCATCGCCTACGGAGGTGAGCTGCCCGACGTTCTTGCCGTCCACGGTCAAAGGCGTTCCCGGCGCAGGAACAGCGTCTTCGGTTTTCCATTCCAGCTTCACGAGATGCTTCTGCACTTTTTCGTAAGCGTTGAGACGAGACACAACCTCCTGGCCGATGTAACAGATTTTGTTGAAGCTGATATGGGGTCGCAGGCCTGCCTCCAGCGGGTTGAAGTCCTCGGTCAGTTCGCCTGTTGCAGACGGAACGGCCATCGAGATGCGAAGATTTTCCGCTGTGGAGCTGGACGCTTGAGCGACGTTATGCTGATCGAACGCTGATATGGCCTTGTCTTTTTCTTCTGTGCTCACAATGAACTCGAAGGTTGGTAGGTTGAAATGGTCGGTCCTCACAAGGGACGCTCCGTCGAAGGAATCGACTATGATGGGCGCGTAGAGTTCCAGATCGTCTACGTCGATGCCCAGAGCCTTTTGGACAGCCTCGGCAGATTTGGGGCCGACGATGGCGATCATCGCGGTGTCATCGGTGATGTCGTTGGATGTGACATCCTCCACAAATGTGTAGAACTCAATCCAATCGGCGACTTGCTGTTGGCGCCCAGGGCTTGTGAGGATCAATAGAGAGTCCGCTAGGGGAATAACGGAGAGCAGGTCTATGATTCGGCCCTTGTTGTTGGTGAGAACCGTTCCCATGCCCTGAGTCGGCGTGAGGTGTTCCAGATTGTTGGTGGAGAGCCTGTTGAGAAGATCAGCGGCGTCATCGCCTGAAACCCGTAGCCGTCCAACGTCTGAGCGGTCAATCAAAGCCGCGTGAAGGGTTGCAGATTCGAGTTCACTAATTTGAATGAGCCTAGAGTTTTTGGATTCTGCGAGCGCCATCGGGGTTGCCTCCTGCGGAAACGAGAATCGCCGCACGAGTTAGTGCGGCGATTCATTCTGTCAAATTATGGTCGAACCGGACTTAGACGCTGAACGATGTCCCGCAACCACAGGTCGTTTTGGCGTTGGGATTGTTGAAAACGAAACCCTTTCCATTGAGTCCGCCGGAGTACTCAAGGCTGGTGCCAGCGAGAAAGATGTACGACTTTCTGTCGACATATAGTTCTATCCCGTGCTCTTCGATAACTTTGTCGTCGTCGAACGGCTCGTCCACCAGATCAAGCGTGTATGTCATACCGGAGCATCCGCCGCCCTTGACTCCGACGCGGAGGTTCGAGCCGGGTTTGCCCGCCTGTTCGGAGAAGACTTTTATGTAGTCGGCGGCGTCCTCTGTGATGGTGATGGTCAGCGGTTGAGGCATCGTCTTGTTCATACTGTCCTCTTGTTGATTTCTACTGTATGTTGGCAGGAACAGGCCTGAGCAGTAACCCTATTTTACAAACTAAACACATCGGCGTCAATCAAACCAACACACAGCATACGACCTATTCCGGGCTTCAGGGCGTCAAGCCCGAGCCTGTATCTGGTGAGTGACAAAGTGTTGTGGAGTTAGGCCACGTTAGGCTTTCGCCCGGGTTTCATTTTTCCTTTTTGAATCTTGAATGTTACTGGCAGTTTTCGCTGTATATCCACTACATGCCCGCACTGGAGGCATTCTTGATACTCGCCATAATGATCGGAACGGATATTCAGATCGCCTTCACACCGAGGACAGGCTCGGAACATCACCGCCATGCGTCTCTCCTTGAATTCGTGCCTGATATGCGAGGTAACCGCTGAAAATAATTCGACGGTGTCAAGCAACAAAATTATCACGCAATGGGCCGATTGTCAAACTTTTTATGCAAAAAGTGTAAAAAAGGTAATTTATGTCTACAAGCGCCAATTTTCAAGGATTGCCAGATGCCAACAATGGGTTCGTTTTCATGCAAGTTGACGCCACAGAATGCTGGAAATATACTCCGCTAGATACCCATATCGCAGGAGAGGGAGTTATGGCAGAATTCAAAGGCAAAGTGGTGATTGTCACGGGCGGAGCGCTGGGTATAGGCGGCGTCACAGCGGAAGAATTTGCCAATCGTGGCGCGCTGGTTGTCGTGGCTGACGTCAATCGAGACGCCGGCGAAGTGATTGAAGGGCGCATCAGGGCCGAAGGCAACGACGCGGTGTTCGTTGAGGCGGATGTGTCGGTCTCCAGCCAGTGCCAGATTGTGGTGGAGCGAGCGGTCGGAGAGTTCGGTGGCTTGGACATCCTGTTCAACAATGTTGGCATCCAACCTCCAACGTCCTACTTGAATGTCGAAAACACGCCAGAAGAGACATGGGACAGGATTGTCGGCGTCAACCTTAAAAGTCATTTCCTGATGGCCAAGTTCGCGATTCCCGAGATGCGGAAACGCGGCGGCGGGGTGGTTATCAATAATGCCAGTGTTCAGGGTCTTCAGTCTCAGCGATTGGTGCCTGCGTACGCGGCGAGCAAGGGTGGCGTGCTCTCATTGACGCGTCAGATGGCACTAGATTACGCGGCGGAGGGCATTCGGGTTCTGGCAATTTGTCCTGGCACCATCGACACGGATATGGTCAGGACGGTTGCCTCTCTGGAGGGCGGCGATATTGAGGAGACCCTCGACCGCTACGGCGCGAGTCACCCGATAGGGCGTATTGGAACAGGACAGGATATCTCGAATCTGGTGATGTTTCTCGCCAGCGATGCGGCATCGTTCATGACTGGCAGTCATGTGATTGTGGACGGCGGATACATGGCCCTTGGCGCGTGGGCCGGCGGCGCAGGTTCGTTTCAGGACTGAATTTTTGGATCGGCGCGGTAGTGGTTGGAATTTCGCGAGTTGGTATGACCGGTGGACCTGAACCAGAATTGATGATGACGGAGGGCGTATGATGGCGATTCTCAACAATCGGCTCGATGTGTCGACGCTGGTAGATGGGCTTGACCACGCTGAAGGAGTCGCTTGGGGATTGGACGGGTTCGCCTACGCGGGCGGCGAAGCAGGGCAGATCTATCGTGTCGATGTTGAGAGAGGGGAGTTGTCACAGTTCGCCCAGGTTACGGGTGGATTTATCCTGGGGATGGCCTTGGACGCTGACAACAACGTCTATGCCTGCGACACGGGCAGTCACAGCGTTGTTCGCATAACTCAGGGGGGAGTTGTTTCGACGTATTCAACTGGGGCTGCTGACGAGCCATTCCACTTCCCAAATTATCCGGCATTTGACAGCCAAGGGAACCTGTATGTCGCGGCATCTGGTGACTGGGACGCTCGCAACGGGAAGGTGTTCAAGATTGCTCCCGGCGGCGCTGGTGTGGTTTGGAATGATGAACTTGTCGATTTTCCCAATGGTCTGTGCCTGGGGCCCGACGGGAAGTTCCTTTATGTGGTGATGAGTCTAAATTCTCCCAGGGTTGTGCGAATGTCGATTTTGGGTTCCGGAGATTCGGGAGATGTTGAGACGGTGGTTGAGTTGCCTGGCACCGTGCCTGACGGCGTTGCTTTCGACACTGACGGGAATCTTTACATCTCTTGTTATCGACCTGATCGCATCTATCGGCTGTCACCCACAGGCAACCTCGACGTGCTGGCAGAGGACTACGAAGGCACATTGATCGCTGCGCCGACGAACATCGTGTTCTGCGGACCAGAGCTGGGAACCCTGATTTCCGCGAACCTGGGCAGGTGGCACCTGACTCGTTACAATGTGAAGTCCAAAGGCATGTCGCTCCACTATCCAAAAATCGGGTGATTTGTCAGTTTACGGTCAGTTGCGCGGTTGCTGGCGCCAATGGCCCATAAGTGAAAGAGACCTCGTATGTTCCGGGTTTATCGTAGGTGTATGTCTCTTCCCAGTGTCTGCTGAATGTTGAGCCTTTGGTGAACATGACACAACCTGGCATCATCGCGATTCGATTGCCGTCCCCTAAACTCCAGGTGACGCCCTGGCAGTAGAGGTTCTGGTCGTCATCCGCGCCGCCAACTATGTCCGCGATTAGGCGGACAGTCAGAGGGCTTCCACTTACAGTTTCGACTCCAAGTTGTGCCGTTGCCTGGTTGTCCACGTTTCCAGACGTCCCAGTTTGCTTCTTGGGTTGGACTATCAGCGTTGCGACTTGGGCCGCCTTTGTCTGGCCCGCCGTTCCGGGATAGGGATCGATAGAGACAAAGGTTATTACAAAGTCTCCGAGGCTTGCGGTGGCGGGCGTGGACTGTTGTGGCTCAAGGATGATCTCAGTTGTGCCTAACATTTCTCCCTGAATGGCTGCGCTGACGACGATCACAGCCTGACCCATCCATATGCAGGTTACGTTGGCTGGACAGCGGGAGTCGTTGATTGACTCTAACGTCACCTCCATCTCTTCGCTTCCAACGTTTACGCTTGACCCTTGAGAGATTCCGAATGGCGACCCGTACTTTGCGTCGCTGGTGTTGGATGACGGAGGCGAAACCACGATGTTGAGTGGCGCTGTTTTGCCGTTCACGTCGACGGTGAATTCCACTCCCGGCTCAAAATCCGAGCCGAGGTTCACGTGAATAACTACCATGCGATATATCTCAGCGCACATGGCATTTGGGTCTGCCGGGGCAAGATTGGTGACCGAAATGAAAACTACCGTGCCGTTCCTTGTGACCTCGGACTCCCCGGAGTCGTAGCAGGCATTGGGAAGCCCGACGGTTATTACCGCTGTGTACTGCGGAGGAAGGCTCTTGGTGGCCAATATATGTATGTTTTCGATGGGGGCTGGGATTTGTTCCCGATCTGATGCAATTGGCGAGGGCTGTGGAGCGCGGCATCGGACTGCGGGGTCTATTGCCTGCATCTTTTGGATTTCGCCGTTGATCTCCACCGGGTAGGTTTCGCAGGCAGTGTAGACGCTTCTTAACTTGGCCTGATTATTGACGGCGCCGTAGATTGACGCGCAAGCAATGTTTCCGCCCGATGGAACGCTATTCATGACGATCACAGCGATCACGTCGCCGCGCTGGTTGACATCAAATTGGGCCAGTTTGGCGCATCCGTTGGGCAGCCCAGAAACAATGGTTAGCGTGGCTTCGCCGGTTTGGTGGTTGGTGATGTTGATCTGCACGCTCTCGATGGGCGCTGGGACGTCTGTCATGTCGGGATTGGAAGGCTGTTGGGCGCTCCCTGAATTTCCGTCCGTGAGTTGGTAAGATTCCCCGTTAACCACAAGGGTGTACGCAATATCGGGATTGAAATCTGAACCCAGAGCTAGGTTTTCGACGATCGTGCGGTAGATTTCAGCGCACGCCTGTGTTGAGTCTGCGGGGGCCAGAATGGCAACAGCGATTCTGACAGTCGAGCCGTCCCGCTCGACGATTGCCTCTCCGAAGTCGTAACAAGCGTTTGGAAGGCCAATGGTGATTGCGACGAAATACTGCACCGGAAAGCTCTCGGCGACATTTATTTGAACATCCTCGATTGGGGCGGCGACGCTTTCTCTGTGTTCGATGGGTTCGGATGTTGGAGCGCGAACAGGAGTGGAGTCGCCGGGATTCGCGGGAGTCGCGCCAACGCAGGCCAATATCAGCATGAGGGCCAGCGTTGTTCCGATCATGCTGGCGGTTTTCTTTGTCAGGGTCATCGAGTCATTTCATCCGAAGGTCGTTTCAGCTCGTTATATATAAAGACGCTCAGAGGCGAGGATTTGTTCCAATCATCCGAGATTTGGCGACACTAAGATTCGGAACACGTCTTTCGTCGGCGCGAGCATTCTTTTGAAGCCCGTGTCGATTACCTGATCCAGGGATATGATGTCCGATATGAGTTGACGGGTCTTTATTTTCCCCTCGGCGATTAGGCGAACCGCCTCCTCAACGTCCTTTTGTTGGTAGGCGAGGGAGCCGGAGACTCTGACCTCTGAGGCTACCAGGGAATTGAAGTCGAAGGTCGGCGTTGATGTGTATATGGCGACCAGGACCACATGGCCTCCGCTGCGCACAAGATCGACGGACAGAGCGGTTGTCTCGCTGGAGCCGGCGGCGTCGATGACGATGTCCGGGCCGACGCCGTCAGTCAATTCGCTGATTCTTTCGGAGAGGTTTTCGGTGAGCGGATTGATTGTAGCGTCCGCTCCCAACTCTGCTGCGAGGTCGAGGCTCATCTGGCGAGGGTCCACGGCTAGCGCCTTTGCGCCCCTGCCTTTCGCCGCCTGCATTGCCAGCATGCCGACTGTGCCAACGCCTATGATTGCCACCGTGTCATCGTCAGACGCTCCGCTTCGCCTGACGGCATGGATCGCGACGGAAGTAGGCTCGATGAGGGCGGCGTCTTTGCTGTTAACCTCGTCGGGCAGTCTGACCAGTCGGTCTGCTCTCCAGACGATTCGTTCGGCTAGTCCTCCGTCGATGGCAAATCCGACGGCGGCCATGTCAGGGCATTGAGTTGTTTCTCCTGACTTGCACCAATAACACTTCTCGCAGGTCAAAACGCCGTTGAGGGCTACGCGGTCGCCGATTGAGATGTTCGAGACACCTGGGGCAATCTCAATCACTGTGCCTGTTATTTCGTGTCCAGTGACCAACGGCATCATCTTGCCTGTGACCGGATTCGGAGCGTCGCCGGAGATGAACACAGGGCCGTATAAGTATTCTTCGATGTCCGTTGCGCAGATGCCGCAGAAATCGACAGCCAACTTAACTTGGCCCTGCTGGGTTTCAGGTTCGAGTACTTCTTCGACTCTTAGGTCTTTGTTGCCGTGGTAAACCAGGGCTTTCATCTCGCTCACCTTTTGTTGATCCAGGGTTCAGTTTGTTGGTCCGGCGACTCTATTGTCGCATGGGGTAGCCGCTCTCGTTGACTGCGCTAGCGCTCGGTGTTAACTTCGGTGGACGTGGCAGATGGTTGCCAATTGCTGGAGGGAAACGCAAGATGATCTACGATATGCGGATTTACGATTTTCAGCCTGGGTCTGTGCCGCAGTACATGGCTGCGGTGCGCGAAGTCGCGCTGAAGATTCGGGAGGACCACGGTGTCAAGCTCGCCGGCTGGTATCATACTGACGTAGGCCCGCTGAACAGAGTCGTTCATATCTGGGCTTATGAGAACTATGCGCACTTCGAGAAGGCTCGCGAAGCGGTGCGGTCGGACCCTCGGTGGACGAACGACTACGTTCCCAGGGTGCGAGGACTGATTGTGAAACAGCAAGATATGATCATGCAGGGCGCCGATTTTTTCCCCGGTCCCCAGTGAGTTGAATGGGACAACACTCGGCGATTCTGGCCCTCAAATCGACATCGGCTAAAATATGACGCTATATGACGCTATATAGGGTTGCGTTTTTAGTCAATATTGGCTATATTTGGGCGTGAAAATTAACCTAAAGAGCGCCATCGCGTAGGCTGGGGCCGCCCGCCCGGGTCAGAATGTGCCGCGATGGTATATCTTGGGTGTTGTAGAAGCAATGCCGAGGATACCAAGAAGGAGGGTTCGATATGATGACTAGCTCGGAAAGAATTGGCGATGTCGTCCTAGATGTGCAAGACCTACGGACGTACTTCGTGACGCGGTGGGGTGTCGTTAAGGCAGTGGACGGCGTGGACTTTCAGCTTAGGAAAGGCGAAACGTTAGGCATCGTGGGAGAGTCCGGCTCCGGGAAATCGGTGACGGCGCTTTCGATCATGAGATTGGTTCCTTCCCCTCCGGGGCATATCGTTGGCGGAAAAGTTCTTCTGGAGGGCCAGGACATCCTTCAGTTAGCTGATGGAGAAATGGAGAACGTCAGAGGTTCCCGCATCGGCATGGTGCTGCAGGATCCGATGACAGCGCTGAACCCGGTGTTCGACATTGAAGACCAGGTGGGCGAGGCTTTGAGAATCCATAAGGATATGACTGGCGAAGTCCTCGAGACCGAAGTGGTTGACATGCTCAGAAAGGTCAGGATTCCCGCTCCTGAAATCAGGATGAAGGACTATCCTCACCAGTTGTCTGGCGGCATGAGGCAACGTGTTGTGGGCGCAATCGGTATATCCTGCGACCCGGCAGTGCTAATCGCCGACGAACCGACAACATCGCTCGATGCGACGATTCAGGCCCAGTACCTGCGTCTTCTACGCGAGTTGCAGGAGTTGACCGGGGTAGGGATCATATTCATCACTCACGACTTTGGAATCGTGGCGAAAATGTGCGACAGAGTCGCCGTGATGTATGCGGGCAAGATTGTGGAGCAGGGCGACGTGAGACAGATATTCAACAATCCGTCTCATCCGTACACTGAGGCTTTGATTCAATCAGTGCCTAAGATGGAGGTTAGGGAGGAGAGGTTGTACTCGATTCCAGGTCAGCCTCCGGCATTATGGGAGCTTCCACAAGGCTGTGCATTTGCAGATCGATGCCGGCACACGCATGACAAATGTCTTGAAGCTTATCCTGACGTGTTCGATGTAGGTGATGGTCAGGTTTCGGCATGCTGGCTCAGAGAAAAGGAAACGGTCTCTGCGGAATCGTAGTTGACCAGCGAGGTAATTGATGACGACTGAAAACGCAACAAATGGATCGAGCGAATCACTGCTGGCCGTTCGGGGCTTGAAAAAGCACTTCCAGGTGGGCAGTGGATTATTCGGCCGGAATAAGCTTTTCCTCAAGGCTGTGGATGGCGTCGACTTTGAAATCAAAGAAGGCGAAACTTACGGTCTCGTGGGCGAGTCCGGTTGCGGGAAAACGACCACCGCAAAGATGATACTGCGGTTGGAGGAGCCGACTGAAGGCACGTTTGAGTTTGAAGGCAACGACGCCGAAACCGTAGGCAAGAGCAAGGACCTCACTCGAAATTACAAGAGCAATGTTCAGGCGGTGTTCCAGGACCCGTGGGCGTCCTTGAATCCTCGGATGAGAGTGGGGAGCATTGTCGGCGAGCCGCTGGAAGTTAGCACTGTGCTGACCAAAACGGACATCGCGGACAAAGTCGGAGATTTGCTCGAAGAGGTCGGGCTTCAGAGGGCTCAGTCAAACCTGTTTCCTCATGAGTTCAGCGGCGGCCAGCGTCAGCGAATCGGTGTCGCAAGAGCATTGGCCTTGAACCCTAAACTTATCGTTCTCGACGAGCCGGTGTCAGCGCTGGATGTCTCTATTCGCGCGCAGATCATGAACTTGCTGGAAGACCTTCAAGATGAACACGGGTTGACATACCTGCTTATAGCGCACCACCTCGCTACTGTGCGATATATGTGCGACAAGGTGGGTGTCATGTATCTGGGGCGCATCGTTGAAGAAGCGCCAACGGAGGAACTGTTCGACAACCCGCTCCATCCTTACACCAGGGCTTTGATGTCCGCGGCCTTGCCTTCGCATCCTGACATTGAACGCGAGGAGATCATCCTCACAGGCGAGGTGCCATCTCCGTTGGACCCGCCGCCTGGCTGCCACTTCCATCCTCGCTGTCCTTCAAGGTTCGAGCCGTGTGAGGGCACTGTTCCGGTAGAGACTCAACCAGTCCCCGATCATAGAGTGGTTTGCCATCTGTACTAAAGTTGGTTTAACCAAGCTCTGAGTAGAATCGAGGATTGGGCCGTATTATTACGGCCCAATCCTCTTTGTGGCAAGTTGTGAAGCGAATTCTAGGCTGGTCCCACATTGCATGTCGATTGCATAGTAAGACCGCTGAAATTATGGATGTAAACTGTTAACTAAATCATAAGGGGCGTGCGCTAGAATGCAGCGCACGCCCCTTATGATTTTCTTTGCCAATTGCTGTTAATTCGCTGTCGGTTTCAGTCCTTGTACGCTGTCAGGCAGGATTGACTGTGAAGGTGCCAACCTTCTCGCCGTCGCACAGGATTTCGAAGGCGCCCGCCTTTGCCGGGTTGAAGTCGTAACTTTGCTTGGCTCCCGACTCGAGCATCAAGTTAACAGCGGTCACGCCCGTCCCGAATGCTCCGCCAGAGGCACTAATCTCCAGGCCGGAAATTCCGTAAGTAATCTCAAAACGGTCGCCTGTCACAATCAGGGAACCAGTCGCGCCTTGAGCGACCTCAGTTGGCAATTGGATGGCCAACCGAACCCGCTGGCCCATTGTGACCGTAATGTCCGAAGGGTCGGCAGTGCAGCCCGCATCGGTCTTTTCGAGAGTGACTCGGAACTGCTCGAAGGCGGTAACAGGCGACCTGTGAAATTCCGTTATCCCGCCGCCTGGTCTTGCTGGAGTGTTGTCACCCGCTTTCACGCCACAAGCAACTGCGGTTAGAGCCAGGATTGTCAGCAGTATCGGTATGCAAAGCAACATTCCCCTAGATGCTCTACCTACGTTCCCCGTTGTCACCATTATTCTGACCTCGATTTCTCAAATTTGGTTCGTAGTGTTTGTGCCGTTCACTCAAGCGCTCATTGCGCCCATTGTGGCGAGACAAATATACGCCTCTGCGATTCGATGGTCAACGATAAGGGCAGGCCGAAACCTGCCCTTATTTCAATATTCGCGTTTGGCCCAATCCGACTAGTTCAATTGCCTCAGTCGGGGGTCCAGTCGGTCCCTCAACCAGTCACCGAAGAAGTTGAGCGACATTACCACCAGGAAGATACACACTCCAGGGAAAAATGAGACCCACCACGCGTCGTTGATGAACGCCCTGCCGTCATTGACCATTGCGCCCCAAGCCGGCGTTGGCGGCGGGATGCCCGCGCCGAGGAAACTAAGAATAGCCTCTGTCAGAATCAGTTGCCCAACACGCAGCGTCGCGATGACTATCACGGTGTTGATGCAACCTGGCAGGATGTGCCAGATTAGTATTCTGAATGTTGACGCGCCAACGACTTTGGCGAGCGAAACGTAATCTAATTCTTTGAGCGTGAGAACCTCCCCTCTGACATTCCTAACGAAAGGGGTCCATGATAACAATGCCAACAGGCCCAGGAGAATCGTCATAGTTTGGCCCAGGGCTATGACGACAACGATCGCTATCAGAATGAATGGCAGTCCGAGCCATACGTCTGTGATGCGCATTATTGCTTCGTCGAGGAAACCGCCGAAGTATCCGGCGACCAGTCCCATAGACACCCCGACGAGCAGGCCGCTTACGAGAGAGATTGCTGTCACGGTCAGCGAGACTCGCGCGCCATGAATTATTCGGCTCAAAAGGTCACGGCCAATGTGGTCGGCGCCGAGGATATGGTTCCACGTCGGGAATTTCGTTTTGGCAACCAAGCCCGCTGCCTTGAAAGCCGCGATTACCTGTTCTTCAGTCTCGTCGCCTGTGAGGGGGATGTCAT
>Ga0208113_1000054_pt1 | contig 50484 bp, 35 predicted proteins | sample Knorr_S7_td_NADW_FD_185598 | JGI IMG/M metagenome (GOLD analysis project Ga0208113, IMG submission 185598) | Marine microbial communities from Southern Atlantic Ocean transect - Knorr_S7_td_NADW_ad_2505m_LV_A (SPAdes) (version 2) | ecosystem: Environmental > Aquatic > Marine > Oceanic | place...
GGCACAGTACATCCTCGGATACGGGGACGCGCCTGCCTCGATGCAGGGAGCCGACATCAACGGCGACCACGCGGTCAACGTGCTCGACCTGGTACTGCTCGCCGACCACCTATGGGGTGGCCAGTGCGAGCGCTGCTAGGCAGCTAGCCACCACTATACGCTGAGATTCCTCTGGAAAAACTCAGTGCTGCAACCAAGCGCGTGCCTTCGCGCCGTCCACTGACCACCCTTGTGGACCCCCAGGTTGGGGACGGCTGCGAAGGCCGCCAAACGCTCTTCGGGCTCGTTTAGCGGAATCACCACGCCAGGCATGATCTCTGACGACATGCCCCCCTGCATGTCGATGCGGATGGTCCTATGCCCGTCAAGTCTGATGGCCTTGGGATCGAAGCTCAGAGACTCGATGGAGTCGAATGAGTGCTGCGCGCCCTCGTAGACGTGAACCTCGATGTTCGCACCGTGCGGCCTGATATCCTCTACCAGACTCTCGACGAGACTCAGAGGCACCCAGTCGTCCTCATCGCCGTGCAATACCAGGATTGGACTCTTCGACCAGCGCTGGTCATCCATCCTCAGATGCGCCGCTGGATAGAGGGGGAGGTGTGCTGCGAAGCGCTCGCCGTCCGGTGCCAGCGCCTCGGCTAGCGGCTCCCAGGCCGAGTAAAGGGCGACAGTGCCCCCTAGGCTCCATCCAGCGATTCCGATGCGGGCAGAATCTATCCTCGGGTGAGTGGACACCATCCTGAGGGCCTGGTACACATCGGTCAGCATCATGGCGTACGTCACGCTCATCTGGTCCTCAACAGTGGATTCGATGAGCCGCGAGTCGAAGCTGTGCACTCTGAAGACGGCGAAACCGGCCTCGAGCCAGCCCACGATGTGCTCGTGGTGGTGTCCACGCCAGTTCAAACTCCCATGCACTGCGACCACGCACGGCATCGGCTCGCTGACAGGGTGCTCCGGCATCAGCAGGGAGCCGAACACAGCATGAGGGGGAACCGAATCCATCTTGCACAGGATGTGGTGGATTTCGAAAGGACTGGCTGATGGATAACCGATTATCCCTATTCGGCCGTCTGCGAGGCTCGGCGGCGCCTCCATGCGCCTACGCGCATCGCCCGACGCCTTCTTTCTTTCCACGGTGCACCGTCAAAGTCAAGTCCGAGACGGCAGAACTCGCCTCGAGGTGCTTCGATGGGCGACGCTGCCATGCGCTCCCACAGGAAGGCGATGGTGGACAGGCAGCTGGTGGCGCGGGGAATCAGCGACGAGCGCGTCCTAGCTGCCATGAGGGAGATTCCCAGACACCGCTTCGTGCCCGCAAGCAGGCTCAGTATGTCCTACAGCGACCGCCCGGTCCCCATCGGCAGCGGCCAGACCATCAGCCAGCCGTACATCGTCGCCATCATGAGCAGTCTCCTGAGCGAACTGGAAGAAGGCTCCAAGGTGCTTGAGATCGGCTCGGGCTCCGGCTATCAGACAGCCGTCCTCGTCCACATGGGCCTAGAGGTTCACGCAGTTGAGATACTGTCGGATCTCGCCGAAGCCTCGATGGCGAGGCTCGAGGAGCTCGAACTCGCTCCCGCTTCCCTGAGGGTTGCCAACGGGCAGGAGGGGCTGCCCGAGCACGCGCCGTATGATGCGATAATCGCGGCAGCCTGTGCCAAGAGGATGCCCGTGGCGTGGTCCCAGCAGATAGCCTCACGCGGCATCATAGTTGCTCCTATGGGTCGGTGGAGGGGACAGCGTCTGGTGAAGTGGGACGAGAAGGACGGCGCACTGCATCGAAGCGACGTCTGCAACGTCCGCTTCGTGCCTCTGGTGCGAGGTTGATGCAAGAATGACTCAAGGGCCCAAGTCACTTATGCCGGATACGCTGATGATTGCTGCTCAATGGACCGAAACATGGACCTGCACATCGCCGCCCTGATTTTCTTGAGCGGCACGCAAGGCCTCGTCTCCGGTACTGAGGAGGGAGACGTTGGAATGACGAACGATATGACCCGGATGGAGGAGGACACCGAAGACCCAATTCCCGCCCCATCGGGTAATACGCCGATTTTCCCATTTTCCACTCGCATACCCACGGTTTGAGCTAGGACAATTGTCCAATCATCTCACCAACCGCTTGATATTCGACAAGCCGTTCGCCCGCCACATGAACAGAAGCCCCAGAGCTGCGATGCTGGTGCTAGTAATGATGCTGAACTCGGGCTGCCTAGGCCTGGTGGACGATGTCGTCGACGACATCGACGACGAAATAATGGACCCCGTTCTCGACTGGCTTGAGAGCGAGTACCCGAAATTAGACCTGCCGATCCGCGAGCGCACCTCACCGGTCCTAGACAGCTACGACGAGTGCGAGCTGCTGCTGGCTGACCTACAAGCCTCCGTGTACAACGAGATGATGGTCGCCCTCGATCAGGAGTCGTACTGGCACTGGGCAGGTCCCAGCTGGCGCGGCGGGGGCATCTGGATGGAGGACGACATGATGATGATGGACGGCGCTCCCGAGGCCGCCGGCGCCGACACCGACTCATCCTCCAACGCGGACACGAGCCGCGAGGGCGAGTACTCAGAGACCAACAATCAGGAGGAGGGCGTCGATGAGGCGGACTTCCTCAAGACCGACGGCTATCACATCTACATGCTCAACGGAAACCTGCTGGTGATCATGGGAGTGCCGGAGTTCGGCGAGCTCACGCTCGAATCGAACATGAGCATCCAAGGCTACCCGATGCAGATGATGCTCGACGGTGACCGTCTGGTGGTCGCATCGAACATCTACTACTGGAACCTCGAACCCAACGACCCCCTCAGGGCGCTCATGTCCGAGGAGGTCACGGTCAGCTACCCCGGCCAAGAGGAGAAGTACTCCTACACCTACACGCGCGTGCAGAATCTCGTCAAGTACACCGTAATCGACATCAGTGACCGAAGCGAGCCCGAGGTCGAGCGCGAGATCTACGTCGAGGGCAACTACCACACTGCACGACTGGTCGACGGCACCGTCCGCTCGGTGACCCATCTGTGGACCTACATCGAGGGACTGCGAACCTGGGTCTACCTGCCTGACGATTACTGGAACGTCGAGAGCGACGAGGACAGGATGACAATCTGGAACGACAGTGTGGAGGAGACCATCGCATTCAACACTGCAATCATCGACGACCTCACTCTGGACGACTTCGCGCCGCACCTCTACGAAGTAGGCGCCGGGGGTCTGTTCCAGCACCCGATCAGCTCTGGCGACTGTAGCGAGTTCACCGCCAGCGCCGACAGCGCCGGTCGCGGCTTCACCACGATCATGACGATTCAGATGTTCGGGGACGACGCGACCCTCGAGGTCGACCACATCACCTCGTCATGGGCCCACGTCTACGCATCCCAGGACGTCATGGTACTGGCCGAGCCTGCCAACGACTGGTGGTGGTTCTGGCGTAACTCCGGCTGGGACGACGCGACAAACATCCACGTCTTCGACATCAGCGACCCAACCGAGACGACCTACGTCGCCTCCGGCAGGGTCGACGGCACAGTGCAGGATCAATTCTCACTCTCAGAGCTAAACGGCATCATCCGCGTAGCTACAACCGAGGATGCCTGGGGCCGCTGGTGGCTCGAGACCGAGGAGTGGACCGGGCCGACCAACAACGTGTTCACGCTCGCAACCACCGAGTGCATGATTCCAGAGGGCTGCGATGACGAGACCTCCGAGCTGATGCAGATTGGCCACGTCGACGACATCGCCGAGGGCGAGCGTATTTGGAGCGCCCGCTTCGTGGGTAACCGCGCCTACCTCGTGACCTTCCGCAACATGGACCCGCTGTGGGTCATCGACCTGTCCGATCCGACTGACCCCAAGATCCTCGGTGAGCTGGAGATACCCGGTGTCTCGACCTACATCCATCCAGTCGACGCCAACACGCTCCTGACCATCGGCATAGGGCCTGGGCCGGATGGGCTCGGGCTCGACTGGTCCGTGACCCAGATATCGCTCTTCGACGTCAGCGACCCGACCAACCCCGTCCTCGCCGACTCCCTGCCCATCTCTCCTGCTTACGAGGACGAGAACTGCGATCAGTGGGGCTGCGGCTGGTCGTGGTCGTGGTCCGAGGCCACCTACGAGCACAAGGCGTTCACCTACTGGGCGCCCGAGCAGCTCCTCGCAGTACCGCTCTCCACCTACCGATACATGTACGATGAAGTCGAAATTGACGGCCGCGTTTACTCTTACTCAGGCTACGAGTTCGTATCCACTCTGCAGTTGATCGATGTCGACGCCGAGAACGGCACCCTCGGCATCCACGGAATGGTCAATCACTCCGACTTCTACAACGAGGACGGCCTCTCGGGCTGGTGGAGCGGCTCCACTAGTATCCGCCGCTCCATCTTCATGGGCGACTACGTCTACGCCTTCTCGGCCGCTGGGGCTTCGGTCCACAGCACCGACGACCTCGAGCTCATGGTCGAACTCGAACTTCCCGGCTACGAGACCCCCCAGACCTACTACTACGAGGACGGCGACGGGGAGGCCGTTGACAGCGAGAATGACCCCAATGAGGAAGACGAGGACTCGGCAACCGTAGAAGGCTGATCAGAAGAACTCCAGAGCCCTACCGACCGATCCGGGTGATGCGACTGCGTTTCCGCGCAGCGCCCCTCCAGAATCTCGTGAGTGGACCACCTGGCCGTCCACGATGGTGAACATCGGCCAGCCTGTGAGCGACATCCCATCGAGCGCAGTCCATCCTACCCTCGTCCAGGTGTCCGCGTCGCAGATGGTTCTGCGGGCCCCCATGTCGACGAGGACGAGGTCGGCGTCCATGCCCTCCTCGAGCCGCCCCTTACACTTCATCCCGTACACTTCCGCGGGTCCCTCGCACATCCAGCGAGCCACGTCAGCGACGCTGCATCTCCCATCCGCCGCGTGAGTCAGCATCAGCGGCAAAGAGGTCTCCACCCCGGGCATCCCTGAGTGGGCTTGGGGGAAGCCGAGGGCCTTGTTGTCGAGGGTGTGTGGCGCGTGGTCCGTGGCGATGCAGTCGATGGTCCCATCTGCTAGGCGCCGCCACAGCGTCTCACGGTCTTCCGCGTATCTGATTGGAGGGTTCATCACCAGACGGGTGCCTCTCTCGGCCACGTCGCCGTCATCGAAAGTGAGGTGCTGCGGGCAGACCTCAGTGGTGATTAGACTGCTCTTGTTCCCCGCCAACCAGTCGGCCTCGAGGGCGCTGGTCAGATGGAGCACGTGCAACCGGTGTCTGTGCGACTCCGCCAGAGCTGCGGCGCGCTGTGTCGCGATTAGCGCCGTCTCGCTATCCCTCCACTCAGCGTGCGCTGCGACATCGGTCCTGTGAGCGAACTCGGGCTTGCGCGCGTTGAGCCTGTCTTCGTCCTCGGCGTGCACCGCGATGATTCCCGCCGTGCCTGCGAAGATGTCCTCTAAGTGCTGCTGCTCGTGGACCAGCAGGTCGCCCGTGCTGCTTCCCATGAAGACCTTGATCCCGCAGACACCGGCTGTCGGCGACGGATCATCAGGAGCGCCTACAGCCGCCTGCAGGTCGCTGACGTTGTCCGACGTGGCACCGATGAAGAATCCGTGATGAGTCACTGCACTGCGCGCGGCCGAGTCTAGCTTAGCCCGCATTGCAGCCATACCTGTAGCAGCGGGGACGTTGTTCGGCATGTCGAGGAAGGCCGTGACGCCGCCAGCAGCAGCAGCCCTGCTACCGCTACCGATATCCTCCTTCTCAGGCTGGCCAGGCTCGCGGAAGTGCACCTGCGGGTCGATCGCGCCTGGGAGCAGATGCAGTCCCTCGCCATCGATGACCAGTTCACCGTCGTGAGGATCGAGGCCACCTCCCACGGCGATGCTGCGGATCACTCCACTGACGACTCGCAGGTCGCCATCGACGACACGGCCTCCGACCACCATCGCAGAGTTGCGAATCAGCAGGTCGCCAGCCACACTCTCACCTGAAAGGCTACGGCGCGAGAAGTCCCATGACTGTTCGTATGCGCGTTCATGCCCTCCCCTCCGTCTAAGGTGCTGTTCATATAACCAACCGTTTACAGCGGGTCCGAAGCGGGTTGGAGTAGCCAGGTTATCTCGTCGGGCTCATAACCCGGAGACCGGTGGTTCAAATCCACCATCCGCTACCACATCGATTCTGAACTGAAAGTGAAAAATGCTGCACTCCTAGGAAGTGCGCGATGTGAAGCACTTTCAACCGCCCTAGGGGGTCAATCGTTTGTTCAAATACTATCGAAGCCCGAGAACGGGCATACAGGTGAGAGAAGTGACCAAGAAGACTGCAAGCGAGAATGTAGATGAGGAAGAGATAGTGATTGACGTGGATGAGCCGGAGAACACGATAGAGGATCTGCCGGGCGTGGGTCCCGCGACTGCGGAGAAGCTACGTGAGGCCGGATTCGAGGAGTTGCTCGCGATAGCGGTGATGAGCCCGGTGGAACTGGCCGAGCAGGCCGAGCTGGGCGAGGCCGTCGCCGCCAAGATCATCGCGGGTGCCAAGAAGATCGCTGACATAGGCGGCTTTCTCAGTGGCACGGCTCTCCTAGACCGCCGTCGACGGGTGCAGAAGCTCACATCGGGAACCTCGGCATTGGATGAGCTACTCGGCGGTGGTTTCGAGACCCAGGCTATCGTAGAGGTCTACGGCGAGTTCGGCAGTGGTAAGACCCAGATAGGGCACCAGCTCGCAGTCAACACGATACTGCCTCTTGACCAGGGAGGCTTCGACGGCGAGGTCTTCTACATCGATACCGAGGACACTTTCAGGCCCGAGCGGATAACGCAGATGGCCGAAGCTGTTGGGATAGTCCCACTGGACGCCCTTGACAGGATTCACGTCGCCCGGGCTTACAACTCAGCCCATCAGATGCTCCTAGTGGGTGAGATCAAGAGGATGTCGAAGAACATAGACGTCAAGCTAATCATCGTCGACTCGCTGACGAGTCACTTCCGCGCCGAGTACATCGGCCGCGGCATGCTCGCTCCGAGGCAGCAGAAACTCAACCGCCACCTGAAGGAACTCAAGCAGCTTGCAGACGTCCAGAACGCTCTGGTTCTGGTTACCAACCAGGTCATGTCGAAGCCCGATGCCATGTGGGGGGACCCGACGAGGGCGATTGGCGGCCACATCGTCGCACACGCCAGCACATTCCGCTTGTACCTCAGGAAGTCGAAGGGTGGCCGACGTATAGCCCGCCTCGTCGACAGTCCTAACCTGCCTGATGGTGAAGCGGTCTTTACCGTGACAACCGAGGGCCTACGGGACTGATTCCCGTAGGCTGCTCGGGTCCGAAAGGCCTGAGGTACTCTCGAACCAGCGCATGAAGAGACCGGTCGATATAGCGTACAGCACAGCCATCACGACGAAAGGTGTCCTGAAGTCCCCGTTACTCATCAAGACGGCTCCCAGATAGCCGCCGACAGCAGCCATAGCGCTTCCGAACAGGCGTGAGATACCGATGTAGGTCGCTCTCTCAGTGGGATGCAGTTGACCCATGCTGAAGGCTTCGAATGCCGGGCCTGACATGTTGAACAGCGTGGTTCTCAGAACCCAAGCCAGACCTGCTAGCGAGACCACGGTCTCGGGTGAGGCCAACTCTGGTGCGTATCCGATCAGCAGGATGAATGGGATTGCGGCGAACCTCGTCCACACAACAGTGGCCACTTCGCCGAAACGCTCTACCACAAGCGGCACGGCGAAGGCGCCGATGGCGAGGAAGAACGAGCCGGCTGCGAACACCATTCCTATCTCTTGCTCGTGCGCATGCAGATCATAGTGGAAGAAGACGTTAGCCAGACGGAGCACGAAGCCCGCTCCGAGAGAGAGCAAGGTCCCGATAACAACGAAGTGGTAAACCGTCTTCGGGGTACGTATCGCCGATAGCCAGCCGCTGCGCTCCTCCAGTGCAACCTCGGCTCTGGCTTGAGCCACTTCTTCGGAGACGTACCGTTTGAGCATGATCGCTGGTATCAGTGAGAGGAACCACCAGGCTATGCCTATGTGAACGGCCCATCTGTACGCCTCGACCAGAGTCATGCCTTCCGATACCATGAGGTGATGTGGAAGGAAACCCGCAATCAGAGCCCCTGCCATTGCAGCCAGAGTGCCTAGGCCCTGCTCCACGCTGAACAGGTGAATCCTCTCCTCGGGCTCAGAGTTCTCAGCCATGAACGGTGATTCGGTCACATGGTGCAGGGCGCTGAAGCAGGCTGAAACGGCCGAGAAGGCAAGAATCATCGTCGCGTCTGTCGACATGATGAGGATCAAGGCGCAAGCCGCCCCACCACCATCTCCGATGATGAACCCCCATTTGCGGTCAATGCGGTCGGCGAGTCGGCCCGCGGGGATCGCAGCCAGAGAGCCGGCGATCCCTAGGACGGCAATTCTGATTCCGACGAATCTGATGTCGAACCCCACTGCTAGAAGATAGAGATTGAACAGGACCTCCCAAGCACCGTGGATAAGGTCCATCCCGATGACGTGGAGCAGATACAGTCTCGCATTGCGGCTGAACTGCCTCAACCGTCCGAAGTAACCGACTTCAGCCACGTCCTCCAACCTCTCACCTCTGCGCCGCTAGGCTGCTTGGGGCAATATACTGCCGGTTCAGGCTTGAATCTCTACCAGAGCCTCGTTCAATTCACCGATCAGGGAGCTTACATGCTCCTCGCCGAAACCGAGGTTCAGGCCGGCTGCTCCGAATAACTCGGGCAGTGGCTTGGTGTTCCCTAGACTCATCGCCCGTGCATAGCGCGAGAGCGCATCCGCCGCATCCTTCCTATGGTATTGCCACAGTTGCAGCGCCCCGAGTTGTGCTATTCCGTATTCGACGTAGTAGAATGGAACCTGAAACAGGTGCAACTGGCTCTGCCAGGAGGTCTCTTTCAGTTCCTCGAAGCTGCTCCAGTCGGTCCTCGGGCCGAATCTCCTCCTCAGCCCCAGCCAGTACTCCGCCCTCTCCTCGCGGGTGTGCTCCGGGTTGGCGTAGATCCAGTGTTGGAAGGCGTCGATAGTAGCCATCCACGGCATGAAGCAGACTATCCCCTCCAAGTGGTCTGCCTTGGCCCTGCGAGCATCCTCCTCGCTGTAGAACTCGCCCAACTCGGGATGACTCATCAACTCCATCGACATGGAAGCGACCTCAGCGAACTCCAGTGGGGGGTTACGCTCGTCGATGAGGTCCAACTCCGAGCTGTAGCACGAGTGGAAAGCGTGCCCCGCCTCGTGTATCATTGTCGTCAGGTTTCCTTGTGTTCCTGCTGCGTTCATGAAGATGAACGGGATCCGGGTCTTCTCTAGATTCGCCTGGTACCCTCCCGGAGCCTTGCCCTTCCTGCTCTCGAGGTCCAGCGAGTCCCTGTCTCTCAGCATGTCGAACATCTCTCCAAGCTCGGGAGACATGTTGCGGAAGACGTTCGAACAACCTGAGATCAGCTCATCCACGGTATCGAAAGGATGCAGTGGCGGCCTTCCGTGGATATCGACTCCTCCACCTGATTTCTCGCTGACATCCCATGGACGCAGGGTATCGACGCCCAGGGCAGTCCGCCTCTCCTCGTGGATCTGGTGCATCAGAGGCACGCACACGCTCTCGATCGAGTCGTGGAATTGCAGACAGTCATCGAGAGAGTAGTCGTACCGGTGCTTGGCTTGGAAGATATAGGAACGGTAGTCATCGAATCCGGCATTGGTGGCTATAAGATGGCGGATTTGAATCAGTTCGTCGTAAATCTCTGAGAGCCTCTCTGTATCTTGCTCCATCCTAGAGACGACCGCACGCCATGCTGATTCGCGGACGCTGCGATCGGTGTTCTCGAAGTAGACCGCCATCTGTGGCAGGGTTTTCCCCTCTCCGTCGTATTCGACCATCATCGCTCCCGTGATGGTGCTATGCTCGGTCTCGAGCTTCGCCTCCTCGATCTGCAGTGGGATGTTCTCCTCCCTGAAGATCCCAATATCGGTGCGGATGCACTTGATCATCAGATCATAGCGGGAGGGGAGCTCGTCGACGGCGGGATGTCCTGCCAGCCTCCTGTTGAAGGCGTCTGCGAATTCGGACAGCTTCGGTTGGACATTCTCGATGAAATCGAGGTAGGCTTGCCGCTTGCCGGGATCCTCGGTGTCGCAAGTCATCGCGATGCTGAGCAGGGTGCCTGCCTCTGAGACGTGCTCAGAGAGTGTCGAACAGTCCTTGATCAGATTCTCAAGGCATCCAGAGCAGTTCAACTCCCTATTCAGCAGGTCGTTGGCGTAGTGCTCGATGTTCTCCCATTGTGCAGCATCGAAATCCTCAGTGATGAAATTCGAGGACAATTGCTCACCTCAGCGGCGTGAGGGCCTTGGGCCATCGGGAAGCGGCCCTTCCTCGCGACTCCACCTGGTGCACTTCCACAACTCAGTCGCCTCATTCACCTGCTTCCTGACTTGCTCAATATCGGGGTGATCGGGGTTGTTGCTCTGTATCCAGCACGCAGTGCAGTATCTCTTGCTCTCGTAGTCTACGAAGTTACCAGGGGTACAGTCGATCTTGCAGGTCACGCAGTGCCTGAAGCCGTAGAACTTCGCCATTCGATCTCCATACTGCCCTCAGGACTCTCACCTATGAGTCTGACCCCTCAGGGGTCAATGCACCTCACAGGTCTGCGAGAGCGGTGTGAATGAGGTAAGCATCCTCGTGTCTGGATACCTCGATTGACTCGCCGTCCTCGATGGCACCGAGCCTGAGCAGACCCTCCTCGGAGGGAATCGGTCTTCGTGCAAGCAGAGTACCTCCTAGGTGTTCGATTAGCCTAGTTGCCCCCAAGTCATTGTCGAGGTATGTCGAACGGGGGATGTCTGTTTCACCGAATCCATCGCCAGATTCAATTTCAGGGAGGTAGACAATCCACACGGATTCGTCACCGCTGTTGATTCCAGCGCGCTCGAAGGCGGTGCTCAACTGATGCGTTCCGGAAAGCAACCTGAGGAACTCCGCATCACAGGTCCTAGCTACCATCCTGCCAGCTTCCTCGCGGCGTCTAAGAGCTGACCAAGCAGTCCAGAGTCTGACCTCGCTACAGGCGACCTCGTATGCCAGCAGCAGCCATCTCTCGCTCGGCCTCCATTCGTTGAACAATGCGACGACGTCTCCCGAATCACTCACTGGTTCGGGCATACTGACGCCCCATGCAGGGAACCAAGGTACTGAGTGAGCATCCGCCATGACATCCGATGGCCTCCTGTTGAAGAAGGGTCTCTATCAGGAGCGGCGTCCGACGGCGCGCCCGGCCGTTGCGACCAGCCCGTCAACCAACTGGGGACTCCATCCGCGCAGGTCAGACAGCCTCTCGCGGTCTCTCTCGGTAAGGGCCGCGACGTCCGACGCATTCGATACTCCCAACAGGTTGGCCATCTGCCTCGCCCTAGATCGTCCGACTCCCCGCAGAGCGACAAGGCCGAGCAGATCGGCCTTGCAGCCGTATCGGACCCTCCTGTGCATCTCATCTACAGCCTCAACAAGGGTGCGGTGAGAGCTCTTGTCGAGGGAAGCCAGCTCCTCGTCTTCAGCAAGGATCCTCCTAGTGGCATACAGCAGCCACTCGGCAAGCTCGACCCGTCCGCGCAGGTCGCCGGGCTGGACGCCCCACTCCTCTTCTATGCGCTCGATGCGCGACTCTTCGGTCCATGACTGCAGTACGAGCACGCCTTTCATCCGCCGCTCCTCGTCCAAGTCAATGGGTTCGGCGAGGAATTCACGCTCGTGCCCGTGCAGAGCCGCTTGGATGGCGTCGTAGTCGTTCCTTCGAGGCCAAAGCGGCATGAAGTCTGGCGTGCATGATACCAGATGCAACAGGCTGAGAGGCGAGACCTGCCCGTAATCATCCTCCCCTGTCAATGTGGCCATGGCGCGTCCTAAGCCGTCGCGTATGATGCGTCCTGAGATTGGGTTGAGATAGAGTTGGGCGACCCTCTTTCCGAGAGCCGTCGCCCCGTACGCCATTGAAGGTGGTTCGGGCGGGTCAGATTCGTACGAGTCATGCATGCTGGCCTTGCGGAAGCCGAATATCGGTGGGCCCCTGCGAGGCCTGTCGCCGTGTCTTCTGATAGGCCCTGAAGTGACTTCGAGCCCGGTGACCTCAGAGGCCGAGCCGACCCACGAGGGCAACTCGTCCTCCCATTCCTCTGGTTCTTCGACCGGGTCCTCCTCAAGCATCCTCGCCTTTACCTCATCAGACTCGCCTAGCCTGTCGATCATGCCGTTGCCAGCGAGCCAGCTGACGACATCATCGATTCTGGCTGCCAGTGACTCTGAGTCAATCTGGGTTGCGAGGAAGGTCTTCGAGAAGAATCGTCCCAATGCGTCCCGGTCGCCGGTTCCGCCAGTCGCCACCATGGAAAGCACGTGAGTTAGGAGCGCCGGGTCCTCTTCGGCACGCAGAGCAGTGGGGTTTGCCAGTTTCGAGGTCACCTCCTCCGGTTCCCCAAGGAGATACAGGTCGACGAGATCGGCCTCCTCTTCGCTACTCTTCGCGAGCAGCCAAGCGTCTCCAGCATCATCGTAGTTCGGCCTGCCAGCCCTGCCCATCATCTGCCTGACCTCCATCACCGGCAGCGGCATGGCCCTGCCTGCTGCGGTGCTCCAGCGCCTCAGGTCCCTGACCACGACGCGACGAGCTGGCAGGTTGACTCCCTGTGCGAGAGTCGGTGTTGCGACCACGCAGAGAAGCCGACCTTCGCGAAACGACTCCTCGATCAGGCTACGTTGCCCGCTCGTTAGCCCGGCGTGGTGGAAGGCGACGCCCCCTGTGACGGCGGTTGCCAGCGACTTGACCACCATAGAAGCATCATCCCTTACGGCCAACCTGTCTGCGATTGCCTCCCACTGCTCCGCCGAGTCGCCATCGAACGCTTCACTGCCTTCGACAACCCTCTTGCGGACGTGTTTGGAGAGCTCACGTGCCTCCTTCTGCGCGGAGGCGCGCGACGAGACGAATATGAGGAGCTGACCGCCTTCTCGTACCGTGTCTTCGAGGACGGCCTGTAGAGCACGGGTCGACTTGCCTTCTATCGAGCGTGGTTCAGGCAGTTCTTCGCCACCGCTGCCGTCGACCCGGTGCACGCGCACATCGAGGCCGGTGAGCGTCCCGTAGCGAAGCGTTACAGGGCGCCAATCTGAGACTATCAGTTCCGCATCCAGCCACTCGGCCATCTCCTCGGAGTTGCCTACTGTGGCTGAGAGGGCGATGATCTGAACCTCCGGTCGCCGGTGCCTGATGCGAGAGAGCAGAACCTCGAGGGTCGGGCCTCTGTTAGGGTCGTGCAGGAGATGGAACTCGTCACTGACGACTATCCCGACCTTGTCCATCAACTCCGAGCGAGTCCGGAGCAACGAGTCCAGTTTTTCGCTGGTGCAGACAAGGATATCCGAATCCTCGATCATCCCAGTCTCGCCGCCCCTGTCTCCAATCGCGAGACCGACTCGCAGTCCAACGGCCCCTGCTATCTCTCTGAGTTCCTTCACCTTCTCAGTCGCCAGCGCCTTCAATGGGACTATGTACAACGCTCGCGCACCCTCCAAATCTGTTGTGAGTCTGTGCACTATAGTTAGGTGCGCTACCAGCGACTTGCCGCTGGCTGTGGGAATAGTCAGCATCACGTTGCGCCCCGATAAGGCTGGAGGCAAGGCCTCGGCCTGAGGGGGAAAGAGCTCCTCAATGCCCCACTCTTCATGCAACATTCTCACGAGCCTGTCGTCCAGACCAAGGTCCTCAAGCCTGCGTGAGGGTCGGTCCGATGACTGCGCCACGCACAGTCTTCAGTTCGGCCGTTCTAAAGGATGCCTAGAGGTTCGCCCTAATTCCACCGGTGGAAGGCCGGGTGACCCTCCTTTACCGCCACGAAGAGGCCTTCTCCTGTCGCGCACAGGGCGCCATCCGCAGTGAGCGCCATCCGCACCTTGGCCCTGTCAGCGCCCATCTCCTCGATCTCAGAACTGATATGCAGCCTGACGCCGTACGGAGTCGGCCTCCTCAGTCTGATGCTGTAGGAGGCCGTGACAGTGCACGGCGCCTCTGAGTCGCCGGCCTGTTCCATCAGTGCAATAGCCGCAGTCCAGTTGCCGTGACAGTCCAGCAGAGTGCCGATTATCCCGCCGTTGACCATTCCTGGGAACGCCTGATGCTCTTCGCAGGGTTCGAACTCCATTTCCAAGCCCCCTCCGGAGCGGAAAGAGCGTATCCTGAGCCCCTTTTCGTTAGCCGGACCACAACCGAAGCAGATGCTGCTCGGCGCGTGCTCCTCCTGCACCGAGGGCCCCCTCTGTCCTCCCATGACTCAGGGGGTAGCCACTAGGAATTGAAAATTTCTAGTATTCTGAGGGCACATGCTCTTAATCGAGGGGCCTGCTCCGTGGGCTGTTGCCAGTCAAGGGTTCAGATGCAGATGACGAAGGCCCCGCCAAGCCCGTCGAGGCCGCGGCGCCTAGGGCCAAGCGGAGACGTTCGCAACCCTTGAAGGTCGCCAACCAGATACCACAGAGCCGCAGGGAGGAGATCGAGAAGGCCCTTGAGGACACCTCCTCGACACCGAAGAAGTGGTCTAGGAAGGACGGCCCGAAGTATCACCGGTTCCTCAGGAAGAGGATTAGCCCCGGAACTGTAAGGCAGATCGAGTTCGACCTGCTGGAAGTCGACATTGGGGAGTCATGGCCAATCCCCATCACCGTGGTCCATGGTTCCAGACCCGGCCCGGTGGTAACAATCCTAGGTGCCCTACACGGCAATGAGCTAGTCGGCCCATTGGCGCTGACTTACCTTTGCGGGCCCAACTTACTCGGTGAGGATGAGGCGATTGACCCTGCAGCCATGGCCGGCACCTTGCGAATCGTCCCTGTGGTCAATCTCCCGGGTTATCGGCGTCAGAGCAGGTACATGGTGGACGGAAGGGACCTGAATCGCAGTTTCCCCGGGAAACCCGATAGCAACACCACCTCCCGGGTGGCCCACCGCCTGTGGAACAAGGTCATCAAAGGCAGCGACCACGTGATTGACCTGCACACCGCGGCAGTGGGCCGGACCAACATGCCGCAGATACGAGCAAACCTCGCCCATCGTGCCAGCAACCGAATCGCCAGGGCATTCGGCATCGAGGCAATACTCGACAACGAAGGCCCGAAGGGTTCTCTGCGCAAACTGGCCAATGATTCAGGAATCGGCGCCATCACCTACGAGGGCGGTGGCTCTAATGAGGCCGACCCCGAGTCGGTCCAAGTGGCGATATACGGCGTGTTGAACGTGCTCCGCAGTCTCAAGGTGCTGCCGGGTTACCCCAGTCGCCCTAGATTCAGGATACTGGCCTCGGGTTCAGTATGGATCCGCTCTGATCAAGGCGGTCTGCTGGATGTCCTGACTCCGGCCGGCAGTTTCGTCGAGGAAGGCGAGACGGTGGCTACCGTGACTGACCCTGAGAGGCCCGGTGAGAGTTACGACGTCCTCACTCCGACTAGGGGGCTCCTGATCTCCACGGCCACACATCCCTTCGTCAACGCTGGCACCCCGATCGGGCATCTGCTGCCGGTGACTCGAGGCATCAAGACACTCAGAAAGAGACTCGATCCCGAGGGCTGTCTCGTCACCAGTGGCTCCGACGGCGACCCGCCTTGGCGCGAGGACGAGGATGTTGAGGACATCTCTGTCATAGGGGAGTGGTCCGGCGGCTCGCCCGACGCTGAATGGGGGCGTAACGAGGAGAGCGCCGCAGACGACGAAGCGGGCGAGGCCGATCCCAATTGGACTTGATCAGTCGAAGTCCGGGGCAGGGGGGATATCATCGTCGCCCGGCTCGACGGGTCGAGCCGGCAGTGAGGGCTGTTCGGCGGATGTGTTCTGCTGACCCGCAACCGAGCTCAGATCTGGTGCCGCAGGCAGTTCGTATTGGCTGAACTCGGACGAGAGAGCGAACTTCTCCGGCTTCAGGTCGTACGCCTGATAGGCATCCCTGAGCCTACGGTTGTGCGCGAGCCTCATTCCGGCGTAAGCACCACCTCCGATTACGGTCATCAGCAACACGAGGGTGACGACGATGCCGAGTGGGCTGACGATGAACGAGAACACCCTCTCGAGGAGCGTGGGCGGTGGGACCCAGACGTCCATGTCGAGATCCCAGGTCAACACAGTTGTGAACCCCGAGTCAACTATGGTCGCAGTGACTTGCTGGGGGCCACTTCCTTGGTCGCACAGGTAGATTGTCAGGGTTCCGTCGCGCGCCTCGCAGTCAATCGGCCGTATGACCACCGTCTTGCCGTCAGAACTCACGTTGTCGGTCAGGGTGAAGTCCCCGAACTGCCATGAGATACCCGCCTCGACCTGAGATGGGATGGCGCTCATCGTCAGGACTAGGGTGTCATTGACTGCATCCCAAGAGTGGACTATGTGGAAGTTAGGTTCTGTAGTCACGAGGTCGCGTCGGTCCAATGCGTCATCCACAACATCGTTGCAGTCATCGTCCCAGCCGTTCCACGCCTCGATGGCATCGGGGTTGATCGTGTCCACTAGGTCTTCGCAGTCCTCGAAGTCGTAGAACCCGTCCTCATCGCGGTCGAAGTTGAATTTCACTGGGTCGGAGCCGGTTACCTTGACCTCATAGCCGTCAGACATTCCGTCTGAGTCTGAGTCAGCTAGCCCCGGGTTGCTGGTGATGTTGTGGTACTCCTCGTAGTCATACAGGCCATCACCGTCGCTGTCGAGTTCGAAGAAATCCTCGTCGACGACGCCATCACAGTCGTTGTCCTTGGCGTCGAGTACCTCCGGCTTGAATGGAGAACGGTCGAAATCGTCGTCATCGCAGTCCTGGAACCAGTACCAGCCGTCACTGTCTGCATCGGCATCAGGAATCAGTGGATCGGCTCCCAGTGATGCGTATTCGTTGTACTCCATACCATCGGGCAGTCCATCGCCATCAGTGTCGCCGTCGAACGGGTCGGTGGTGATGTTGTGGTACTCGTCGTAGTCGTACAGACCGTCGTTGTCGGTGTCTATTGCCCAGTAGTCCTCATCGATGAGGAAGTCGCAGTCATTGTCTAAGCCGTCGAGTAACTCGGGATGCCCCGGAGAGCGGTCTCCGTCTCCGTCGTCGCAGTCTTGGAACCAGTACCAACTGTCATCATCGTCATCTGGGTCGTACACCAGCGGATCCGAGCCCATCGAGGAGAATATGTTGACCTCCTCACCATCGTCCAAGCCGTCATCGTCGGTGTCTGAGTCCATGAAGTCGGTGCCGTGGATGTGGTACTCGTCCCAGTCCTTCAGACCGTCATTGTCCCTGTCGGTGAAGTTGTAGCCCTCGTCGATGTAGTCGTCGCAGTTGTCGTCGATTCCGTTCAACAGCTCGGGCTTGCCCGGGTTGACGTCGGGGTTGCTATCGTTGCAGTCGTTGAAGTGGTAGAACAGGTCCGAGTCCGCATCCGGGTCGTAGACCAGCGGGTCGCTCATCCAGTAGTTCACCTCGGCACCGTCGCTGAGCCCGTCGTCGTCAGTGTCGGAGTCGAGAGGGTCGGTGAGGGTGCTGAATACCTCGGCCGCGTCGGTCAGACCATCTAGGTCGGTGTCGATGGCCAGCGGGTCGGTCCCGTAGACCATGACCTCGTCGTAGTCGCTCAGACCGTCGTCGTCAGTGTCGGCATCGTAAGGGTCGGTCCCGTAGACCAGAGTTTCGTTTTCGTCGCTGAGCCCGTCGTCGTCATGGTCGTAATCCACATCGATACCGTGCAGGATGAGTTCCCATGAGGTCAGGGTGCCGTTAGTTCCCGAACTGGTGTCCCTGATCTTCAGCGTCCAAGTCCCGAGCGAGGACTCGTCCCAGTGCCTGACGGTGCTGAACATCCAGCCGGAGTAGTGGTTCCCGTTGTCGTTGTGCGACTCTGCCAGCCACGACTCCGTGCCCGAGGGTGAGACCAGCACGATGTCGAGGTCACCTCGGGCCGTGTGCGTGATGTCGACTGCCACATCGACGCTCTCGAGCGAGTATTCCTGAGTCACGACGGTAGTGACCTCCGTCCAGGTGTCCGAATCGTCCGGGATGTCGAGGGCTAGCGCGTAGGGGCCGTAAGTGGCATTGAGCTCCTCGTCCACGTTGACCCAGTTCTCGGCCACGGCAACCGCTGCACCACCGTCTACAACTCCGAAGCCGTACTTGTGGGAGATGTCGTGCCCAGCGCTGTTGAGTTCCCAAGACGAGTCACTGGCGTCGTTCGTGCGCGCGCTGTTGACCAGGACGTGCTGCACGTCCCTCCAAGTCAGGTTCTCGTTGGCGTCGAGAATCAGCGCGATGATTCCGGCGACAAGGGGGGTGGCGCTGGAGGTGCCGCCGAAGTCATGCGTCACGTTGCCGCTGTCGTAGCCGCCCGAGCCTGTGATGTCGGTGGTGGTGATTCCCTCGCTGTCACCGTTCGAGTATGCGGCGACCAGGATGTTGGCACCGGGCTCGGCGTAGTAAGACTGCTCGCCGTTGTGGTTGATCGCTGTCACGGCGACGGTGTAGCGGCTGTTGGCGTAGCCATCGTAGTTCGAGTTGTCATCTGAGCCCAGTCCGTTGCCAGCGGCCCATGTAATCATGTTGCCCAAGCCCTCGCGTCCCTGGTAGGCGTCGAATTCAAAGGCCGCGAGCGTCAATGGTCCGGGGCCCAAGAGAGTCTGACCGTCGTCGGCCGGCCCCCATGAGTTGGTGTAGATGTCTATGTCGTCGTTTTCGAAGCTAAGCGCCTCTGCCTCGACTGAGTCACTAGCCCAGCAGGCGATGAGAGTCGAGCCTGCGATGGTGGCGTCGTAGGCGATGCCGGTGACGTCGAGAGAGTTGTCGCCAACCGCAGCGGCGACGCCGGCGACAGCGGTTCCGTGACCGTTCCAACTGGTAGGGCTCGGATCATCGTCGTCATTACACCAGTCGTATGAAAAATGAGGGGAGTAGTTAGGGCTGAGGTCTGCATGAGCGTGGTCAAGCCCGTCGTCGACCACGCTGATGACCACGCCCGTGCCCGTGTAGTTGTCCCAGGCACCGGTCACATTGGCGTCCTCGCCCGAGACGCCGTTGGTCTGGCCGGCGTTCTGGAGGTGCCACTGGTCGTCGAAGTAGGGGTCATTGGGGGTGAATCTCGGATCCTGCTTCTTCTCCACGAGTGGCGAGAACGACTCGATTTCTCCTGCGTCCAGCGACTTCTGCAGCTGTGGGAGCGCCTTCAGTGGCTCCTCGAAGTGCCAGATGTATGCCCCACGCAGGATGGGTGCGGGCTCAGTGAGCTCAGGAGCCGCCTTTGTCCACGAGTGCTTGTGGATTGGCACCCGAGTGACTACGAGCCACTCATTGGTTTCAGACAACTGCTCCTCGGTGTACTGACCGAGATCCTCCACACGGTCGAAGCCCAGTTGGACTGACCTCGAGTAGGTCGGCATGATCTCGTCGCCTTCGATCTCGAGATCGATCGGAGCACCCGGCGATCCCGACACGACGCCCCCTAGAGGAGCGATTAGTAGGACGAGGAGGACAGCAAGTGCCGTACGCATGGTCGACCTCGACCGCATTCACCATTTAGCCATTCGTCTGAAGCGTGAGGCCGCTGCTTCACGAGGCATGAAACTCTGATATGGCAGCGTGGACCTCTTCGTCAGTCATCAGCCTGCGTTGGCCTTTGGCGATTTCGAACATGTGCGATATCAGGTCATCCGTGACTTCGTAGCCGTTCTGCTGCAGCCACCAGACGATGTTCGAGCGACCACTCATGTGCCCGATCCGAATCACCTGCTGGAGTCCGTAATCGGCTGCAGGGACTCCGGAGTATACACGGTCTGCCAGCCAGTGGTCACCCTTCTTCATCGCCTTGATCACCGCCGATGCATGGACCCCTGTGCCGGTTTCGAACGCATCCTTGCCGAATACCGGATAGTTCCTCGGCAGAGCGACCTCAATATACTCGTGCGCCTTGCGCATGTATTCGTTCAGCGCTCTCAGATCATTGCTGATGACCCCCATCAGGCTCAGATTGACCAGAGTCTGGTCGAGAGGCGCGTTCCCAGCCCTCTCACCGATTCCTAGGGCGGTGCCATGGATGACGTCCGCGCCTGCTTCGTAGGCTGCGAGGTTGTTGGCGACTCCTAGACCGCGGTCTTGGTGTCCGTGCCAATTGACTTCGATGTCACGGCGCTTCACCCCCGCGTCGGGGATCACCTCGTCTTGGATGAACGCGAGCAGTTTGTGGACGCCGTTAGGGGTGACATGACCGCATGTGTCACACACACATATCCTGTCGGCGCCGAGTTGCAGTGCTCTGGTGTAGACCTCTTTGATTTCACCGGGTTTGCTGCGAGTGGTATCCTCGGTGACGAACATCACGGGGATGTCGTTGTCGACTGCGAAGGAGACGGCTTTCTCCGCAGTCGAGAGGATTTTCTCCATCGTCCAGCCCTCCGCATACTGGCGAATCGGACTGGTCCCTAGGAAGGCGCTGGCCTGTATCTGCCGTTCATGCTTGGCCTGGAGGTCTACGAGAGGCTCGATGTCGCTGACTACCGTGCGTACGGCGCAGCCCGGTCGCAGTGCATACTCGTTTTCACCCATGTGCGAGAGCATGGCGTCGATGTGACCTATGTGGAACGGACCGGCGCCAGGCAGCCCTAGGTCCACCTTCTGAATACCCAGACTTTCCATGAAGTCGACGAGTTCGATTTTCTGCTCTATCGTCGGATTGCGTGCACTGGGGCTCTGCAGACCGTCGCGCAGGGTCTCGTCGTCGAACCACAGCTCGTGCGGGTGCCCCGACTCGTCACGCTTGATTTCGTAGTCTATCTCGTTCCAATCGTAAATCAGGTCTTGCTCATCCATTGCCTCACCTCGCTTTACGACGCAGTGCCCATGGCACGCTCGGTGTTTGAAGCCATCGGGGAGCTCAGGCCTTCGTCCGAGTCTCGCTGCGAGCGATGGCCGCCAGTGCTAGAACTGCGCCCACCAACGCTCCTCCCAGGCCGAAACTCGCGGTGACCAGTACCACGAACATCATCGCTAGGTACAGAATCGAGACGAAGAACGAGCGAGCAGCGCTCGGAATCCTCCCGGTATGGTCGGGCTGCTCGCCGAGGTCTATCCTCCAGACGGTGGAGGCGTACCAGATGCTAAGTCCGACCACGGTCCATCCGAGGATGTGGTAGATAGCATCCCCCTTATCCAAGCCGCCGTAGCTCATTGGGGCAGCGACAGACAGGGCTATCAGAAGGAGAGCGTAGATCTTCATCTCTCGTATCGTCCTCTCACCGCCCTTCACGTTGGGCATCATCGGAATTCCTGCGCTCCCGTACTCCTTGGAGCGATACAGGGCGAGGGCCCAGAAATGTGGAGGGGTCCACAGGAAGATCAGCAGGAACATGAACCACGGCATCAGGCCGCCGAGGTCCAAGACGGAACCGATTAGCGAATCCAGTGAGTTCGTCGCAAGCGACAGGTCTCCCTCCGCGGCGGCCCAGCCGATGACGGGTGGTGTCGAGCCGGCTATGCCGCCGATGACGATGTTCTGTGGTGTCCTGCGCTTGAGCCAGATACTGTAGACGAAGACATAGAACAGGATGCTGAAGGCTGACCAGAATGCGGCTACTTGGTTAGCAAGAAGAACGAACCACGCCACCCCGAGCATCGACAGGGCGATTCCAAACCCCAGTGCTGCGTTGGCAGGAACGGCTCCCGATGGAACTGGCCTAGCAGCAGTTCGTGACATCTTGGGGTCGATGTCCCGGTCGTACCACATGTTGACCGCATTCGCGCCTCCGGCGCTCAGGTATCCGCCGACGAAAACGATCAGCATCGTTTCTCCCGAAGTCGTGCTCAGACCGGAATCGAGCATGTCGTGCACGAGTACGGCACAGAGCGCGGTAATCTGGAGCAGCACGACCACTCTAGGTTTGGTTAATTCGAGATACGGGCCCAGAACGCCCATCACGAACCCCTCTCATTGAGCGCTATCGTCGAGCCGAGCCAAGCCGTGGCGAGCACGAGGAATGTCAGCGAGGCCAGCATAAGGTGAACCAGAGAGAGATACTCGAGGTAACCGTCCGTCATGTCCCATGACAGGATGTAAGAGGCCCCGATACCGATGTTTACCAGATACAGTCCGGTCGCGCCCCAGATCAACTTGCACAAGGTGCTGCCGCACTGCCCGCCCTCCTTCTCCTTCCAGATTATGTAAGACGCTGCCAGCAGGGCGACTTCGACAGCCACAACCAGCCACCGGTGAATCACCTGCGACTGCATTACCCAGTCATGGATGGACGGTAGAAATTCCCCCTGGCATAGAGGCCACGAGTCATACAGCCCGTTCACTCCGCAACTGGTGTTCGCACCTGCGGTTGTCGAGACGAAGGCTCCAGAGAAAAGCGTGAACAGAGTGGCCGCAGAAATCCAAGCCAGTCTGTTTCTCCATCTGGCTGCCAGTACTGGGTCGAATGTGGCCCATTCGGGTTGCTCCCCTCGGTCTCTTGCAGCCGCCAGCCAGAGCCATATCAGGCTGAGCATGAAAGCGAGGGCCGAGCCCAGATGCAGAGCCACGCTCCAGTGTTCGTTATCCATCCTCACGGTCAGCCAGCCCACTGCGCCCTGCCAGACAATCAGAGCCACCGCGACGCTCGAGGCGAGCTTGGCTTGCGAGCCTAGCTCTTCCTCGCGCCTGACCAGCAGCCAGTTGAGAAGCACAAGCGGGCCCAGAACAACCCCCGCCAGTAGCCGGTGGGCCCACTCGGTGAATATCTGAAAGGTCGTGTACCTGTGACCGGCTCCCCGTGAGTCGACTTCATCAGGATTAGCCTCGTACCAAGCCGCCTGCTCGGCCTCAGAGATGTCGAAGCCCCATGTTCCGAAGCACGTCGGCCAGTCAGGGCAGGACTCGCCTGCGTCGTAGATTCGAACTACTCCACCCAATGCGATAATCAGGAAGGTGACTACAATCAAGGCACCCGTTAACTGCTTGACTTGTATCCTGTCGAGCAAGCAGAATCACTCCTGATAGGGCCTCGGCGATTCGACAAATAGACTTGCCCGAATCGATCCGGGGCTTCAAACGCCATCATTGTGCGGCTCGACGTCGATGGGGATCCTGTCCTGATCGTACTCGAGCATCGCTATCTTGTTTGGGTCTAGGACGACCCTCCACTTGGCCTCCTCGACACCGTAGAGTTGAATCAGTTCGTCGCTGAAGTGCTGGCGCAGTTCGTCCTCGGTGACGAACAGCGGCGCACCCATGCTGATTTGCAGTGCTCTAGCACCGATGATCCGTGCCTTCTCGAAGCGCGTGTGGGTTCTCGCGGCCTTAACCATCGGCCGGGCGACCGACGACCCCCAAATAAGGGCTATGACCGTGAACCGCCCCCAAGGGGGGCGTGTTCCCGACTTAATCACGCTCTACCATCATGGCAACGGCGTTGCCACCACCGAGGCATATCGTCACGATTCCACGGTGCCCCTCGGTGCGCTCCATGGCGTTGACCAGGGTCATCAGGCAGCGCGTTCCGGTGGCTCCGAGCGGATGCCCTAACGCCACCGCTCCTCCATGAGGGTTGAATCGGTCTTCTGGTACACCAAGCACCATCTGGATAGCGCACGAGGCGGCTGCAAAGGCCTCGTTGTGCTCGAGAATGTCGATGTCGTCCATGCCCATGCCGTTCCTCTCGAGGAGCTTGCCAACCGTCGGGATGGGTGCCGACATGACTCTGTGCGACTCGACCCCCGAGGTAGCAAAGTCGACTATCCTAGCGAGTACGGGAAGCCCGTGCTCAGCTGCTGCTTCCTCAGATGCGATCAGTATCGCTGAGGCTCCGTCCGAGACCTGGCTTGAATTGCCGGCCGTGACTTGCCCGTCGTCCCTGAAGACAGTGTGAAGGTCCGCGAGCGAGTCCATGCTCGAGTCCGGGCGAATTCCCTCGTCGCGGGAGAGCCCGCCAACGGCAAAAACCTCCTTGTCCAGCCAGCCTTCGTCCCAGGCTTTGTTCGCTAGTGCATGAGAGCGGACTGCGAAAGCGTCTGATTGCTCGCGTGTGATGCCGTGCTCACCGGCTATGGTCTCGCCAGTGTTGCCCATCGCTTCGCCTGTGTAAGCGTCCACGAGCCCATCATGAACGAGGACGGACTCCAATGCGGCATACGATACGTCAGCGCCGCGTCTCGCGCCCCGGACAAAATGAGGTGCGTTGCTCATTGATTCCATGCCGCCTGCGACGACCATGTTAGAGACACCCGCACGGATCTCGGTCGCAGCGATCATAGCAGCCTTGAGGCTGGAGCCGCAGACCTTGTTGATGGTGGTGCAAGGAGTCGTGACAGGCAGACCCGCGTTCATCGCGGCCTGCCGGGCAGGTGCCTGACCGGCTCCGGTCTGCAGGACGTGCCCCATGTAGACTTGGTCGATGAGGCCGCTGCCGGGGGCTATCCCAGCGCGCTCGAGCAATTCCTTCACAGCCATCGCGCCGAGTTCGGTCGCGCTGTATCCTGAAAGCGCCCCGTGATACTTGCCGAAGGGGGTCCGCGCGTAGGCACATATGACCGCTCGCGGCATGACCCGCTCGAGAGGCGAGGCGACCTTCAATGGTCCGATTGAAGCGGTCCCTCTGCAATCACGAATCGGCGTTGTAGCCGTAGAACTCAGCATTCTGCAGGGGTGGGCGTTCCTGCGGCTTGATCAGGATGGTTCTAACTGCCCAGAGATCCTTGAAAATGCGATATTGCGATGTCGCATCGAGATAGTCGACACCGCTGGTCCCACCTGTGCCGATGCGCCTGCCCATGATTCTCTCGACCATGCGGGCGTGAGCGTGCCTCCACTTGACCATGGACTCTTCCAATTCGACAATCGCGTCAATCAGCTTGCGTGGCCAGGTCAGTAGTGGTAACTCGCGGTAGGACTCGATGAACAGCAGCCCAGCACGGGCTCGGCTGACATCCCCTTCAGGCATCAAGAACGACACGGCGCCCTCGTGGGACGCAGCTATCCTAGCAGCCATCTTCCCAGGGTCGCCGGCACCCCATCCGGACGCCCTCTTTGATGCAGCCTCACCAATCGACCTGTGCGATTCCAGATGCGATTCGACATAGTCCCTCACGGCCCCGTCATCACCATCGCTGCCGTATGTGGAGCCCATGATTGGTGTACGCTCCACCCAATTCATCAGAGACTCGTAGAGGGAGGGCCGAGACAACGCCTCCTCGAGACGAGCGAGTGTAGCAGCGCCCCGTTCGTTCCCCTCGGCCATGCGCCTGAAACTTGAGATGGGATCCATTCCACCGATTCGATCTTCGTTCTCGAGACCGAGAAGTATCTCGAACTCGCGCATCTGGAATGACTCGAAGCCTGAGGCCGAGCCGAGCTCGTCTCTGAAAGCGAGGAAGCCCTGAGGTGTCAGGGTCTCGAGGACCGTCCACTGATTGGCCATAAGGCGGAAGATCTCAGTCGTGCGACCGAGGTGGTCGACGGCCCGGGGTATGTCGTCTTCAGGCACCGGGGCCTGACCGAGTATGTCGCGAGCCTCGGACAACTCGCGAATCACCTGTTTGAACCACAGCTCGAAGGTCTGGTGTACGATGATGAAGTGCATCTCGTCAGAATTGATGCCACGCTCCTCGCTTTGGAGCTCCAGCAGTTCGTGCAACCGCAGGAAACCCGCATAGGTCCGGTTGCCGTGATCTCCCTCACCCATGTGGTCCCCTGATGGCCCACGCTTGAAGCATTGTCGCCGAACACGAACCTCCTAAAGCCCGGAGTAATCCGAAATACCATGTCTGGGAGGTGCGGAGGACCTATGGCGCCTTCTGGCGACGGGCGCCTCCCTATTCCCGTCCTGATGGTCGATGAAAGCCTCGAGCTTCGCCAGACCATGCCCGAAGAGGCTGAGGAGATGTTCGCTGTGGTAGATGCCAATCGCGAGTACCTCAGGGAGTGGCTGCCTTGGCTGGACAACACCAACAGCCCTGATGACGAGACGGTGTTCATCAGTGGACTTTTGGAGGAGCACAGGAAAGGCGAAGGCGTCAACTACGCGATTCGTCTCGATGGCCGATTCATCGGCGGTATGAGTCTGAACTGGATAGACCGCGGCAACCGGGGATGCGGAGTTGGCTACTGGCTATCGGAGGAGTACACCGGGCAGGGCATCGTCACTCGATGCTGCGGCCGACTCATGGACCACTGCTTCGACGATCTCGGGCTTCATCGCTTCGTGCTAGAGGCGGCCACCGAAAACTTCGCCAGCCGTGCAATCGCCGAGAGACTCGGGATGCGACTTGAGGGCATCACGAAGGACAGAGAGTGGCTGTACGACCACTACGTCGATAGCGCCCTATACGCGATAACTGCGCCCGAGTGGCGAGTTCATAATCAGGGCTGAATGAGTCCGTGGTCCTCTATCGAGCAGTTCCCGGGCGGCAGGCAGGATAGCAGATCGTCCTGAGCGAGCCCGGTCGCTTTCGAAACCCGATTGGCGACGCTCTCCTTCTTCTCGCGCCCTGGCAAGACCTTGGCCCAACGCTCGAAGTTCTCCGAGATCGTGGCAGGAGTGCCCGAGACCGGCATCGGGACACCATTCACAACCGCCATCCCGATGGCGAGCTCCAGGGGTAGGTTGCGGTGCCAGTTCCGCTGCCCTCGCACGACGAATGAGCCCCGGGCGAGCGACTCGCCGGTCTCTGTGGTCTTTGAGACTTGACTGGGGCGGACATGGAATGCGGTAGCAGCAGCACCCCCGCTCCCCCAAGCCCTAGACCAGCAGACTGCGACTTGAGCGGCCTCTGAATGCAACGATTCGGGAAACTCTCTAGCGTCTTCAAGGCCTTCTCCGAGATTCTGAACTACTTGCATTGACGAGACACCGGCAGGGATGTTCTCAGACGGGTTCTGGTTCTGAGCCAAGCCGTCCTTGAGCTTGAGCGAGCATGAGGGAGCCCCGTGTAGATCGGCGTGGAAGTACAGGTCGTTGGAGCTCAAGTGCTTGCGGACGACCGTGTCGTTGCCCTTCGCGTCTCTTCCGCCGATGAGAAGATGCCCGCCCGAGAGCATGGCCCAGCGATGCTTCTCGAACCAGAAGCGTCTGCTCCTCTGCCTACCTCGCAGCCTTCCTGCGGCTGCATCCTTGGCGGCGCGCTTCTCGGCCTTCTCGCGAGCCTGCTCGGTACCAGTAAGAGCGGCTTGAGCGCCCTTGGCCTTTTTCTTCTGTGAACGCGCCTCCTCGAAGTAGCGCTGCGCGTTCTGGTGCACGGTGCTAGACACTTCTAGCGTTATACTGGCACCGGGCTCACCATCCTCGTCGGGGAGGTAGGCGACTATGGTGCGCTTGACTGGGTTGACGCTGTCAATCCACGGCACATCCACTATCTTGCCTTCGACGCTCTGCCAACTCTCTGACTCGACAGCTGCGTTGAATTGAGTCAGGATTGATTCGACATGCTCCCAGTTGTCCTGGATGGCCTTGCCTAGCTCCTGTGTGATGGCCGCACGCTCGTGGAACCTGTCTATGGCCCCCCTCTGCTGTGACGCTCGACGGTCGAGTTTGGCCTGCCTCTCGCCCTCATCCTCGCCGGAATCGACCAAACGCTCCTCCTCGCGGCGGATGAAGGCAGCAGCGTCATGCGATCCGAAGACGGCATCGTAGGCCAGCGAGAGCGAGCCGACTTCGACTATCGCCTCTGCATCCGTGTATGAGAGGTCAATCGGGGCGATCTCGGAGATCCCGGCTGCAGCAGCGTCCCTGTCGGCCTCGTTGTCGGCCATATTCCAGGCCGCCATAGCCTCCGCGTCGCTCATCCACATCATCGCGCCGGTACCTGCGGAGAGCCCATCAAGCATCGATCGGATTGCCTGCTCCAGCGCATCACGCTGCTCAGAACCGAGGGAGTTTGCATCCATCTTCTCCTCCAGCCCGGCTACGGAGCACGCCGTGCTGCCGTAAACGCGCCCGAAGTTGGCGCGGGCGGCTAGGGTACGGATCAGATCGTGCTCACTGCCGTCAAGCAGCTCGTCGAGGGCTGCACGGTCCATCCGGCGCGGGTCAAAGGTCTCTGGAGGGGGGGTGTAGGTGACCCCTCTCTTGAGTGTTCGACTGGCATACTTGGCATGTGTCAGTGGTTGGATGATTACCCCTTCATCATCGAGCAGCAGTACATTTCCATCGCGGAACAGCTCGATGACTAGTTTGAGCCGCCCGCTTCCGTGCTCGAAGGTCAGTTCGATGACCCGATCGAAGCCGTATTGTCTGACAGCGATGAATCTCGAATTGTTGAGGTGCTTGCGCAGGACCATGGCGAACTGGGACGGGTTCGATGGCATCGGGCGGTCGCGATTCGAGGTGTATACCCTCCTCCCTCTTACGATGACCAAATCAGTTGATGGCTTCCCCTTCGGTTTCAGCCTCAAGACCACCTGTTCGTAGTGCGGTTGGTACGCCTTGCGTGCACGTGTGCCAATCAACTCGGAAAGCTCACGCACGATGCGTGCGACATCGAACGAGGAGGACTGCTCACGCATACTGCTCATCCCGGCCGGCTCGGCTGCCCTTCATCAGGCAATCGCTTCGCGAAAACTCGCTAATTCCCTGCCGAGGACTGAAATTCCTCGATTTCGACCAGCGCACCGGCCTCGTGTGCGTACTGATTGCTAGGGAGCTCGATGTGGACCGCATCTGGCAGCCTGTCGACGATGTCGAGGATCTTTTCCATGTCGTGCAGGGTGTCGGATGGCGCGGTCATCACCGCGCACGGCACAGTTACGCCCGAAAGGTCGCGCGGCAGGCTGTATCTGATGTTCGCACGGGCTGAAAGCAACAGTCTCTCAAGGTCCTGAGAGAGCAGCGACCTGCGATAGCGGATCCGCTGCCCCTCCTCATCGGTCCTTCGTTCTACGATCCAGACTGCCAATCGCACCAGTGCTGGGTAGATTGCCTTTGGAAGGGGTACATTGAGGAGTATCCTGGACCAGAGCGGGAACGGGAAGTCATCGTTAGGCGCAAGCAGGATCGACGAGCGCCCCCCGAGGACTCCGCTCTGGTAGGCGTCTATGAGAAGGGTCGAGCCCAGCGATGATGAGAACCAGTCCACCTCGGCGGAGTTGATTCCCAGATCGGCGAGGACAGCAGCGACGTCATCGCCATGGTGACGCATCTCGAAGTTCTCCCGACCCACCTTGTGGGCTATGCGTGCGCTCTTTTTCTCTCGAGTCTCGATGTACACTATCGGACGGCGTGTGGCCCATTCGGTCAGTAGCGGACGCCATCCCTCGAAGACCGAGCCCCAGCCGGGTACGAACACAACTGGGCTCAAAGAGGCCGCTAACTGCTCATCGGGAGACCATCTGAGCACTCGTACGGAGATGCCAGGCGAGACTGCCACCCAGAGCTCTTCGGAACTTGCTCCGAGGAGTTCGGGAGCACCGCTCCACATTTCTTCCATCAAATTGGCCTAGAGGGATGGGTGGATTTCATCCTTGGGACGGGCAATCATCTGCCACGACCGCCGCCACCGGACCTGCCACCGCCGCCGGACCTGCCACCGCCACCGGACCTGCCACCGCCACCGGACCTGCCACCGCCACCGGACCTGCGGCCACCAGAGCTCCTAGTGACTCTGCTAGAGCTTCTTCTGTGGCTTCTATGATGGTGGTGATGGCGTCTGTAGTGGAACCATGGCCTCCTGTGCCAAGGCCGATCGTAGTAACCCATGTCACCGTAGTACCGACCACCGCCCGACGAGAAATTCACGCTATTCCCTCCTACATCGAGTCGGGCCAGTACAAGGACCACAATCAAGAGGATGAGCTGTATAATCCCACAGAAAAGCCAGCCGACAGCCGCTGAACCCGGTTCTTCGGCACTGACTTCGCTAGGATCCTCAATATTGTAGTACAGTGTAACGAAACTCCCTATTGGCATAGTGCCATCCTCGGCGTAATCCAAGCAGTCGTCTTCCGCACCCTCGTAGTCGTCGTAAGTTCTAATCGGAAAATGATCCACCTCGGCGGAGTAGCTGGTATTGTCAACGGAGTATGAGACGTCTAAGTCGGCCCAGCAATCTAGTTCGTCCCAGTAGTCACAGTATTCATCTCCCCAATCATCCGTGTAGCAGTCTTGATGCTCCACCCAGTCGTATCCCGGATATTTCTCAAGGACTTCAGCTTCTGTTTCCGCCCATTCATCCTCCGCTCCCGCAGCAGCCACTCCCATGAATGCGGTTGCAATGAGGCCGAGAGCGAGGACAATTGCTGCTACAGTGTAACCAGGGTCCTCGAGGAGCCAGTGTTCAGAGCCGGAGCCGCCGTATACCTTGGTGCCGTCCGACTCACCATCCGGGTTCAGAATCAGCATCCCGTTCTCGTGTTTCCACTCAATGTGCTCGAGGAATGTCATACCGAGAATACAGTATTCAGAATCCCCTGTCCTTAGGGGGTTGATTAGCGCGTCAACGTTTTTTATCGTCATCTGCCCAATTGTTATGTTAGGCAAAGTAGTCCTGTACCCCATCCCCGGGCCAGCTGCTGTCGAGGTCTCGACTGTTTCTCCTCGCCTCAGGTTGAGATTGACGCCAAGCTTTTCCGGGACCGAGCAGTAACTCGCTCCGGTGTCCACAAGGAACCTGATGTTGCCGATATTCCCGATACTCCCATCGACGTAGAAGCAATTATTGTCATCGGGCTTCAGTACGAGCCTCTGTCCGATGAATTCCACCGGGGAGCCATCACCGGATTCTGACTCTTCCATAGTGCTGGGCGCGGGATCCGTAAATTCCGCCATTTTTTCTCGGTGCTCGGCCTCTGCCAACTCCTCTTCGCGTTGGAGCCGCTTGGCCTCAGCCTCGTTCAGCAAATCCTCGACGTCTTCCTTGGAGGTGTCAGGATCCTTGTCCCTCTTCCACCACCGTTTGTCTTCAGCCATCGCGAGACCCCAGTTTCGTTACGCGCTGTCGTCGGGTGTGCTTCAATCTTGACCCGGATTAGGCCGCTGTGTAGCCGCTGCCATCGTTTTCCACGTCACCGGACCTCTGCAGTTCCTTCAGGTGGGACAGCGCTTGGTCCTGCGCCAGCAGTGGATGCGCTCCCGGGCTGTCCGAGTATGCCGCGCTGGCGATGCTGGGGATGTCCGAGTTGCCTGCCCGTACCGCCTCGAGGACCTTCTGGTGCCTCGCCTTGCGGTGCTCGATGTAGTGTGTCAGTAGCCTCTCCGGGTTGGCCACAAGAGGGCCGTGGCCCGGGAAGAGTACCTTCGGCTTCAGATTGCGTATCCTTTCGAGACCGGAGATGTAAGCACCCATGTCGCCCTCGCCCGAAGGCACCAGGATGGTACCGACGGTAGAGCAGTTGTCCGCTGACACCACCCCTGCATCGCTGACTAGGCAGATCTGCCCCGGGCAGTGCCCCGGACTCTCGATGACCTCCCAGCGCACCCCGCCGCTCGGTCCCTCTAGGATGAACGAGTTACCCTCGCTGAGCACGCGGTCAGTGTCACAGGGGACGATTGACGCGAGAGTCTCCTGACTGGCCCATATCGGGGCCTGGTAGATTTCCGAGATGCGCCCCAAGTCCCCTACGTGGTCGGGGTGCCTGTGGGTGAATATGGTGGCCGTGATGGAACTCCCGTCATCATGTATCTCCTGCACCTTGAGAGCCAATTCCTCGAGCCCCTCCTCGTCTCTAGCTGCGGGATCGACAATGACGCGCTCTCCTCCCCTCTCCCCCAGGATGTAGCAGTTGGTGTGGGTAGCCGGGGGCAGCGTTGCGGTTCGAATCAGTATGCACTCGACACCCGGACCGTACTCGAATCTGTGCGGGCCAGAGGGCGGGTCGACTGCTAGGGCGTCGCACGCGGACTGCAAGTCGCCCTCGCGCTCTATGGCCTCGACCAGATCACGGGCGAGTGTTACTAGGGGAGGCGGCAGCCGTAGCTCGTTACCCTCCCATGAGGCAAGCAGGTCAGCGGGCCTCCACCACCGGAACTCGTCGAACTCCGAGCGGCCCGGCGGGAATGACGGGGTGACGCCAGGGTCGCCAGTCGGGACGTGGTAGAACAGGTTGTGGAAGCGAGCAGGGGCCTGTGGGGGGGTGATCCGCTCGGTGATCATCTCGCAGTGGAACCCTTCAGCGGTCAGTTCTCCTGACTCCATCGACTCCAACCAGCCCGACTTGTCGCCACAGACCAGTTCCCTGACCCCGGTGCTGACCTCGCAGAAACCGCCGCCGCCGTCAGGCGCGACGCCCAACTCCTCGACCATCTCCCTCAGCAGTGCGAATGCAGAGACGCGATCCCCTCCTCTCTCGGAGAGCCACTCCGGATGAGATTCGGCAGCAGCCCTGTCGGTCCTGCTGATGCCGCCACCTGGGAACGACCAGACGTCAGGGAAGGCGGGAAGCTCGGAGACGCGGTGCCCCAGCAGTATCTCGTGTCCGCCGGCGCGCTCCCTGCTGAGAATCACGGAGGCTGACGGATGAGGGGTCGTAATCTTGGATTCGGGCATATCCATCCCCTCCGGCAACTCTCCCATATCCATTCGACGTGGTGCGACGCTTCAACCTCGCTACAATAACGATTGAATACGTAATCCAACCTTCGCAGAGCATGGACTCGTTCACCATCGCGAACACCAGTACCAGCACGGGCGAGAGGCTGCATCAGGCCGAGATGCCGCGGTTCGGTCTAGGAGTCTACCTTATGGGCGAGCCCGGCGAGTGCAAGGCCTCCGTGTTGTACGCGCTCGAGCAGGGCTACAGGCTGATTGACACCGCGATGGCCTACGGTAACGAGGACGAGGTGGGCCAAGCCATCAGGGAGTCGGGAATCCCGAGGGAGGACATCTTCGTCGTAACAAAGTTACGACAACCCCACGCCAACAGCCATGAGGAGACGCTTCAGAGGTGCCAGCAGAGCCTCGAGAACCTCGGTCTCGACTACATGGACCTGTACCTGATCCACGCCCCACCCAAGGACCTCAGCGCTAGGGCCCCGGTGTGGCACGGCATGGAGGAGTGCCTGTCCAACGGCTGGACCCGCTCCATCGGGGTTAGCAACTACGGCGCACAACACCTCGACGCCATGCTGTCCTACGCGAGCGTGATGCCTTCAGTCAATCAGATCGAAATCAACCCGTGGCTCCAGCGCCCTGCGCTACGAGCGGCCACAGAGGGCGTGGGAGCGAAGGTGATGGCCTACTCCCCACTCGCCCGCGGTCACAAACTGGCCGATTCGGGAATATCCGAGATAGCCGCCTCGCTGGGCTGCACGCCCGCGCAGGCCGCCATCAAGTGGTGTTTCGATGTAGGCGCTATCACCATACCGAAGTCGAGCAGCCCCACTAGGATACTGGAGAACCTCGCTTCGCTCGAGGTGGACCTGTCTGGAACCGAGGTGGCATTCACCGCACTGGAGGAGTCTTACATATCTGGATGGGACCCGACTTCGGAGCCGTGAGTTTGACATGAAGGCCCCTGAGACCATCGAGGAGGAGCTCGAGATCATAGCGGAGGCGATAAACGCCGGAATCGACCCGTTCCCACCCAAGAAGGAGCCGAACCGATGGGTCAAGCCCGCCTTGGGGTGGTTCATGGTCATCATCATGGTGAGCTGGGTCTCACAGCTGCTCTACCGCTCTCTGTGACGCGGTTTTGGTAGTCCCTCCCGGATTCGAACCAGGGTCGTGGGATCCAGAACCCCACATGATGGACCACTACACTAAGGGACTATTGGGTGACGGAGTCGGATTCGCTATTTCAACGAATCCGACTGTCGAAAGAGGCTACTCAGGCCGCGCGAAGGGCGGCGTTGACATCGTCTAGGCTCTGCCTGCTGGGCCTCATCTCGGCCTCGCTGAGGCCGGACAGAGGCGCCTCGGTCAAGCCGAGCACCTCGTCCGCGGTCTGCAGGCCCGCTTCGTAGTACAGCAGACCGGTCACGTGGCTGTTCTCACGCTCTGCCTGGTGTATCGCCTTGAGCGCGGACATAGCGTCGGACGGGTCGTGGTCACTGCCGATCGTCTCGAGCCTGAGGGTCGAGCCGTCGAACATCTCGATGTCCTCGTACTCGCCCTCGGGGATGTCGACCTCCTCCATCGGCGTGAAGTGCGGGATGTAGTCGAGCAGGTGCAGCACCTCGTCGTTCGCCTTGACGTAGTTGTACGACTTGTAGGACTCGTCGTTGTTGGAGAAGGTGACACACGGCGAGATGACGTCGATGACCGCCATGCCGCGGTGGCCCATGGCCGCTCGGACCAGTGCGGTGAGCTGCTTCTTGCTGCCGGAGAACGAGCGAGCGACGAAGCTGCAGCCTAGGTTTATCGCCATGGCGCAGAGGTCTATCGGTGGCTGCGCGTTGGCCTCTCCCTTCTTCTTCCTGGAGCCCTTCTCCACCGTAGCGCTGTACTGCCCCTTGGTCAGCCCGTAGACCCCGTTGTTCTCGACGATGTAGACCATGTCGAGGTTCCTGCGGATGGCATGGACGAACTGCCCGATGCCGATGCTGGCGGTGTCGCCGTCACCGGTCACTGCGATGAATGACAGGCTTCTGTTGACCATGTTCGCCCCAGTGGTGACGGAGGGCATCCTGCCGTGGACGGTGTTGAACCCGTGGCTCTTGCCGAAGAAGTAGGCGGGCGTCTTCGAGGAGCATCCGATGCCGCTCATCTTGGCGATGCCCTCCGGCGGGATGCCATTCTCCCAAGCGGCTTGGATGATGACGTTCGAGACCTGGTCGTGACCGCAGCCGGGGCACAGTGTGGACTTGCCACCGGTGTACTCGGACTTCTCCAAGTTGATTACATTGAGCTTCAACACGCTCACGCAGCCACCTCCAAGGTCTCCAGTATCTTGTCGGCGTAGACCCGCGCACGCGGGGGTATGCCGTCGGTGTAGGCCACACTGTGCAGACGCGCCAGCAGGTTGGAGGGCAGCTCCTTGCGCAGAATCCCGTACAATTGCCCGTCGCGGTTGATCTCGAGCACGATCACCTTCTCGTGGCGCTCGATGAAGCCCTCGACCTCGGAGTGGTATGGCAGCGCTCGGACCCGGCAGGTACTGACCGAGAGACCGGTCGACTCCAGCATATCGTCGATCTCGGTGATCGAGTTCTCCATCGAGCCGTAGTAAATCACACCAATCTGCTGTTCCTCCTCTTCCCTGATGAGAGGGGCCGGAAGCAGGTCGCGAGCGCCGTCTATCTTCCTGCGCAGGCGCGAGACCGTGGCGTAGTACACATCGGGGTCTTCGGAGTAGATTCCGTCCTCGTCGTGCCCCGTGCCACGGTACAGGATGGGGTCCAGACCGCTGCCGGGCAGGGTCCGGTACGGGATGCCATCGCCGTCGACGTCCCTGTAGCGCCCGTAGTTCGCTACCGCGTCCATCTCCTTCTGAGTGCGTATGACCTTGCCTCTGTCCATCGGAGTCGAGGGGTATTCGAAGCCGGCTGTCGACCAACGGTTCATCCCGAGATCGAGGTCGCTGAAGCCGAAGACGACGGTCTGGAGCCTCTCTGCGTAGTCGAATGCCTTCCAACCGTACTCGAAGCACTCGTCGACGGTTCCTGGTATCAGCACCACGTGCTGGGTGTCGCCGTGGCTAGCCTCGTAGAGCATTGAAAGATCGCCCTGTTGGGTGCGGGTCGGAAGCCCGGTAGAGGGTCCGACCCTGTTGATGTCCCAGATCACGCCAGGAACCTCGGCGAAGTAGGAGAGCCCGATGAATTCGGACATCAGCGAGATTCCCGGGCCGCTGGTGCAGGTCATGCCTCGTCCGCCGGCCCAGCCGGCCCCGACCACCATTCCGGCAGCTGCCAACTCGTCCTCTGCCTGAATTACCGCGCAGGTCGTGCCACCATCGTCGGCCTCTCTGAGTTCTGGGAGCCATTCGATCATGCTCTCAGCCATCGAGGAAGATGGGGTGATGGGGTACCAGGACAGCAGGTTTACGCCCCCGTATATGGCGCCTAGGGCCACGGCTTCGTTGCCCTCCACGAGGAAGGTGTCCGGGTCCTTGTCCCGGGACTCGACATGATAGGGGGACTCATCAGCCCAGTTCTCGGCCGCGTAGGCCCGGCCTTCCCCGATCGCCCGCAGGTTGAACTCGATCGCCTTCTCCTTGCCCTTGAACTGGTTCGACACGCATTCGTTGATCACATCCTCGTCGATTCCCAGCAAGTGGGCTAGGCCGCCGACGTAGTACATATTACACATCAAGCGAGCCAACTTGGGATTGATTCCTCTGGCCATCTTCGTCATCGGCATCCCGAAAGCGGGGCAGTCGTCCCTGTCGATGGGTAGTTTGACGTCCTCATTGTAGACTACCAGTGTCCCCGGCTCGAGCTTCTCGAGGTCCTTTCTCCAGGAGTCCTTGTTCATCAGAATCTGGATGTGCGCCTTGTTCCCAGGAGCCTGATAACCGTCATCGCTGGCTCGGATGATGAACCACGTGGGCAGACCCGCGATGTTGCTGGGGAAGAGGTTCTTCCCGCTCACTGGGACCCCCATTTGGAACATGGAATTAAGGAGAATCAGGTTTGAGGACTGGGAACCAGTCCCGTTCGCTGTTGCAATGTTGATTGTGAAGTCGTTGTAGATGTGCTCCATCGTTTCCTGCTTCTCCCATGGTTGGCTTGGCTCTATCTAGGCTCTCGCGCATGATGACCCGGTGATAATCAAGTCTTAGCCATTACCGTTCAAAAGTCACCGAGAATCGACTGAATGAGCATCCGCTGCCATTTTCAAGGGATGCGCTTTCGGGCGCGCTATGCCCATCCCTGAGGCGCTGAAGAATTCTTGGGACGAAGCGATCATCCTAACCGAGTCAGGAGAGCCCAAAAAGGCACTGGAACTACTGCGCTCAGAGGCTTGGGATGCCTGCGAGAACGGTGCACAGCAAGCCAGAACACTGCGTTTCGCTGGCGATGCTGGAACCGCGCTTGGCGAGGAAGACACCGCTAACCAGAGGCGCCACTGGCAGCGCGCGCACAGGAACTACCGCAAAGCGTTGAACTTCGACCCCAAGAACAAGGAGACACGACGCCGCATGAACAAGCTCGCATCCCTGATGGATGAGAAGGCGATTTCACTCGGAGTCGGCTTCCAGATGTTCGATGAGGGCAACCCGACTCCAGTGGGACTCATCGTCCTCCTCGTTGTCGGCATGCTGCTGTTAGTCTCATTCAAGGTGATTACGGATTGGCTCGATAAACCAGAAGAGAACCCTATCGTCACCTTGGAGATATCGTATATGGCCAGTGGATCCGGGGAGCGGACGACGGCATTCATCGAAATCGAACTCTACCAGGAGGACGCCCCGTTGCACGTCGAGAACTTCCTGTTGCTGGTCGATGACCTCCGTTACGACTTCACGACGTTCCACAGGGTGATTGACGACTTCATGGTTCAAGGAGGGGACTTCGAGAATCGGGATGGAACAGGCGGCTACACCGGAAAGTGGTTCGGCTACTGCAACGGCGATGAGCACGATGATTCTGGCAACAGGCACACCTCCGAGACATGCGAGTTGTCACGATGGTCCTTGCCCGGCGAGCACACTAACGGCTTGACGCATGTTCCGGGCGCGCTTGCTGCAGCCCACTCAGGTCTCAACACCGACTCGAGCCAGTTCTACATCGTGCCCGAGGACAGCACCCCATTCCATCTCGATTGGCAGCCTGGCAAGGATTGCAGTCAGGAGTCCTGCCACACCGTCTACGGCCAGGTGATCAGCGGTCTGGAACACATCACGGCAATCAGCGAGGTCGAGACTGGGAGCAACGACGTCCCTGTGAACGAGGTCCGGCTGATGCACGTGACTTTGAACGAGTGAATCCGGCCAATCGGTCTGGCTTTCAATGAGTCAACTTCATGGAGCACACCATAGCCGGTATCACCGTAGGTGATGGCATGGGCGCTAGCGACCCCTTCGGTGCGATGTCCGCATTCACGACCAGTGATGGCTCGTCCGCCTCGTTCATGGACATCGGAGCCCTCGGTAGGGAAGAGGGCTGCAACCTCGACAATCTCCCGGTCTCGATACGGATCCTACTCGAGACCGCTCTGCGCAAGTGCGACGGATTCCTAGTGACCGAGGACGACGTCCGACGCATCGCAGCATGGTCACCGACGATGACTCCCGAGGAGATTCCATTCAGCCCCAGCAGGGTGATCATGCAGGATTTCACAGGAGTCCCCGCCGTAGTCGACATCGCCGCCCTCAGGGATGCGATGGTGGCACTGGGTGGCGACCCGGAGATGGTGAACCCGCAGGTCCCCGTCGATCTGGTGATAGACCACTCGGTCCAGGTCGATGTCTCTGGCCGCTTTCCTAATGCTCGTGAGCGCAACCTCGAGATTGAGTACGAGCGCAACTTCGAGCGATACAAGTTCCTCAAGTGGGGTCAGCAGAGCCTCGACAACTTCCGTGCCGTTCCCCCCGGCCGCGGTATCGTCCATCAGGTCAACCTCGAGTGGATTGCCAGCGTAGCCCGTGAGGAAGGCGGTTTGTGGATTCCCGACACCCTTGTCGGCACCGACTCCCACACGACGATGATCAACGGCCTCGGAGTCCTCGGCTGGGGCGTCGGTGGGATTGAGGCCGAGGCCGTTATGCTCGGACAGCCGATCTACATGCTACTGCCGGAGGTTGTCGGATTCGAGCTCACGGGTTCCATGCAGTCCGGTGTCACAGCCACCGACATGACCCTTCGAATCGTCGAGATGCTCAGGCAGCACGGCTGCGTGGGCGAGTTCGTCGAGTTCCACGGCACTGGCCTTGCGAACCTGAGCCTGCCAGACCGCGCGACCATAGCCAACATGTCACCGGAGTACGGCGCCACTTGCGGCTTCTTTCCCGTGGATCAAGTCACTTTGGACTACATGCTTCTCTCCGGGCGAGAACCCTCGCACGTCGAGGACGTCAAGCGCTATCTAACCGCTCAGGGGCTTTTCTACTCTGATTCGACACCCACCCCCGGATTCACTTCCAGCCTGTCCCTCGACCTCAGTACAGTGGAGCCCTCGCTAGCCGGCCCCAAGAGGCCGCAAGACAGGGTCTCACTCTCAAGTATGAAGTCCCACTGGAGGTCCAGCCTGAATGCGCCGTTCGGACATCATGGTCACGGCGTCGATCCGTCTTGCAATGACGCTACGGCCCCGATTGCAGGTCGCGACTCCGAGTTGGGTCACGGTGACGTGGTTATCGCCGCCATCACGAGCTGCACCAACACCAGCAACCCGAGCGTGATGATCGCTGCGGGGCTGGTCGCTAGAAACGCTCGTTCAAGAGGGCTCACCATCAAGCCCTGGGTCAAGCCGAGCCTCGCCCCAGGCAGTCGCGTGGTCACCGAGTACTACGACGCGGCCGGCCTGAGTGAAGGTCTCTCTGCTCTCGGATTCAGCGTCGTAGGCTACGGTTGCACGACCTGCATCGGCAATTCTGGCCCCCTCGACGAGGAGATAGCGGCTGCAATTGACGAGGCCGATCTGGTGGTCTGCAGCGTCCTCTCAGGCAACCGCAACTTCGAGGGCAGAATTCACCAGAAGGTGAGGGCGAACTATCTCGCAAGCCCGCCACTGGTCGTGGCCTACGCTCTAGCGGGCACGCTCGACATCGACTTCTCCAGCGAGCCGTTGGGTCACACTGAATCCGGCGAGCCCGTCATGCTCGCTGACATCTGGCCCACTGACGGCGAGGTACGCTCGATCATCGAGAACGTAATCGGCCCAGAGATGTTCAAGTCGCGTTACTCGGATATCCTGAGCGAGCCACGCTGGGACGCCATTCCCAGCGAATCCAGCGCCCTCTATGACTGGGACGACTCGTCCACCTACATCCGACCCCCCTCCTTCTTGCAAGGCATCGAGTCCGAGCCCGCGCCCATCGAGCGGATTCAAGGAGCCCGCGTTCTCGTCAAGGTCGGTGATTCGGTGACCACCGATCACATCAGCCCCGCAGGGGCATTCCCTCACCACGGACCAGCGGGACAGTACCTAATGGAAAACGGAGTCCAGCCGCGCGATTTCAACTCGTTCGGGAGCCGCAGAGGCAATCACGAAGTGATGGTCCGTGGTACCTTCGCCAACATCAGGATGCGCAATGAGATAGCTCCGGGAACAGAAGGCGGATTCACCACCCACTTCCCCTCGGGGGAAGTAACCTCGATCTACGAGGCCAGCAACAGGTACCAGGACGAAGGGATTCAATTGGTCGTCCTTGCTGGTTCGCAGTACGGAACGGGCAGCAGCAGGGACTGGGCTGCGAAGGGCACCCTGATGCTCGGAGTCAAGGCTGTAATCGCCACTTCGTTTGAGAGGATACACCGCTCCAATCTAGTCGGCATGGGGGTGCTGCCGCTGACATTCCCCGAGGGAGAGGATGCGGATAGCCTCGGTCTGGACGGCACAGAGGCCTTCGACATACCAGCCAGCGCCGAGCTCGAACCGTTCTCGTCAATCCCAGTGACCGCCACTAAGGCAGATGGTAGCGTGACGGGGTTCGACGCTGTTGTCCGCCTCGACACGCCCGTCGAGGTTGATTACTACAGGAACGGCGGAATACTGCAGGCCGTACTGAGGAATCTGGCCGAAGCATGAAAACCGCTCTGCACCCCACGCAGTTAAGTCCCTGATGTTCCGGAGGTGAGACGATGGAGTTGCGAGGAACAGTTAGATTTCGCTTCCGTTCCCCCGAGCACGACGTCGATGTGCTGCTGGAGGGCGAGGTGAAGTGGGTAGAGTCGCTGCGCGAGGAGATCGGCCTAGCAGGCGAGGTCGGTGTCGTCCAGCCGCTGGCCGCTCGTATGGTCGACCCTGACGAGCCCGAACCCGAGTCGGCCACCGGCGATGACGAGGACTTCTTCGAGGAACCACCGCTGCCCGAGGAAGCGGTCCTCCCAGGGCCTCCCCCAGATCCGTCCCGTATACCCCCAGTGCTGAGGGTCATCGGCAGCCTCGACGTCGATTCGAGCATCACAGAGCTCGGTGGTCGGGAGCGTAGCGACCCCAACATCCCAGCAATCATCGAGGTACTCGACGAGGTCCAAGACGAGATAGAGCCTCTGAAGGACAACTTGTCCGGAAACCCGTTGGCCGAGGCCTGGATCCAACTACTGCTCACTCTGGTGGTCAGGGAGCATGGTCACACCTCACTGCCAGTGAGTCAAATCGCCGAGGCGGTCGGCGAACGCACCAACCTTCACGGGATCGATCTGGACATCTTCCTCGACCGCCTGTGGATGATGGGGCGCCTTGAGCGGATCTACGGCGGCGTGGAAACTCAGTACGCCCCGAATCCCAGTTGGCTGGAAGCACAATAATCGACCCCCCAACTCAACAACTCCTATGGAGTTGGCCAACTCATTTGGTGCGAAGGCATAAGAGACGAACGAAACTCCGACTGAGCATGCTGGATACGTCTGAGTTTGCCCGAAATAGAACAAAAGAGGGTAGAACGGCCGTCTTACTGGTGTTTTTGATGCTGACCTCACTGATGGTATCGCTAGTGCCGGCAGTGAGCGCATCCCACATCACCCAGTACGCAGTCCAACGTGACCCTTCCCACCTTTCGCTGGGCGATCTGGACTGCGACGGACACAACGACATCGTCGCGGTAAGCATGATGGGGCACTTCATCACGGTCCTGTACAACGATGGCTCGGGCGGCTTCCAAGACAGGCAGGACGTGTTCATCTCGAACAATGACTCCCAGCGCGCTGGGTTCGTCGATACAGCAAACTCCGTCGACGTCGAGATAGCCGATATCGACGGCGACGACGTGAATGATATCATCTACTACCAGGAGAACATCCGCTTCGTCGGGGAGAGCTTCGTCAGGCCGGGTAACCTCACTATCATGTGGGGCGATTGCAGTGAGAGGGTGAATCAGTGGGACGACACTGAGATCACGGTCTCAAACCCGTATCATCGAGGTATGGCAGTCGGGGACATCGACGATGACGGCAACGTCGACATCGTGCTTGTGACCCAGGACGCAACCGCGGCCAACCAGTACATCCAGATCTACCGTGGGCCAGACCCGTCGCTGCTGACCAACCAGCAGTCCATCCCCGTGCCTCTGACCAATGGCTTGTATGTCGAAATGATGCTCGGCCATTGGGGTGAGACAGTTCAGGGCGGCGGCATCCCGGGGGGCTTAGGCGACTGTGAGGATCTCGACATCTGGCTTCTCCGGACCCCTCCGTACAACATTGGCGTGGGCTACTCGGTCGGCCACTACGACAACATGACCGTGCTCGAGTACGACTGCCTGACCAACCAGTATCCCAATCCCATGGACGCGACCGCACAGGGGATTCACGAGTTCAAGTTAGACGCTGACCATAACTATCCGCTCTACGGCATCGACATCGCCGATACCGACGATGACAGCGAGATCGACCTTATCGCCGCCATCGACGGCATCACAGGCAACATCTCCTATGCCACCAAGAGCGGCAGCAGCTGGGACACTCAGAACTACGTCTACCTCGGAGACTACCTCGGTGCCTCGCTGACCATCGTCGACGTCAATCAAGACGGCGAGGTAGACTTCTTCGTGCCGACCGAGGTCACCCTGACCCGTCTGCAGGACTCGACCGCTCAGAACCAGACCTATCTGCTCCTCGACAACCTGCGTGAGATTAACTCGGTCGAGATCATCCTCGCCGACCCCAACGGGCCCGGTTATCTCTCATCGCTCTCGTTCGACGTGGGCCGCAGGCCCACCATGGCGATCCCCGGCCAGTTGCAGGGAGGTGACGAGAGCGCCTACGAGATCGTCATCGGACAGCGCGACTACGGCTACAGATTCGCCGACAACGCGATGTGGCTCGATACCCAGGGCTGGGCCGGCGCGGGAGACTTCCTCTCAGTACTAACGCTCGACAACGAGGATGTCGGCATCACTGAGGTAACTATCGCGCCTGCGTCTTACAACCCAGCTACGGGACAGGCCGAGATCGGTGAGGGAACAAGATGGGTCAACGTGACCGTGAAGAACACGGGACTGAACCCGCTGACGGGCTCCGTCGACGTCGACCTCGAGGTCAAGGAGGTCGTAGGAGGAACCGACACCGTGGTCTACTCCAATGACTTCGAGGGCAACGAGGACACGACTAACTGCGCCAACTGCGCCTTCATCAAGAACTCCTACACCGGAATGTACGGGACCGGGGCATCCTCGTGGCACATCGAGAGCAACTCGACCGCGGATACACAAAACGTCTCCTGGTACGAGGCAGACAGCAACCCCACCGACTACTACTGGGCGGGCATCGACTACAACGGAGACAACGAGAGCGATTCTGGGTACTACAACAACATGGACGAGGCGCTGATCCTCGAAAACGTCGACCTGACCGGGGCCGATGCGGCGTACATGGACCTCTCGGTCATGTGCACCACCGCCTACTTCGAGCTCTATCTCGCCGAGCAGTACTCGGTGGTGGAGCGCTGGCTGTACGAGGACTCCTGCGGCATCGAAGTCTGGTCCGAGGGCAACGGTTGGGAGTCCGTCTTCTTCAACGGCGGCTGGGACAACGAGCGCTTCTTCCGCATCTACTGGCAGGGTGTCGACCCGGAGTACAACACCTACAATGGCAACCAATACACCAACACTGCTACAGGATGGATCAACTACACAGAGGGCGGAGACACTTCGGAAGACCCCAATGAGTTGGAGTCAATCGACCTCACGCGCTACGCTGGGCAGGTCATCGACATCCGCTTCCGCTTCCGCAGCGGCCTGATGGGCTCCGTTGGACCTGCCGGATCATCTCAGGACACAGGTCTGGACGGCTTCGCCTTCGACAACATCACCATCAGGAAGAGGGACGTCACCTTCGGGTCGACCGAGACAGTCTCTCAGCAACTCATCTTCAACGGCTTCGCAGCCGGAGCATACGAGGAGGTCAGCCTTACCGCGGATTTCATCGACAACAGGACCTACTACGTCAAGACCGAACTGACCAACCCGTCCGGCTTCACCAACATGGACGACCTAAACGACGATATCAGGTTCCAACTCACAGTGAACAACCTGTTCGACCCGTGCCTCGCAGAGGAGCACTGGGTCGACCTCGAGAACGGCGTCAGGTACGCTTCGGGCGAGAGGGACGTGGAGGTGCGCGTGCAGAACTGCGGCAACACGGTAACAGATTTCCAGGTCGAGGCCTTCATCCAGAACGCCGAGCCGGACCTCATCGCCATCGAGGACTTCTCGGGAGTCGAGCCGATGTGGACCGACGACGGCAATCTGAACGGCAGCAGGCTGGACGACTCCACCGGCTCGAACGACATGCTGCCGCAGAACCGAGGTGTGTTCAACAGCCACGCGTACTGGCTGGGGCACCCCACCGACGGCTACGGCGACGATTGGAACGAGACCGTCACCTTGGACCCAATCCCGGTCGCATCGACAGGAGCCGATTTCACATACCTGACCTTCGACTACTACGCTGAGGGCGACTATCTCAAGGACAACAACGGCAACATCCTTGCCATTCGGGACGCAGCAAACCTCGAGATATCCTGGAACAAGCAGGGCGAGGTGTTCGAGGGCGTGGTCTATGGGACTTGGACCGACCTCAACGAGAACGGTATCCAGAACACCATCCCAGGGGACCCGAACTTCCACCGCTGCGAGGATTTCGATAACAACGGCTACGACGAGGTCGAGTACTTCGGTGACCACTCAGACAACGTCAACTCAGTGGTCTGGTTCGATTCCGAGAACATCCTCAAGTCGGTCACCGTCGACCTGACTCACATCGTCATCCTGAACCGCACCAGCGCCGACACCTCTGATTGGCGTGACGAATGCACTACCCTCTCGGGGTCCGAAGTGACCCTAACCTGGAGGTTCCAGTCCAATGATGACGGCGTCAACGGCAACGCCGGACTGGCAGGATTCGGCGTCGACAACATCCGCGTCGAGGAGTTCACCTTCGAGGACGACGGCACCTACACTGTCGACGTCACCGGCCTCGACGCCGCGGAGCGCCAGCGGGTCAACCTCACCACGCACGACTTCCAGAGCGGCATCTACAAGATCGACGTGACCACCATCTTCGACAACACGGACCCGCTCACCTCGTGGTACAACGAGTCCGAGACCAACACCGCGAACAACCACTCGTCGATCATCTTCAGCATCGCCAGCGCGGACATCACGCTGTTGCAGCCCGACGTGCTCGAGTGCGTCGCCGACATCACCTACGAGTGCGTCTACCCAATCGATGACGCATCCGCTCACAGCTTCGCCGTGCCTCTGCTGAACGGCGTCATCGCGGGCGAGTACGAGATCACGATGAGGGTGGTCGACCTCGGCACGGGCCAGACGGTCTACGAGGAGGACAGCGACAACGGGCCGTTCGACCTCGAGCCTCACGCGAGGGCCCAGGCCAACTGGACCAGTCCGTACAACTCGTGGTACGACGGCCACACCTACAACATCAGCTTCTACGGGATTCTGACCGAGGACAACGAGCCCTCGGGCAACGACCGCTACTTCGAGATCCAGTTCTACGACAACATCGACGTGGCAATCCTGTCCAACCCAACAGACCAGAACCGCCTGCAGAGCGTCAAGAAGGACCTCGAGGCGATGGGCAAGACCTACACTCAACTGCGACTGGAGAACTGGGACACCTACGGGACGCCTGACTGGGTCGAGCACTTCGACAAGGTGCTGCTGCCGTGGCAGACTGACTACAACGTCTACTACGGCGAGTACTACGAGGCCCTCGCTGAGACCCGCGAGAGCGATGGACTCAGTCTCACCGAGACCCTCGAGGACTACATGACCGGCGGAGGCACCGTTCAGATGCACCTCGGACCGTACAGGAACGAGTACCAGCCGAACCGACTGCCTTTCGGTATGGACATCGCGATGAGGAACCAGGTCAACTTCACCGTCGACAACAGGATTCACTACAGCAACCTGTCAATCATAGACCGGTATCACCCGATTCTGAGCAATGTCGACCCTATCGCGTTCAGCGGCGTGCACGGCGGCTCCTACGTCGCTCTGGCCGGCCTCGACACCGCACAGGTCCAGTCGACCCAGATCCCGCAGGTCTGCGGCGGTCGCATCAGCGACCCCGTTGGTACATTCCACACGCTGATCCGCGATTCGGTCTACGACAGCCAGTCACTGCTGTCAATATGCAATCGCGGTGCCGGCGGACTGATCGTCACCACCATAGACGTCGAGAACCCGAGCGTCTCGGAGGGCCTCGGCGGCTCGTCGATACCACTGCTGTCGAACATGCTCTCCTACCACTTGACCCCGTACCCGAGCGACTTCGGAATCGCTGGCGAGAGCTTCGATTTGACCATCAACGGCGAGGCGCCTTCGATCGACACGGTTACCGGCGCCTACGCCACGATGTATATCAAGAGCAATTCCGACCTCGACTTCAGCTACGTCACCTCCGTCGAAGGCGTCTTCGCAGACTGGACACTCGAGTCTGGCAACAACGACTCGGTGACAGGCTGGGACGGCTCGATTATCGACTCTGGGGAGTACAGTCACACGCAGCAGCTCAGCCCGTCCATACCGACTCTGGGCTCGTTCTGCGTCGGCGACACCACCTCGAACACAGGCTGCAGAATAGGCGCAGAGTGGATGCTGGTCCTGTATCTGCACGATGACGAGGGCCACACCCGAATCACCTACATCCGCATGGTGACCGATGACACCCTCGCCGATGAGTTCAGGCCCATAGCTTCGGCGTCCATGATCGAGAATACGGTCACCGATACATACGTCACACTGGACGGTACCAAGACCGTAGCTGGAGTCGACTGGCCGGTTTACAGGGCCAGGCTTTCGGACACCGGCGATTTGAGCATATCCTTCACCGCACAGGACAGTTACGACCCCGATGCCCCCGAGGGCGAGAAGGGCATCGAGCTCTACGAGTGGAAGGTCTTCTTCGATTATCCGTGGGACAGCGCGGACCCGACTTTGGTGGGTCACGAGTTCCAGATACCCTTCGCAGCCGGCGATGACTGGACATACGTGTTCAGGAACCTGACCGGCAGCCCCGATGGCAACTTGGAGAACCAGATTCGCGTCGAACTGATAGTCTACGACAAGGCCGGCAAGCAAAGCGAGAAGGCAAGGATGTACTTCATAGTCGTCGGAGAGGACTTCGGTGATGACGAGCCTGTCGTGGACTTCTCGAAACCAAGGCCCGAGGACTCTCAGAGCGAAAACCTCGTGACTATTAGCGGAAGCCTCCTCTCGGGGGCTGAGAACAGCGACGTCGTCATCGAAGTCGCTCTGACTGAGGCCGTCTTGGACTACACGACGACCCAGAAGATAACCCAGAAGTCGATTGGCAAGTACAACAAGACGGAGAACCTAGCTGATGGCCAGCCGTTCACGTTGACCCTCGATATCTCGGATCTGTATCAGGAGACGGGCGTTGCAGCCACCATCTATGTGCTCATCACAGAGGGAGATGGAAGCAGATACACCATCTCCCAGACCCTCGCGATAAACCTCCTCCCGATTGTGCCCGACGAGCCCGATGAGAAGGAGGAGGGCATGAGCATGCTCCTGATGGGAGGGTTAGCGGCGTTCATCCTGATACTGATCGTCGTAGTCACGGTGGTCATGCGAGGCCGTGGCAAGGAGGACCCCGGTGATGACGTCGTCGAGCAGTTCGGAGGCGTCGAGGAGATGGATCCGGTAGAAGCCTATGTCCAGCAGATGGTCGCCTCGGGATACGACGAGCAGACTGCAAGACAGTACGCTCAGCAGTACTACGCACAGTACTACGAACAGCAACGCAGAGGCGGCAGTTGACGTAAGCCGCCAAGCGGTTTCCCTAGACGCACCTTGAATACCGGGTGATTGCAGCGTAACCCGTGGACACGTCCGGACCTCACACCGTAGCCGACATCTCTCTGGCCGAGTCCGGCGAGAAGCGTGTGGCTTGGGCGCGCAGCAGGATGCCGGCCCTGGCGGCGCTGCGCGCCAATGCGGAGGTTGAGAAGCCCCTAGCCGGCCAACGCGTGGCTGGATGCCTGCATGTGACCAAGGAGACCGCAGTCCTAGTTGAGACGCTAGTCGCAGCAGGCGCCGAGGTGTCGTGGTCCGGATGCAACCCCCTGTCCACGCAGGACGATGTAGCGGCATGGCTGGCCCGGGAGGGATACGGGGTCCACGCGTGGTACGGACAGGACACCGAGGAGTTCTACCAATGCATCGACAGAACCCTCGACTTCCGTCCCACACTCACTCTTGATGACGGTGCGGACCTGATCTACAGGGTCCACAGCAACTTCCCCGAACTCGCCGATGGAATCATCGGAGGCACTGAGGAGACCACCACCGGCGTCCACAGGCTGCGTGCGATGGCTGACGCAGGCGAACTGCTGTACCCAGTCATCGCGGTGAACGACGCGGCCACAAAGTGGGACTTCGATAACGTGCACGGGACCGGGCAGTCCACTCTAGACGGTATAATCAGAGCCACTAGCGTATTGCTAGCGGGCAAGACCTTCGTCATCGCGGGCTACGGGCATTGCGGCAATGGCCTAGCGGTCCGAGCCCGCGGAATGGGAGCCAACATCGTGGTGACCGAGGTGGATCCGCTGCCCGCGCTGCGGGCGGTCATGGATGGATTCAGGGTCATGAGGATGGACGAGGCGGCTGTCATCGGCGATATCTTCTGCACCGCCACGGGGATGAAGGACGTCATCGTAGACCGGCACTTCGACTCGATGAAGGACGGGGCAGTGATCTGCAACACCGGCCACTACGACTGCGAAATCAACATCCCCGACCTCGAGTCGAAGTCAGAAGGCATCTACACCGTGAGGGACAACAACGAGGCCTTCCGGATGCCAGACGGCCGTACCATCTATCTGCTCGCACGCGGACGTCTGGTGAACCTCGCAGCAGCCGAGGGACACCCCAGCGAGGTGATGGACATGTCATTCGCGAACCAGTTCCTCGCACTCTGCCGCCTCGCTTCGGAAGGCGCTGGCTACGAGAAACGTGTCTACGACATCAGCGCCGAGCAGGACAGCGAACTGGCGGCGCTGAAGCTTCAGACCACGGGAATCACCATCGACGAGCTCACACCAGGGCAGATTGCATACGGCAGTGACTTCAGCGCTGGGACCTAGTCATCGAGCGGATCAAGCTCGCCGGGCTCCTCCTCCGGCTCACCTTCCGAACCATCCTCCCACCATTTATCGTCCATCGTGGAGAATGACGGGGCTTCGGGCTTCCACCTGATGGGGAGCTTGTCGCCTGACTCGACTATCAGTTCGAGCCTCTCGTTCAGTGCCGGCATCCGCTGCCCTGTCGTAGCAATGTACAGTTTGCTGGACCTCACCGAATCAGGGATGCATACCTTGCCGGTACTGGTTTCCGCGTCTATGGCTCGGTCAAGGTCGAGAGCATGTCGATTCAGTTTGTGCAGAAGGCTCGACGTGAGACGTGAGATTACCATGAAGCAGGCTAGGATGAAGAGGAAAACGAACACGCTGCCCCACACGGTGTCGCCCGCCACCATCATGGCGAAGGTGCCGAGGATGAATACCAACGGAGCGATGACTAGGAAAAGGAAGCGAGTGGGCGAAGTGGGTTTCCTGGCCTTCATCCTCTCGATGATGACCCAACGGGGGTGCTTGGGGTTCTGTGGCTTGAAAATCTCGTCCTGCTCCATTTTCGCAGCTCTGGAGACCATGCGCCTGACGTCTTCCATCCTAGCCAGCTGTTTGCTGTCTGTAGCATCCATCCTCTCGCTGAACAGCTCCTCGATCAGGCTGGCACACTCCTCGTAGTAGCCGAGTCTGACCAATATCCCAATCTGCTCGATGAGCGGAGTCACCTCGTACGGCGCGACAGCACGTCGCGCCTCCCACCATCTGATGCCATCTTCTAACATTCCTAGATGGTCGACCAGAAGCACCCCCCCGAGCCTCCATGCATCGAAATTCTCGGGGTCGATCTCCACGACCTTGCGCAGGGCTGCCATCGCTTTGGCAGACTGCTGCAGGTCCGGCATATCCTGCCGACCTCTAGTCTCAGGGGGAAGGGTCCAGCGGGCCACGCCCATCCACCCATCTGAGTGGGTAGGGTCGATTCTCACAGTCTTCTTGGCAGCTCCGAGGGCGGCCTCCCTATCGCCAGACTCCTCAGCCTCCAGCGCATCGAGCCAAGTCAACTCGGCGCTTTTGGCCATAGCACCCGCTGGCGCTGATAATGCATGAAGGCTGGGGTACCTGAAATTCCGAATCAGCGACCTCTTCCGCCTCTGGCAGGTGTGTTCCTCCTACCTTTGGAAGGCCCCTTCCCTTTCCAATTCATACGAGTGTCGGGTCTGCGCGCTCTCCGAGGTGTCGTCTTGGATCCTCTCCCAGGCACAGGTTTTCTCGTGTCGCAGCGGTTGCAAACGTCCCGTCTCGCGTAATTGTGGTTGTTGCACTTCGGGCAATTCCAGTCCCC
>Ga0208113_1000055_pt1 | contig 49588 bp, 59 predicted proteins | sample Knorr_S7_td_NADW_FD_185598 | JGI IMG/M metagenome (GOLD analysis project Ga0208113, IMG submission 185598) | Marine microbial communities from Southern Atlantic Ocean transect - Knorr_S7_td_NADW_ad_2505m_LV_A (SPAdes) (version 2) | ecosystem: Environmental > Aquatic > Marine > Oceanic | place...
ACATCTCTTACCGGGGTTTCTATAGCGGAACGGACGAGATGTCCCATTCACCCGCTTAATTTATAAAAATTTTTCCGATATAAAAGTCTATTATCTATCATCAATTCTTGGTGCAAGATAAAAATTAATAAATCCGCCCGAATTACCGAGTTTAAATTGCAGTTTAAATGGCATTCCATTTGAATATGCTGCATTAATTGTATCGGATCCAGCTCCTATTGCTTTTACAATATTTAACAAATATTGTAAACTATAAGTTGCTTTATTATTTTCTTCAGATTCAATTTTTAAAATTTCATTATCATTTTTTTCTAATGTTATTGATGCTTGACCAGAATCACCTTTTCCGACCAACCTTACATTATCTTGATTAGTTTCGATAGTTATATGATCTGCTATTGCATTAACATCATTTAATGCATCAACAAATGAATTTTTTGAAATTACAAATTTTGAATTTAATGCTAACTTAGGAACAGGAGATGGAGTATACGAACTTTCAATTAAACGTATTTTAAATTCTCTTTTATATCCATTTTCAAATTTAATATTTAGATATTCATTATCTGTTGATGAAATTGTTATACGATTTTTTGGCGCTGCTCTTTTAATTAATTTTGATAATTCCTCAACCCTTACAGTCAGTTTGAAAGGTTTATCACATTCATATTTTTCAAATGACGCATTTGGCCAATTTAAATCAATCATTGCTACATGAGATGGATCCATGCCTCTAAATTGAATTCCTTCTGGCGTAGCTTCAAAACTTGCTTCCTCTACAATAATAGAAATAGCATTTACTATAGTCTTCCATTCATTTGCTGAATTTGTTTGTGCAATAAATGACATTTATTATAATTCTCCTTAATGTTTGTTATGAATGAGTTCTAAATAAATAACTATTGTTAATTAATTAAGAATACTCTCTCCATGTTTTACTACATTTAACACAACGATAGAATCTAGTAGCCGGTTCATCCCCACCTCTAGTTTGTCTCTGCCATGAATATGCGTCCATATTTCCACATTTTGGACATTTTTCTTTTTCTATTGGTAATGTACGTATATCGGATTTACTCTTTATTTTAATAGGATTTTTTCCCCCCGTTTTTTCTACTGTTAAAATTGGTGATTCTAACTTTATAGAAAACGATTTATCACAACTTCTACAATATAATTGTATATTGCCGTCCTCTTCCTTTTTTCGGATGGTTTTTTCACCACATAAATTACAAAATTGCATGATTTTTATACCATAATTGTTTTTAACATAATAAATTACTTGTTTATTTTAGTAGCTTTTTATATTTTTTTTGTAATTCTTCTGATATTTTAATTGCATTATTTCCTCCGCGTATTAGCTCATCCATTGGTTGTTCTTTATTACTTTGTAAAGTTAACTTGAACTTTTTGATTAAAGGATGTGGTTTTACTACACCTGCAAATAATATATCGTTACTTTTAATTAATTCCTTGCTTAAAATCTGACCAATTGATAAGTCTTCATTTTCTATTTCCATTGTTATTTGTTTCTTTTTTTTTGAAATTTTTAGTTCCACTTACATCAACTTTAATGATATTTACCACTATTCAAGCTTATCCATAGCTTTTGGATATGAACCAAGTATTTTTATTGTACTGCCAATTTTTTTTAAACCTTCTATTGCAGTATTACATATTTCATCATCAATATGACCTTCAAAATCTAAGTAAAAATTATATTCCCATGCTTTTTTTCTAGTTGGACGTGACTCAATTTTACAAAGGTTTATTTTTCGTTCTGCAAATTCCCTAAGAGCCTTATATAAAGCTCCAGAAACATGTCCAGATGAAAAAATTATTGATGTTTTATCATTTCCTGTAGACTTTGTTTTTTTATTTGATAAACAAAAAAATCTAGTGAAATTATCTTCATTATCCTGAATTTGTTCATCAATTATTGTCATATCATATAATTTTGCTGTTTCTCGACTAGCTATTGCTGCAGCATTTTTTAATTTTTTTTCCTTTATTATTTTTACACTCCCTGCAGTATCATATGTGGCTATAGTTTCACGACCATATCCTCGTAAATAATTTCTACATTGTCCTAGTGCTTGTGGATGTGAATATACTAAATTGATATCATTTTTTCTTACTCCAGAGTGTGCAATAAGACAATGATTAATTTTAACATTAATTTCACCACTTACACGAACAGAAGAACGTAATAATAGATCATATGTTTCCGTAATGCTACCTTGAATTGAATTTTCTACTGGTACAATAGCATACTCAATTTCTTTATTTTCTAAAGAAAGAAACAAATCGGAAAGATTTCTATATGGTTTCGAAATTGCATTTAAAAAAAACTTTTGAACAGCCTCTCCGCTATAAGATCCTATTTCTCCTTGAAATCCTACTTTTTCATTATTAATATCCAAAAAAACTAATAAACCTCTGTTGTCCAGTGCTTGTATATTTCTTCTTTTCCATATACAGCCCCAGAGTATTTTTCTCTTATTTTTGTCGTTAATTCTCCAATTCTTCCTGTACCAATTTTTCTATTATCAATTTCAATTATAGAGGTAACTTCAGCAGCTGTTCCGGTAAAAAACACCTCATCAGCTTGATAAAGTTCTATTCTTGATATTTCTCTTTCATTAACTTCAATTCCTAACTCTTTTGAGATTTGAATTACAGAATCTCTTGTAATTCCAACCAATATTGATGAACTAATTGGTGGTGTGGATATTTGTCCATTTTTTACCACAAAAATGTTTTCCCCTGTACCTTCACTAACCGTGGAATTTTTATCTAATAAAATAGCATCATCAAAACCTGCCTTTAAAGCATCTAATTTTGCCATTACTGAATTTAGATAATTTCCGCTTGCTTTTGCTTGCGGCGGCATAGATTCATCTGAAATTCTTTTCCAATTCGATATACAAACCTTAATTTCAGGATTTTCAAAGTATTTACCAAAAGGAAATGCTATTATTGCTGTATCAATTGGAAAACCAGTAAAATTTAATCCGATACCACCATAACCAACAAAAATTAATGGCCTGATATAACTGGATTCTTTCAACTTATTGATTTTTAATAACTTTATTATTATATTTTCTAATTCTGAAACAGATTGAGAATGTTCTAAAGGTAATACTTTAGCTGATTCTATTAATCGTTCTAAATGATCTTTAAGCCTGAAAATTAATAAATTATTTTTAGATGGATATGCTCTAATTCCTTCAAACACAGCTGTTCCGTAATGTAACGCATGAGTTAAGATTGGAACATTCGCTTTATTCCATTTAATAAATTCCCCATTCATCCAAATATATTCTACTTCCTGTATAGGCAAACAGACACCGTCCGGTTACTCACAAAATTCTATAAAAACTTATAACATTAATATGTATTTTATTCAAATTTATCCAAATTCGCGGTTATAATCGAACTATTTTTTTTAAAAATACATAATTTATTTGAAATCTGATGCAAGTTTTTTAAATCTATCCAAACCACATTCCACACACTTTATACCTCTATCAACCTTAACAACTCGACTATAACACTTTACACATTTAGAACTCATAACTCCATCATTTTGTTCCCGTATATTCAAGTAAATATTTCCATCAATAACTGAAAAAACTGTTGCTCTAACATGATCAGTTACATCCACTCCTGATTCTCTTTGACCTCTACTTCTTCTTATCTCAATTATTCCACTCAAAAATGAAAAATTTTCTTCTCCATTCACTTTAATAATTTTTAAAATAGCTCCAGCTCCGATAATATTTTCTATAATACCTTCAACTTTATCATTGGGTTTTGGCATAATATTTTTAACAGTAGTCTCTATTGTAATTAATTTGTTTTTATTGTCTATATTGATTTTTCCTAGAATTGACGCTCGAATTTTACCATTTACTTCATAAGTTCCTTCACCGGGTTCAAATTCTTCAATAACCGCTAATTCATCTCCAGGTATTGCTTTTTCTTTTCGGTTATTATTTTCCATGACTTGTTTCTAATAGAAAGATATATAACTTCATATTATAACCAATGTGGCTTGACTAAAAATTCATCTAATTCTTTTCCATTTAATAAATCTAATAGTGCTTCAGCTTGAGGCGCAGACAACACCGGCTTATTAAAAGTATATCCATCTATAGAAACCCTTGGACAAGATGTTTGAATAAAAGCATCTATCGACTTGAAATAAGCAATTCTTTCACTTGTTACTTCTCTCATAGCAATTAATTGCACTTCTTTTCCTTTCTCTTCTAGTCTTTTTTTTATTGATAATAATTTCTTTGTATCAAATTGCCCTTCTTTTAAACCTAAAATTAATCCAAATTTTTCAGCATATCTTGCTTTTGAAATTGATAGAATGGCCTTTTTCTTTCTGTCTTTTGATACTTCTTCTAAATTAATTATTTCTTCAGTATGAGGATCAATCATTAGCGTTGGCTTTCCAGAAGATAACGAAACACCTATTCCATGAAAATTACTATTGCCTAGTAAAATAAATGCATCGACATCTTCACGAATATAAAATGCAGGATAAAATTCACAACCAAAAATTTGTCCATCTCTTAATTGCCCTCCGCCCTTTCCAATAATTACTCTTATTCCATTCTCTTCTAATTTTCTTTTTACAGGTTCGATTTGATGTAAATATTGACTAAACGTTACTAAACCAACAGTCTTAAACTGCTTAAGCGCATTAACTGTTTTTTCTATAACACCTTTAAAACTAACATCATCAAATGCATCAATCATAATTGTTCTATCACCCAATTTTTCAAAAGAAATTGTATGACCTATATTAAATGCTAATTCAGCTCCAATTCTTTTTGCTTCAAAATTTGTAGTATCACAACTACCATAACATGAATCTCCCATTATGAACACATCAATTCCAAATTCTTTTGTTATTCGTGTAGATATATCTTCTAGATACATCATTAACCCATCAGGTGCACTTATGCATATTTTTTTTGGTTTACGAGTTCGTATTTCATTAAATATTTTTACTTCATCAATTTTAATCATTTTTAATACATTGATATTGTAAATCATTATATTATAATTTTATTCTAATTACCAATACCGTTTTTTACATAGTTATTTACCACATAATCTGCAAATGGTAAACTACAAGTCATTCCAGGTGAAACTGCATTTAATATATGAATGATATTGTTTTGATTTTTTATTATTAAATCATCGACTAATTTACCATTTCTATCTACTAATTGTGCTCTAATTCCAGAATAACCTTCCTGAAAATCTGTGCTTTTTAAATTCGGAATAAAATTTTGTGCTTGTTCCACAAATTTACCTTTAGAAAAAGATTGGATAAACTCGTTTTTCATTCTTACTGAATTCAATCGCATCATCTTCCAAAACCCATCATACGATATAATATCTTTTATATCTGAGATACTAAATTGTTTATTATTATATGCTTCTCTTCCAAACGCTAAAACTGCATTTGGTCCAACAATTATATTATTATCTATAGTTTTTGTGATATGAATTCCTAAGAATGGTAGATTGGGATCAGGTATAGGATAAACCATTGAGTTAAGCAAGAATGATTTTTCCTTAATTATTTGATAATATTCTCCACGAAATGGTATAATTCGATAATTTAATTTTAATCCAGTTAAATTTGCTATTTTATCCGCATAAATTCCAGCACAATTAATTAGATATTTTGATTTAATTTTATACTTTCTCGTGTTTACAAGAATTTGATCGTTTTTTTGTTTTATTTTTCTAACTTTCTCTCCAAATAAAAAATCAACACCATTGTTCTTTGTTTCCATCGCCAATGTTTTTACTAATACTTTTGAATCCACAATAGTTCCAGTCGGAGAATATAATCCTTTTTTCCCCTTTACATACGGCTCTATTTTCCTTAATTCATCATCATTAACTATCTTAATTCCAGGCACATTGTTAATTTTTCCTCTATCTAACAGCTTGTATAATGTCTCTGAATCATATTCATCTTTTGCAACAACTAATGTACCGGTTTTTTTATATGGAACATTATTTAGTAAACAATATTCCAACAGCTTTTTATTTCCTTCAACACAGAATCTTGCTTTTAATGAATTGGGTTTATAATAAAATCCAGAATGAATAACTCCGCTATTTCTACTACTAGCATGTTCTCCTACATGATTTTCTTTCTCTAACACTAGAACTTTTTTCTTAGTTTTCGAAATTATTGATTTTGCTATTGCACAACCAATTATTCCTCCACCTATTATTATTACATCATAATCTTTCATAATACTCACAATAATTTCTAAATATTATTCATTAATAGAAATCTAGAACAAACCAATTGAAAAACATATTATTAGAAATTGATGGCAAAGACATAACTTCGCCATCAATTAGGCGCGTCTTAGTAGTTTAAGGAATAACAAAAATTTCCAATCAATTATTGCTACTTAACCCTCTTTTTGTTTCAGGTAGGATTTAGCTTAGCGGCCTACCCAAGTCTCAATCAGGAAATCTTTGACTTTGTTTGGCCTTGCTCCATGTGGGACGGCCGTTTCATTCCATCACCTGAAATCTCAGATTTTCATCCTCACCGTATTAACAAGCTTGGATATCGTTTCTGCTCCGGTGCCATCCATCTCTGGATATGTCTCTCGACATCACATTCCTGATAGGAGAGAGGAGTTTCCTCAGTTATACCGAAACCTACCCTCTAACTCACGCCACTAGATTGTATGATAAAGTGATTGATAAACTCTAACTTTGGTATTTTAACTACGGAAAGAATTTTTTATACTGAAGAATCCCTATTTCATGATAAAATCCAAATTTTAATTTAGTGGATTTTCTATTAAACATTCCTGCCAGTCCTTTTTTCTCTTCCGCTGTAAAAATTCCATCAACACTCATCCCTTGAATATTTTTTATCTTATTTAGTATATCTTCGTTGAATTCAGTTGATGATATATAATATACTTGACTTAGTTTTGGCTGATTATTCTTTAATTTTCTTATTTTCTCTACAAAATTATTAACTGCTTCAAAATTCAAGCTATCATTAACACATTCTGCTACGCAAATAATTTCCTCTTCTTCATGCACTACGATATTAAAATTACCAATATTCGCAATATGATTTTCAATAACAATATTTGTAGTGTTTAACTGTTGACATACCCATTGCGCACTTCTTAATAGTAAAAATTCATTTCTTCCCTTATTTCCTTCAATTAATGATAAATATAAACTTCGTACTGCGCCATCGTTCATCCTTTTTATACTATTTATCATACCTTCTCCTAGATCCGATCTTTCTCTTTTTGCAATATATTCAATTAAACCCCCAGAAATTTTTATTCTTAATAATTCTTGAATCATTTCTTCCTTTGTTTTCATTTTTTATGTATTGATTTATGCACTATTAATCATTTTGTACGAATGCAAATAATTATTTAAAATAGAAATTTAAATTAATGTATGTATTATATTATTACTTATGAGTAAAAAAATTGCTACAATCGTATTAAGTCATGTTTGTGATGAAGAACCATGCCACCTTATTAATGAAGATCAATCTAAATGGATTACTAATATTCTCCCAAAAGAACAACTCGGTTGGAATTGGAAAATTGATACTGTTAGCGTTTTTGATGTTAATACATCATCTAATGAACAGAATACAAATTCATTTATAACCAGAACATTTGAAAAATCAAATAATAAAGAAAACTCAGAATGATAACAACATGATCTCAATGCGGGATCCGGGATTTGAACCCGAGACCCTCAGCTTGGGAAGCTGATATCCTGCCAGACTAGACGAATCCCGCTTTTTTTTAATAATCTACAAAGTATATTTTTTATTTATTGGATTTATGTTCCTTCGGTTGCTCTTTTTAGCATGAAAGCACCATCTTTCAGAATTAATTCAAATATATCATTAACTTCAAAGCGAATTGCTAACATATCATATTCAGATTCTGATAAAAACAATATCATTTTTGGTAAAACCATTTGCCTTGCATTGACTGGAAATACTCCGATTGATTGAAATTGTGAAATTATATCCTTTACTATTTTAGTTTCATCTTGTGATCCAATTGATCCTACTATGTTGTTATTGCTTCTATTTCTAACCTCGACTAATTCTATTTGCTTACCTGGTTGAGATGTTTCGGGATCAGCAACACTGCTTATCTTGTTAACTTTCACTTTTACCATGATTTTAATATTTTTTTATTCTTTATATTTATACTTATTAAAATTAGTAATTCTATAACCTAAATTATTAAACCTTTATAATCTATTTTTATAATTAGCAACCAATTGCCTACATTTTTTCATTCATCAATTAATGATTTTTCAATTAAGTTAAAACCCGAACATCAAGAAATACAAGAATTAGCACGAACATTTGCGACTAATGAAATTGCTCCCATTGCAAATAAAATTGATCAAGAGGATAAAATTCCTGATGAATTAATTAAAAAAATGTCTGAGCTTGGGTTTTTTGGCGTTCCTTATCCAACTGAATATGGTGGTGCAGGATATGATTATCTTTCCATGGCTTTAGTTATTGAGGAACTAGCTCGTGTAAGTTGTGCTGTATCAGTAATACCTGTTGCTCATACATTAATTGCAATGCCACTCACAAGTTTTGGTACAAAAGACCAAAAAATTCAATATTTAGTACCATTGGCAAAAGGCGATAAAATTGGAGCTCATGCGATGACAGAACCAGGTGCTGGCTCTGATGTTGCAGGTATAACCACAACTGCAGTTAAGGATGGAGATAGCTGGATTATTAATGGAACTAAGACATTCTGTACTAATGGAGATATAGCAGACATTTTCCTCATTTTTGCACGAACATCTGCTATACAAGATAAACGTCATCTTGGACTTTCTGCTTTTATTATTGAACGTAATACTGATGGATTTACAATTGGAAATCCAATTTCTAAAACTGGTATACGTGGTTCTAAATCCGTAGAGTTAATTTTAGAAGATGTTAAAATCCCTGATTCTGATATATTGGGTGAAGAAGGAAAAGGTTTCTACGTAGCAATGGATTGTTATGATCATGGCAGAATTGAAATAGCTGCACAAGGTGTTGGTATAGCTCAAGCAGCAATTGAATCTGCTGCAAAATATATTACTCAGAGAATTGCATTTGGCAAACCAATTATGGAATTTCAAGGTCCTCAATTTCTTTTAGCGGAAGCTTCTTCTGAATTACAAGCCTCTCGACTTCTTACTTATTGGGCAGCTTCACTCCGAGATCAAGATAAAGACTTTGTCTCTGCCGCGTGTATGGCAAAGATGTATGCGACAGAAGCCGCAGAAAGAGCGGCTTTAACCGCTATTAAATTAGGCGGTTCAGCTGGTGTTGCCACTGAATATCCTATGGAAAGATATCTTAGAGATATACAAGTTACAAAAATTTATGAAGGTACAAATGATATACAACGTGTTACTTTAGGTCGATTATTGTACAAAGAAACAAAAAATGAATTAGGACTGACATAGTTCAATATTATTAATTATCAGGTATTGTGTTATTTATTCAGTAGACTCGTTAGATACTACATTTGTTTCCACTTCAGCTAATACATTCGCATAATCTTGATCAATTACTCTTGCTGTTATTAGATTTACTAATGAGTTAGTAGATGATTCACCAGTAACTTTTCCACCCCTTCCACTAATTTGCCTCCACTTAATGTTTGTATTTCCACTTTTTGATTGATATATAATGCCAAGAACATCTCTAACATTTATGAAGGTGATATCTCGTTCCTTTTTTAATGTGACTTTATCTGCTGCCTCTATATATATCGAACCAGTTTCTCCATCCTTTTCTGGAAACACCTCAGGATCATAAAGATAACTTTCAGGCATATACGACAAACAAGTACTATTTATTAAAAATCGACGAAAACTTTCTAAACTTGATGTTGTATCTATGCTTACCATATTATATTACTCACCTTTATGATTAATTTAAGTTATTCTGATTGCAATATTCCGATAACAATTACCTGTTATTTGAAATCTTCTACAAACTTTCTAACAAATAATATTACATCAAACAAATTTTTAACCCTAATTATGTTGTTGTTTTCCTTAATCTCTCGATTCCATGGTTGATTATATACCAATGCTATTTTTTTTGAATGGGCAATTTGTTTTACTTGAATCGGCGAATCATCCAAAAAAATATTATAATCCAGAATTGCTTTTGATTCATTTGCATCAACAACTATTACATTGTCCAATTGAATTTTTTTATACTCTAGCCATTTATTGACAAAACCCATTGTTTTTTTATTTCTTGCTGTAACCAAATCGACTTGACCAAAATTTCTTAATTGTATAATTTTCTCTGAAATATTATTCTCAGTTTCTTTTACATTCTGCCAATCTGCCCATGCTTCATCAAAAACTTCTTCAAAATCATTATATTGTAAACCAAATTGTTCCCAAAAATTCCAAGAATTTATTTGATTTTTTAAAATTTGAATATTGAATCTTTTTTGAAAAATTGGAATCCATATCTCACTTGCATCTGCAAGTACTCCATCTAGATCAATTGCAAGTTTCAATATACATCCCTTTTATATTTCTTTAAAATATGTGTTATTATAAAAAAATATTAAATAATAACATAATCGTTTACTATTATTAAATCCATGAACCATGATAAATTATTTGTGTATCATCTTCATCAAGATGATCCTAAGAAATGCACAGCTTCAAAATTACTCCGTTTTAATTTAATTAAACCAATTCAACGTAGACATATAATTAACACTTGGATAGTCCTTAATCCATTTTCAGATGATATTATCTCAAAAGCTGATCAACAACAAATTTCAAACGGACTAGTAGTTATAGATTGTTCATGGAAAAAAGGAACTTCTATATTTTCTAAAAGTTTTCGTGGAAGAAACAAACGATTACCAATACTACAAGCAGGAAATCCTATAAATTATGCAAAACTTTTTACTCTTTCATCTGCTGAGGCGCTTGCCGCTTGTTTATTTATTATTGGATTTAGAGACGATGCTAAATTGATTCTCTCAAAATTCAAATGGGGGCACACTTTTTTTGATTTAAATTATGATATTCTTGAACAATATTCTTTAGCAAATAATTCCGAAGAAATTTCTATTATTGAACGTAAATATTATAGTAAATTTTCTACATAATATTTTTTCTTGTTTTCCAGCACAGCTATTTAGTCATTATCCTTAAGTATTATAGAACTATATATTTCATAATGCTACTACCTGCAGAAATTGAAACTAAAACATCTATACCTACTTTACGTGCTTTAGTAGCTAAGAAATTAATTCAAGAACATGATTATAGCCAAAAAGAAACTGCTGAATTAATTGGTGTTACACAAGCCGCAATAAGTAATTATTTACGTGGTACACGAGGTAATCTTACTTCATTAGGTGATGATGAACGAGTCAAGAATATGGTTTCTCAAATTACTATGATGATGGTTGAAAAATATGACTTGAGTGATATTATAAGTAAATTTAATGAAGCATGTTTGATTATCCGAAGTAGTAGAATGTTATGTGACACTCATCAAAAATTAGAACCATCTCTTGATGTTGATAATTGCCATGTCTGTGAAATTGATTATAATGAAACTGATTCTCAAACATCTGAAATAGTGTTTAAAACTACTAGTGAATAATAAATTATATTAATTATAAATATAACATTCTTTTACACAAATAATAACTATGAAAATAATTATGCTAGGAACAGGTGACGCTTTTTCTTCAGGTGGTAGAGCTAACACGTCGATTTTTTTAGATGGCACTTACAAAATTCTTTTAGATTGTTCTCCTCATGCTGTTTATTCACTGAGAAAATGTGGATATTCACCTAATCAAATGCAATATGTCTTTATAACACACCTTCATGGTGATCATGTAGGCGGACTTCCATTTCTTTTACTTAATTTAATTCATAAAGAAAAAGGTAAAATCATTGTATCTGGACCTCCAGGTCTTTCTGATCTTGTTAATTCCGTTTATTCAGAATTATTTGGACAAACCAATTTTACAGATTATCTGGATATAAGACATCTAAATAAAAATTTTCCATTTCAAATTGATTATATGCAGGGTAATCATTCTATTCTTGATTTTATTTACAAAATTGAAATGGATGGTATTAAAATAGTATATACAGGAGATACCAGAAAAGTCGATCTATCAGAATTTGCTTTTCAAGCTGATTATTTGTTCCACGAAGCAGCTGAATTTGATGAAAAAAATGCAGAAAAATCTGGTCATACGACTCCTCTCCAAGCAGCAAAAATAGCTAATGAAGCTCAGGTTAAAAATTTAGTTTTAATTCATAGACCAGAATTTGATACTGGTTTAATTAATAAAATTAAAAATATTTTTCCTAACACTATTTTTCCTAATGATTTTGACATCATTGAACAACAATCTAAAAAATGATAACGATATTAGTAGTTATGAGTATTATTTTGAATTATTATTCAACCAAAAAATTTGGACCAATAACAACTAGCCACAGACAGTGGAGAGATCAAGGAAATTGTAAGTTTATACATGGTTATGCAAGATATGTTGAGATTACATTTGCCTGTAGCTCTTTAAATGAACAACAGTGGGTCATGGATTTTGGTGGCTTAACTGAGATTAATGATTGGCTTCATCAACAATGGGATCATAGATTACTAATATCTAGTGATGATCCTTTGTTACAAGATTTCAAAATACTTCATGATAAAGACGGATGTAATTTGAATATGATGGATATTCATAAAGGCTGGGGACCTGGTATTGAAGCTTCTTGTAAATTTGTATTTGATTATGCTGATAAATGGATTAAACAATTAACTTCAAATCGCGTCTGGATTTCTAAAATACAAATCTGGGAACATGAAAAAAATTCTGCAATTTTATCTATAGAGTAATACTCTTGAAATTTTATGAACCAAAAGGAAAAAGTAATAGTTCTTTTATCAGGTGGTTTAGATTCTGCAGTTTGTTTATGGTTAATGAAAGAAAAAGATTTTGAACTTTACACTATTACTTTTAATTACTTTAAACGATTTAAGAAAGAAATTCAGTCTTGTTTGCAAATTGCTACTTTTTCACAAGTTAAAGAACATAAAACTATAGATTTGTCATTTCTCTCTGAATTTGAAGATGAAAAATATCCTGATTCAAGTCCTTTATTAAATACCAAAGAATTAATTCCGCCTAATTATATTTCTTCAAGAAACTTAATTTATTATTCAATTGCTGCTTGGTGGGCAGAAAAAATTGGAGCAAGTACAATAATTGGTGGGCATAATAAAGATGACATAATTTATTTTCCTGATACAACATCTGAATTTTTTTCCTTATTGACTAAATCGATAAATATGGGTACTTATGGCTCCGGTTCTCATAAATATCAAATTATTATCCCATTACATAATTATACAAAATTAAATGTTTTAGAAGAGGCAATTCGTCTTGATTTACCAATCAACCTTACTTGGAGCTGTCAACGTCGAGAAGATATTGCATGTGGAACTTGTTATTCTTGTAAATCTAGACTCGAATCTTTTCGTCAAATCGGTAAAATTGACCCATTGAAATATGCTTTGTAAATTAGCACTAGTAATTTATAGGAATAATTTTTTATTATATGTAACCGCTTTATAGTTATATGTTCAAACACAATAATTCTAGAAAAAATTCACCAGTTTCTGATTTACCAGATATCCAAAATGAAAAATCAAGTTTAAATGTTCATGCAGGAATTTCTAATTTTAAAACCATTTATTATGGGTTTGGTTTGCAATTCCCAATAGATATCTCTGTTATAGTTTCTACAGATAATACTCGTGGAGTGCACATGAGTCGATTAGTAAAAACAACAAAAAAATCTATGAATACAAAGTACATTGAAGAATCTCTAATTAATATCCAAAAAGAAGCTAATCTTACACAACAAAACTGTAAAGTTATTGTTAACTTTCAATATCCATTCAAAGATCAATTCTTAGATGTATCCATAACACTTGATGAAAAATGCCAATTTAATTATTTATTTTCACTATCTGGTATTACGTCATGTCCTTGCAGTAAAGCTACTACTGGAATAGGACATATGCAACGTACCGTTTTAAAACTTAAACTTTCTGACACTAGTATAGTAAATTTTGATGAAACTGCTTTAGATTTATCAGCTTGTTTTTCAACAACGTTAGAAGAATTTCTTAATCGTCCAGACGAAGCAAAAAAGATAATTGAAGCTCAAGAAAATTCAAAATTTGTTGAAGATGTGGTACGAGATTGTAAAAAACGATTTCCTCATGCAAAATACATAAATGCTACGAGCCTCGAATCAATTCATTCTCATAATGCAGTAGCATATTGGGATTCAAATAATCAAATATAATAAAGTAATATCAAACTCTGTTTGCTGTTTTCATAACCGTTAAGAATTCTTGTTTATTTGAAAACTGAAGATACGTGTTGTGTCTTTTTTCATATCTGACGCTTGAAATAAGCCTTGAACCATAATCATGCCCAGGACAGATTTTTACATGATCATCTAATTTCATTATCTTCTTAAAACTTGTATACAGATCACTTTCCTTTCCACCAGGAAGATCCGTCCTTCCACAAGTTCCCACAAATAACGTATCTCCAGTGAAAAGAAAGTTCTTTTTCTTCTCATTTTTATTCGTAACTAGATAACACACACTATCTGGCGTATGACCTGGAGTATGGATTACCTTGATAGACTGTTGACCTAATTTCAGTACCTCTTTATCTTTTAATCCTATATCTTTCTGGATTGGGGCGCTTTCATGGATTGCAATCTTTGCACCTGTTCTTTGTGCAGTCTCTTTATTTCCCATTGTATGATCCCAATGACTGTGGGTATTTAAAATATATTTAATTTCTAAACCCATTATTCGAACTTTTGTAATAATCTTATCTATATCCCTACCAGGATCAATTATTACTCCTGTTTGTGTATCAGTATCTCCCACAATATATGTAAAATTCTTCATATTGCCTACAACTACTTGCGCAAATTCCATGTCGTCTAAATAAAATATACATTCAACTAATATAATGCTATAGCTGATTTTCAAGTTCTGGAGGTATTCCAATTGGCACTACGATTACCTCTCCTGTAATATTGATTTTATTTTTAATACCGGGTTTTGATTTATGAAAAGTTACTGTCATATTTGCTTTCACGCATTTATCTTGAATATTTCCATTATTTGGATCAATTCCAGAGGGAATGTCTACTGCCACCTTGAACGAATTTGATTTATTTATTATTTCAATAATCTGAGAAGCTGGATTTTTTATATTTCCTTTCAATCCAGTTCCAAATATTGAATCAATAATAATATCTGCAGTTCCACTTAATTCTCTAAATTTAATATAAAATTCTTTTTCGTTCATATATTCGTAAATTGAAATACTTCTAATTTGTTTGATTATTTGCCAATTTATTTTGTTTTCTTTGGTTTTTATTAATTCACCAGAAGTTAATAGAAAGAGAGAAATCGATTTTGAAAAATTACAAAGATGCCTTGCACACACCATACCATCACCACCATTGTTACCACTTCCACAAACTATGATTATGTTCTTGTTTTCTATATCTTTAAATTTTTTAATTATTTCAATTGCAAGTCTTGCTCCAGCATTTTCCATTAATAATAATTTTGAAATCCCACTTTCCTCTGCTTTATTTTCAAGCGCTTTCATTTTAATTGGATCTATTTCATCCAAATTTTCTTCAATATAAATCTATGTGAGACTTGTATTAATACAAGTATAAAATGAACTTTTCTAAATGCAATTAAATAATAGATTATATATCTTTAGGTGATAAAAATGCCTTTATTTGTTATTTTTATAGTCAATTTACTCCATTGATTTACACAAACTAAACTCAAGAATAATATCAAAACTTTTTTTATATTTATTTATAATGTTTACCTTGACGAAATGCAATAATATCTGCCGATTTAATATCACGTAAACCTCTTCTATTTGGACGACTCTTACTTAATGATGTTCCAAATTCATCTACTATCTCAATTATTGAATGTTCATCAAGTTGTAATTTTAATATACGTGCTAAATTATTTGAAACTTTCTTATTACCATTCCCAATTTTAATAATTTTTTTTACATGTATAAAAAATTCAAATATTTCATTAATAATTTTCTGTAATTCTTTTATAGACGATAAAACATTCCAATAGATTTTTTTTCTTCCATTATATACCGTTATTCCTATTCTCAAACCAGGATCTATTCCAATTGTTATTAAATCAGATTCTACATGATTTATTTTGTTCATGATTAGACAAAGAAATGTCTCAGAATATTCAATTTCTTCTAAAGTTAAATAATTCAATTTACTTACATAATGTTTTTCTGAATCTGTAGTTATAATTAAATTCACAGTTTGAGGTATTTCATTCTCTGGAATTAAACTGATAAAAGGAAAATTGTGCTGTTTTAATAATTGAGTGATTTTATAATACGACTTAATATTAGATGTCATTATGGCAATTCTTTTATCAGATTGCTTAACTTGTTGCTGTAATTATACCACCAATGATAATATGTTTTCTTCTTTCTTAACTCTTAAGTTAGTAGTATATATTTCACGGGTGTCTAAATAAATTAAATATGCCTATCAATGAAAATACCAACTATTTCATGGATACAAACGATTTTTTTTCATTATTGGATTCTAAATCAAATTCAATATTAATGGAAACTGAAATACTTAGAAATGAAATTTTTCCTTTACTTTTGAATCATATCCCAAAACACGCTCAAATCATATATTTTGACTTTGATGCTTGGCTAAGGACCTATTCCACTTTTCATAACTTAGATCAAAAAATCATCTTAATTAATCCTAATTCTATGGATTTAGAACAATCTTTATTGTCTTTTCTCTCTTGGACTGTACCATCTTTTGATTTTTTGATATTAGATTCGCTTACAACTCTTTATCAAATGCTTGATAAATCCTCAGATTACAACTTAACAAATCAGAAATTTGGTTATTATTTTGCTAATATCATTAATCTTGTAAATCGAATAAATGCTAAAATATTAATCTCTAGTTTTCCCATTACAAAAAATAATTATCCTTGGTATAAAAATTATCTCGGCAGTAAATTAATGAAACACCTGACTGATAATATAGTTATTATAGATTACAAAAATACAGTTATTCATTGTAAGTTTGTTCAAACAATTAAACCCATATCTAGAATGGATTTTTGCTTAAGGATCAAGTCCCCTTAATTGTATATACGAAGAATCCAATTAACATTCCAATTAATAATAAAACTACACCGAATATGATGAATCCAGTTGTATTTCTACCCTTTACTGCTTGTTTAGTACCTTTATTAATTAATTGTAAGCCAAATAGACTTGTAAATATGTAAGAACCCCAGAGAATTACTTCAGCATTTGATTGCATTATATATCCAGGTAAAATTGGTAGTGAAGTACTAGCTGCACTCCCTTCTAATAGAGCATTTACAATACCTGATGCAAGAAGACCAAATGCCAGTATGTAAAAACCAATTATTGCTTTACCACGAATAAACAATGATACACTTTGAATGTTTTTACTGGCAATTTTTAAATTGCGAAGTTTATAACTAATATTACGACGAATCGAATCGACTTTATTCTTTATGACCACAGTTATCTTTTTCCTCCATTATTACCTGTTTTACGAATTTTCCTGTTGTAGATAATTCTAATAACTTTCTTAAGTAGTTTTTCCAATCTAAACTATCGTATCTGTCAGTCCAAATCTTATAACCTGATTTTAGATTATTATAAGCAATTTCATGATAAATACAATAAATACTTGAACTCAATGGTTTATTATTGCACAATTTGCAGCTTTTCATCGTTTTCTTTTCACTTTATTAGGACAATTTGGATTCATACAAAAAATCCACGGTTTACCTTTAAATGCTGTTTTGATTTTTGGCCATAAACAAGTCATACAACTTTTTTTATAAATTTTTATTAATCCAAACCTTGGTAATGACGCTTTTACAACACAACTCCCATTAACACTATTTGAACATATTAATGCTCTATTTCTAGAATTTGATGTAATTATTAAATCCCCTTTTTTACAGATTGTACATTTTGATAAACTATTATTAGTTGATTGAATTATTACTAAATTTTTTGTTGCTAAAAATAATTTCTTACCTATTGACTTGTTATTTTTTTGAATTTCTTTTATTATTAAACTAAGATTTTTATTTGCTATTGTTAATACCTTTTCTTGTGTTGTTTTTCCATTCTCTACTTCTTCAAGTTGTTTTTCCATTTCTCTAGTCATTTTAGATGATAAAATTAATGGAGAATGAATCTGGAGAACTTCGACTAATGCTCTTGCTAAAGGCGTCGACTTTAATTTCGTACCTTCAATATAAGTTCGATCAATAATTGTTTGTATTATATTGGCACGTGTTGATTTAGTTCCTATGTTCTCTTTTTCCATCTTTTCTATTAATGTGATTTGATTAAACGGACGTGGAGCCGTTTCAAAATTTTCTTTTATTTTGATCCTTTTAACATTAAATTTTTTTGCTATTTGGAAATTTAGATGTTTCTCATTTCCTTCATTATGTTTGCTATTGATTTGTTTTTTAATTTTTTTTGACGAACTTAAAAATTTATATTTTCCAATGTTAAAATGAATTAAAATTATTTTTCCTGTCATGGGACTTTCAAATAACTTGAAAAATCTAATTATTATTAAATTAAATATTTTTTTTTCAGTATTTAATAATTGAAATTTAGTTATTTTACCTGTAGGATATATTGCTGGATGTGCATTATCAGAAATTTTACCTTGTGTTGGTGACAGCCTTTTCTTTTTTAGTAAACTATTTGTCATTCTGGTAAATTCTGGTAATTTACTCAAGTCTGAAATAATTTTTTTATAATTTATTGCAGCTGGTAATTTTTGACTTGCAGTTCTTGGATATGAAATTAAAGCTTTCAGATATAATTTTTCAGCTATATTTAATGTCTGATATGGATTGAATCTATATAATTTGAATGCTTCTTTTTGTAATCCACTTAAATTAAAAGGCACTGGAGGGCTTATTTTAAAATTATTTTTATTAATTTTTGATATAATTGCCTTTTCACCTTTACAATTCTTAACAATATCCTCAGCTTCTATTTTTTTGATTATTTTTTCCTTTATATATTCAATTTTTAACCATGTTGTTTTTCCATTTTCTGCTGTTTCAATATACGCACTTATACGCCAAAATGGTAATGGTATATGAGTTTCAATTTGTAAATCATTTTCTACGACATAAAAAATAGTTGGTCCTTGAACTCTTCCAATACTCAACGTTTTGTATTTATTACTAAATGACATGAAAGCCAGTGATAGCGCTTTAGATATGTTTATTCCGTACAGAAAATCTATTGCATGACGAGTTCTACCTGCAATAGCTAACTCTATATCAATATGTTTTTGCATGTTTGAAAATGCATTTTTAATATCTTTCTCTGTTAGAGTAGAGAATTTAACTCGTTTCGCAATTTTCTGTTTTTCATTACATGCATATTTTAAAATATTATATCCTATTGTTTCTCCTTCTTGGTCAAGATCACATGCAAGAATAAATTCTTTAGCGTCTTTTGATAATAGTTTTATTAAATTAATTTTTAAATTAATAATTACTGCCTTGTTTTTTGGTTTATTAATTGGAATCCATGAATAATTATATACTGGCAATTTTGATTGTGTTTTTGTTAAGTTTATTTTGTATAAATGACCTAAAGCTGAGCAAATGATAAGTTCTTTGCCTTTATAATTTAAATTAAATACAATGGAATCCATGATTTTCCGTGTTCTATATGTGTTATTTGATAATGCCTCTGCTATTTTTTTTGCAGCTTCTGGTTTTTCACAAATAACTAAAGAATAGCCTTTCTTGATTATTTTATCATTTTCATAGAACTGTATATTCTTCATCTTTAGAAATATGCAATTCCTATATAATTAACTATAAATTTGTTCCTAAATGAGATTTTGAATATTAGTTAAACTTCTATATCTGGATAATTTAATTCATGATATCTTGATTAAAAAATTACTTGCTTTTGGCTTAATAATTCTCTTTATTTCTAGCCCTGCATTTATACCACAATTGTCATCTAAACAACGAATAATTATTTACGTCTCGGATGATTCCGTTTCTCAAATAAGTCATGAATTCCAAGATAATTCATTAATAAATTCTCGACTGCAAAATCAGTTAAAATTAGAGGCTATTGACGTTCTAAATCACATTAGTAATTCGGGTATAGAATATCAACTAGTAGACATCTTAGTATTTGGTATTCATGCAATTATTCTAGATATAGATGCTTCTGACCTCCAAAAAACTATTATTCTTTTTCCCGATAAAAAAATTTTTCCTGATGAAATATTAAATATACAACTCGATAAAAGTTCAGAATTAATTAAAGCAACATATGTACAGAATTTCACTTTTGATAATGGAAAAAAATTAACTGGAAATAATATTACTATTGCTATTATTGATACTGGAATTAATTATAACCATTCTTCTCTAGGTGGTGGTTTTGGATCTGGCTACAAAGTTATTGGAGGATATGACTTTGTTGACAATGATGATGATCCATTCGATGAACATGGCCATGGCACACATATAGCAGGGATAATTGCTAGTACTGTTTATGTTAAAGGAATTTCTCCTAATGTTGATCTTCTTGCTTATCGAGTTGTAGGTTATAATGGTTTAGTTCAAGCAAGCGATGTCATAATGGCTATGAATCGTGCAGTAATTGATGGTTCTGATATTATCAATCTAAGTTTAGGTAGTATGTCTGAATCTAATAATTTACGTAAAACTATTAAAGAAATATCTAAATCTGGTACAATTATTGTAGCTGCAGTGGGTAATAGCGGTCCTATTTCTGGTAGTATAGGTGATCCAGGGAGGTACGAAGATGTAATTTCAGTTGGTTCTCAATATAACGCACGTAATTCAACTCTTGGTGTAGTTCGATTGCCAGATATTCACGAAGAAATATTTGGTTTACCTATGAGAGATTCTGTTCTATCTAAAACGCCTTTGACTGGAGAGTTTGTTTTTGTTAATTATGCCAGATTGCAAGATGTATCAGATTTAGATCTTAACGGGAAAATAGCTATTGCATTGCGTCGAGGAGCTGAACCCAATGAAATTGTATACTTCTCTACAAAAGAAGCCACTGTTTCATCAAAAGGCGCACTTGGATTGATAATAATTAATACTATACCTGGTATAGTTCATGGACAATTAATTCATCCAAATTCACCTCCAGAATACAAACCAACTATACCAACTATCTTGATTACTCAAGAAGACGGTCAAATAATATTAGACGCACTACAAAATCGACAACTTTTAGGAACTGTTGATATAAAAACAGGATTGTTTACAAATTTAATTTCTCTATTCAGTTCTAGAGGTCCCGTCTCTTCGTTTTATATTAAACCAGATATTATTGCTCCTGGTGAAAACATTAACTCAACATGGCTTCAGAATTCATATATGATTCAGAATGGTACAAGTTTTGCTGCACCTCATGTTACCGCAGCAATTGCTTTATTATTAGAACTTCATGGCCCACTTACTAACGATGAAATTTTAGGAATTTTAGGCCCTTCTTCTACAACCTTGACAAACTCTTTTGATAAACCATGGTCTGTAAATATACAAGGTTCAGGAAGCTTAAATCTTCAAACTGCTTTACAAAATCCTGTAATTATTTCTCCTTCAAAATTATCATTTAATCTTGCTAATCAAAACAAAGAATATACAAAAATTATAAAAATTAAATCAATTGTTGATGAACCATTAGATATTTTTATTGATGATAACGTATCTCTTGGTTCTAATGTTGATTTTATGTTTAATTTATCACACATTAATCTAACCAATAAACAAGAAATTGCAATAGAACTACATGTGAAATTAAACAATGAAATAATTGAACCTCATAGCTTTGAAACTCGATTAATAATTATAACTAATTCTACAAAACTAATGAAATTGACTATACCGATTATTGTTCATTTTAATGATATTTCAATTAATATTACTAAATTAGACGATAATTATGAAATTACACAGCATGGTATAGATAACTATGATGAAATATTTTATCAAATATATAGACTCGAAGATGGCCACACCTTTGACAAAACATTTTCGTATGGCGAACCTACTATATTTACATTAGAACAAGGCCATTATTTGATAGATGTTATTATCTCTCATAATAATACTTTATCATATGGTGGCATTGAGTTTGATACTTCTCAACATGTAAATCCAATTACAACTGATCTTCAACAACCACTTGATAGTGTTATGTTTCGTAATTTGATGATTTTAGCCTTGATATCTAGTCTTATTTTCTTATTTATTTTAATATTAATTAAAAAATAATTTAATTTATTTTGTGCATTGCAATAAGATCGTTTTTAAATAAATTCAATTCTTCAGGAATATTTATTGATATTGGATCTTTTAACGAAATTCCTTTATTCCGTTTTTCGTTCCATACTTTAGAATTAAAATTGATTATATTTTGTGTATGTTGAATATATCCAAAATTCCATTTAGCGTGTGGAAAAATTTGTTTATGGATGCTTTCCTTTGAATACATTTCTCTCCAGATTTTATCTGTAATAAATGGCATTATTGGTGCAAGTAATAACAAAGATGTTTTAAGACATATGTGTAATGTTGACCAAGCTGCTAGTTTTGAATTTTCATCTACATCTATGCCATAAGCTCTTTGTTTAACCATTTCCATATAATTCGGAGCAAATACATTCCATATGAATTCTCTTACTTTATTTGCTGGAATAAAGAAGTTAAAATCATTATATCCATTCAATGATTCCTTAACAACTTTAGACAATTCATCCAATATCCATTTATCTGTATCAAGTGGCGTTGATTTAACTATAGGAAACATTGATATAAATTTCGAAATATTCCATAATTTAGTTAAGAATTTTCCCATTCCATTAATTTTTTTTTCTGATATTCTAAAATCTGAACCTAAATTAACTTCTGATGCAGACCATAATCTAAATGTATCTGCACCATTTTTTTCAAGGATTGGTATAGGATCAATTACATTACCCTTACTCTTACTCATTCTTTCGCCTTTTTCATCTACACCATATCCCATGATCCAAGCATGAGTAAATGGGGATTTATCTGTTAGTTGAATACACCTTAATATTGTATAATGAAGCCAAGTTCTGATTATGTCTTTAGATTGAGGCCTTAATTGTATTGGATACGTTTTATTGTAAAAAGAGTCATCTCTATTATATTTACTAATAAAAAGTGGAGAAATACTAGAATCCATCCAAGTATCAAAAGTTCTTTCCTCGCCACTAAATTCTTCTCCATTACACTCTTTACATTTTTTAAAAGGCGGTGATTCTATCCATGGTCTATAATATTTCCCTGGTTTCGGCAGATTAGGTGTCCTACAAGCATTACAATACCAAACAGGGATTTCAGTTGCATTATATCGACGTCTAGATATTGGCCAATCAATTGCAATTGCTTCAATCCAATCTAGTAATCTTCGTCTATGTTCTTCTGGATGGAATTTTAATTTTTTTGCCTGTTCTAATAAAGACTGTTTAAAATCAATTTGTTTTAGATAAAATTCTTCCATGGGTATTATTTCTATTGGAGTTTTACTTCTCTCACAAATTGGTGTTCTATGGTTAATTTCTTCAATTTTGTTTATTAGATTTAATCCTTTTAGATCTTCAATTATCCTATCTCTTGCCTCTTTTATTTTCAAACCCTTATACTTGTTCGCATTTTCAGTCATTCGCCCTGTTGTGTCAATACTGATTTTTTCCTGTAATTTTAATTCACGGAATAACAACACATCTGTATAATCACCATAACTACAAATCATAACTGCCCCAGATCCAAATTCCATCTTCGCACTTGGATGTGATTTCACCTTTACTATATTTCCAAAAATCGGAATTTCTACTTCTTGATTTATTACATCTTTAAATCTTTCATCTTCTGGATTAACTAATATTACCTGACAACTTGATAGTAATTCAGGTCTTGTAGTTGCAATTAGAAGATGACCTTTTTCATTCGTCAATTTAAATTTAATAAATACTAATTTCGATGGTAATTCCATATAATAAATTTCTGCATCGGCAATAGTGGTTCTACATTTATAACAATAATTATTGGGTCTCATAGCTTGGTAAATTAAACCTTTTTCCCATAATTCAATAAATGTAGTCTGAGTTAAAGCTCTATAGTCTTCAGAATCAGTTCTATAATATTGTTTAAATAATCCAGAAAGGCCCATTTTCTTCATAGTGGCTATCATTTCAACCTCTAAATCATCCAGTGCAATTTTACATAGTCCAATAAATTTCTCTCTTGGTGTTGAGATCATACTGATTTTGAATTTTTTTTCAGTGTAAATCTCAACGGGCAAGCCATTCCTATCTATTCCTATTGGAAATAGAACATTATAATTCATCATTCGTGCAGTCCGTGCAATCATATCTATTTGCGAATAATGAGCAGCTGCACCTGCATGCCATGGCCTTCCTGATGGATATGGAGGCGGAGTGTCTATAGTGAATATCTCTCTTTTATCTTCCATCGAAAAATCATATAATGATTCATTTTCCCACATTTCTGATATTTCTTTTTCTAAAGACACATTCCAATTCTTTTCTTTTAATTTTGAATTCATTTCATTCTAATTTCCTAAATCTTTGAATATATGTTCTTATCACATTTTAACGAATGTTGTATCTTAATATTGCTCCTAGCCCGCCAAAACTTAATAACATTTTTCCTTCTTCTGAACTACTTGATAAAACTTCTATCTTTGTCCCAGATTCTACAGCTAAATCTTCTAGAACCTCTATCAAATCTGTTTTAGTTAAAATAAAATCTTGTGCATTACAGGAATGACATGATTTTTGCAAAAATTCCTGAATTTCTTTTACAATGTTAATTCTTTTTATAATTTTTCCTTTGTCAATTGAACATCTATTGCATTTTTTTACAATCTTTAACATATTCAGATCTTCAGATGCTAAAATAACATCTACTGCACCTTTTGTAATTACGTCTATTACTTCTCTAACTCCATAAGCAACAAGAGGTTTTTCTTTACGCATCTCTGATAAAAATCGTTGTATCAATTTCTTTTCTTCTACAATTCTCATATCCTTTAAAATATCTGTAGATTTATCTATTGCTTCTCTCACCCCTTCTGCTCCAGAATACGCTCCATCTACCTCAGTTAAAATTTTTTCTTTTAACCTATAATCTAAATAATCACTTTTTAGGAATGATTCTTTTGTTGGTCCTGGCCCACTTAATATAATTCCTTTTATTTTATTCTTTTCAAGAAATATTTTTTTTGCATGATCTGCTACTCTTCTATAATAACCTGATAAATTCTGTTCTCGTAATCTCTCGTATCTTCTAGCTGATTGTCCACCAGCTCTGGTTTTCCCTCCAACTCCTGATGTAATTACTTCATCTATATCTAATTTACTACCAGTTAGAATACCAAGACCTGTTTCAGTAGAATCTATTGAAATTATTCCTATTATGTCTACATCTTTAATCATATCCATCAAGTGTTCTAAATGAAAATGATCATCACATCTGTACAGATATGTCTGAACCGGTTTTGGAGGAATGATTTCGTTAACAAATATTTCCTCACTACCAGGTCCATTCGTCATTAAAGCTCCTACAAATAAAACCAATCCATTGTCAGGCGTTCTCTTAAAAAGTTTCAACCTTTGTTGTGTTTTTGTCAATGCATCTTGAACATGATTTCTAGTTAAATCTGATTTTATATTAGTTGCAGTTCCATACTCTTCTCTTAAATTTGCTATTACATCATGAAGTGCTTTTTTTGCTGGAATATACAAAGAAATTAACTCAGTACCTCTACCTGTTTTTACAGATAGCTCTTTCAATATCCTTCTAGTTTTGTATAACGCTAACGAATCTATATTATTTACCAAAAATTCACCTTTATTATAATAATGAAGAAATTATATGATATATTATATCATATTTATTAATAAATTAATAATATAATCAAAACATATCATAGATGATAGAATGAAAACAATAGTAATAAAACTGAGCGGTATCTTATTTTCCTTAAATTCAGATATTTCTCGCATAAAAAAAATTACTAAAATTCTTGAAGAAATTAATCGTAAGGGCTTTAAAATTATTGCCATTGCAGGTGGAGGTATTATAGCTAGGAATATTCAAAATACAGCTCGCACAATGAATGCCGACGAAGCATTTTTAGATCAAATCGGTATTGATGTTTCAAGATTAAATGCAAAATTGATGATTGCTAGTACTACTAAAGCCTGTCAACACATACCAAAAAATCTAGATGAAGTTGTGAACTTGCTCATTTCTTCTAATATGGTTTTTTCAGGTGGTTTTTCACCAGGCCAAAGTACTAATGCTACTGCTGCTTTGATTGCTGAAAGAACTAAAGCAAAATTATTTATCAACACAACAGATGTCGACGGTGTGTTTACATCTGATCCTATTAAAAATAAAAAGGCTACTCTAATTAAATCAATTACAATTACAGACTTATTTAAAAAACTTAATCCTGAAATTATGAAAGCCGGAACTTACGATTTAATGGATATGCTTTCACTAAAAATTATTGAAAGATCAAAAATTCCTACTGTAATTATTAAATGTGATAGTACAAGAATCAAATCTTCATTATCTGGTCAATTTATTGGAACTAAAATTACTTTTTCAAAACTATAATAAATTTTTTTGAAAACAAGTTTTTGTATTATTGTGACATGCATTCCCTTTTTGCTTAACCGTATAAATTAATGTATCTTGATCACAATCTATTTTTATTTCAAAAACTTTTTGTACATTACCTGATTCTTCACCTTTTTTCCATAACTTATTTCTTGTTCTGCTCCAATAATATCCAAAACCTGTTTTGATTGTTTTTTCTATCGCCAGTCTATTTGCATAAGCGAGCATTAATACTTCATTTGATTTACTCTCTTGTACTATTACAGGAACTAATCCTTGATTTTTATCAAAATTTATTTTATCGATTAATGAGTTTGTCATGTTCTTACAAGCACCTGATTTTTTAATAAAAATTTCTTTACTACCGAAATAGAAAATTTATTATAATGAAAAATTGATGCTGCTAATGCTGCATCAGCTTTACCTTCTTTAAATACAGTTACAAAATGTTCTAACTTTCCACATCCGCCACTTGCAATAACTGGTATGTTTACGACTTTAGTAATTTCTTTTGTTAATTCTATATCAAATCCATTTTGAGTTCCATCTCTATCTATAGATGTTAGTAATATCTCACCTGCACCAAACTCTTCTACTTTTTTTGACCATTTTATTGCATCCATTCCTGTTGCTTTTCTTGCTCCATAGCTATATACCTCGAACATATCTTGATTCTCTGTTCTTTTTGCATCTATTGCAACAACACAACATTGCTTTCCAAATCTTTCGGATATTTCCGTTATTAGTTCAGGTTTCTCAATTGCCATTGTATTTATTCCTATTTTATCTGCACCACTACAGAGTATATCTCTAGCATCATTAATACTGCTTATTCCTCCTCCTACAGTAAAAGGTATGTCTAATTTAGCAGCCACATTGCGAACCATTTCACTTACAATTTTACGTTTTTCAGGCGATGCAGTTATATCGAGAAAAACTAATTCGTCTGCTCCATCATCTCTGTATTTTATTCCTAATTCTACAGGATCTCCTGCATCCTTCAAATTGACAAAATGTTCACCTTTAACTACTCTTCCCTGTTTAACATCCAAACATGGAACTATTCTTTTTGCTAATGTCACCTAGTTATCCTCCAATAATATTGCATCTTCTATTGCAATTATTTTACTATGTATTGCCCTGCCTAAAATGATAGATTCTATACCAATTTTTTTCACTTTAATAATATCTTCAATAGATCGAAAACCTCCACTAGCCTGAATTTCAATATTTGTATCTTTTTTCACTTTTTGTAATGTTTCTATATCTGGACCCTCTAACATTCCGTCTTTTTTAATTGATGTAAGTAGAAACGTTTCTATTCCATATTCTGTGAATTCTGAAATAGATTTAGTCAAATTTTTTCCTGATTCTTCTCTCCAACCATTAATCATTATCTGTTCATCAATATAATCCAATGATATAATTATTTTTGATATTCCAATTTGTTCACAAATTTTCTGAAATAATTCCTTATTTTTTATTGCAATCGTACCTATGACAATTTTTGCAACATTATTGGATATTTTTTTTGCATATTCAATTGTTCTTATTCCTCCACCCACTTGAATTTCTATATCAGTATACTTTGAAATTTTTTTTATTATATTATAATTGTTACCACGTTCTAATGTAGCGTCTAAATCTACAATATGCATCTTACTTATTCCGATTTTTTCCCATTTTTCTACAAGATCCAATGGATTATAATCATAAAAAGTAGCCAACTCTGGTTTTCCTTGCTTTAATCTTACTACTTTTCCATCGAAAAGATCTATTGATGGTACTATTTTCATTGATTATCACAAATTGATACAAAATTTTCTAATATCTTTGCACCTGTTTTACCTGATTTTTCTGGATGAAATTGCGTTCCAAATGTTTTTTTATCATACACCATTGAAGTAAAATCTATTCCATAATCTGTTGTAGTCGAAATTATGTTATGATTGATTGGTTCTGGATATAGAGAGTGTACAAAATATACCCATGCTCTGTCTTTTACACCATCTAAAAGAGGGTTATTGGTGTTCTTTTTAAGAATATTCCAACCAATGTGAGGTATTTTTACTTTATTAGATAACATTTTAATTTCTCCTTCAAAAAACTCTAGTCCTTTTCCAGGTCCTTCTGCACTTCTTTGGAAGAATAATTGCATTCCAAGACATACACCTAATATTGGTTTATTGTTATCACGCCATTCATGCAGAATCTGTCTATTTTCCTCAATCTTCTTTACTGTATGCTTCCAACCTCCTACACCTGGAAGAATTATTCCATCATATTCTTGATTAATATTTAATTTCGATGTTAAAATAGTGGTAACTTTGAGTTTATTCAATGCTGTTTGAATACTGAATAAATTTCCCACACCATAATCTAAGATTGCAATATTAGCCATTACATCATTCCCTTCGATGAGGGGGTTCTATCTCTGTTACTATATGGTGATATCGCATCTCTAATGGCTAATGCCATGCATTTTATTGCAGATTCAACTTTATGATGATCATTGTTTCCATATTTTACAATTACATGAATATTCGCTTGAAGACTTTGAGAAAATGATTGAATAAAATGATAGATGTCTTCTGCTGGCATGTCTTCAATTCCTTCTTTATCTATTTTTAATTCAGCAACTTGAAATGGACGTTTGACTAAATCTACTGCTGAATATGCTAATGCATCATCCATACGTTTGACTAAATCTACTGCTGAATATGCTAATGCATCATCCATTGGAACTATTGCGAATCCAAATCTCTTTATCCCTTTTCTATCTCCTAAAGCCTTGTTAATTGCTTCACCAAGTGTTAATGCAACATCTTCTGCTGTGTGGTGTATCAAATCTCCTGTAGCATCAATTTGTATATCGATTAAACTATGAGTAGCGAACGAAGTAACTAAATGGTCTAAAAATTTTATTGATGTATTGACTTTAACATTACCGCTACCTTCTAATTGCACTTTGACTACAATATCAGTTTCTTTAGTTTTTCTTGATATTTCTGCTTCTCTCAATACGCTCACTAATTAATTTCGGTATATCGTTCATATTACTTATTATTATGTCTGCTTTATTGTCCATGAATAATTTTATTTTATTTTGTTCTGACCTTGATGTTCCATATATTCCAGCAAATAAATATTGTTTATTTCTAGTCGAATTAGCCGCTTGTATCATTAAAAGGTCTTCCATCGAATCACCAACATAGAGAATATTTCCTTTAGATTTTAACCTAGATACCGATCTTTTCAATACAGTTGGATTTGGTTTATCAAATTTTGTATTATTTTTTTGCTCTCTTGCCAAATCCTCGATAAATCCATTTCCTCTCGAATTGAAATATTTATATAAGTTCTTTAAAGTTATTTTAGTTCCAATTTGTCCTCTTCCTGATACAATTGATATTTTATTAAGAAATTTTTTTTTCAAAAAAACTAACGTTGATTCTTTAACAATAATTTTCTCACTTTCAATTGTACCTTTCCTATTGAAATCAATTGATTTCTTTTTTCTAACTTTTTTTATTAAATTTTTTCCATAAAAATATTCATCAAATACATTTATTATAATATTCGTTTTACTATTTTTTGGATAATTCAAAAATTCTTTTGTAACTTTTACTAACTCCTTTTGTTCTTTATTTAATCCAATCATAATTAGATTTTCAATTGATTCTAGATCAATTCTTTTTATTTCTTTTGCAAATTTATTTAATTCTTTCGTTAATTTTTGATTTATAATGTTGAAATCTGATTCTCTATCTAATTTATTAATCTCCATTTTTATTAATTGTAATTTTTTAAATGAGTTCAAAATATTTTTTTTGTTAATATTCTGATATTCTACTTTATATGATTTTATTAAATTCTTTGGTATTACGGATATGCTTTTTAATATTATTACATAACAGCATTTGTAATCATTGTTGAATCCACCAGTTTTTCTAAATAGATCTATTGTTGTTTTTGATATTTTGAACTTTGAAAATTTTTTATTTAACATGTTTTTCAAGATATATGATATTGTAAGCTCTACGCATTTGTCATAGGATTTTTTTGTATCAATTAGGACTCCATCACAATCAAAGATAACCGTATCAATATTGTTAATTTTATTTTGAGTAATTTTTTGATACAGAGGTTTGTTATTAATTATTTTTTTTTGATATCCTTTTATCATTTTTTTTAATGAACCTCGCTTTTGCAGATTTACCATGATTAAATAATCCTTCTTGCCCAGATAATATTTCGATCTTTTTTAAATTACTTTTTAGACCATTCCTTGTTGATTTTGCTATAAAGTATCTTCTTGTAAAGTCAATACTTGATAAAGCAGAACAAAACTTTGCTGATCCTCCTGTTGGTAATACATGATTTGTTCCTAATCCATAATCACTGAATGCTGCCGGAGTATAATTTCCTACAAGAACTACGCCACTCGACGTGATGCTTTTTACTATTAAATCTTGATTTTTAGTCATAATTTCAAGGTGTTCAGGTGCAAAATTATTCGTAAATTCAATACATTGTTGTAGATTTTTACAACGTACAACGAAGCCATTTTTCAATAGTGATTTACTTACAACATCTTTCCGTTCTATATACGGCAATTTCTCTTTAATTAATTTAATTAAATTTCTTGCTAGTTTTTTTGATGGAGTAACTATCCCACATATACTATCTAAACCGTGTTCAGATTGAGCAAACAAATCACTAATAATTAATTCTTTATCTGCACTATCATCTGCAATAATTAATAATTCCGAAGGACCTGCAGGCAAGTCTATTCCTATTTCTTCTGATATGATTTTTTTTGCTTGATAAACAAATTTATTTCCAGGTCCTGTGATTTTTTCCACCGGCGCAATAACTTTTGTTCCATATCCCATTGCCGCAATTGCTTGCGCTCCTCCAATTTTGTATATTTCATTTATACCGCAAATATCTGCTGCAACTAATATTGCCGCATTGATTTTTTTGTCAGAAGCTGGCGGTGAACATACAATTATTCTATTCACACCTGCTACTTTTGCTGGTACTGCTGACATAATTAATGACGAAGGATATACTGCTCTACCTCCCGGCACGTAACAACCAACACTCTTTAATGGAATTATATTGTATTTTATGAAACTTTGTCCATTATTTATTTTAACACTTTTTAGACCATCTGAATATGATTTCATTATCATATTTTCTGTTTTTTCAATGGTTTTCTTTAGATTCTTTAATTCTTTTACAATCTTTGGATCAATAACTGAATATGCTTCTCTAATCTCTTTGTTCTTTACTTTCAATTCATTTTTTGTCAGTCTTACTTTATCAAACTTTAATGAATATTTCAATAATGCTTTATCTTTGTTTTTCTTCACATCATTCATTATTTTTTTTACAGATTTTGCGTCACTAGAATTAACTGTTTGACTGCGTATTTTCTTTGATATTTGTGCTATAGTTGATGACGTTTTGATTTCAATATATTGAATCAAACGTTATTTCCCTTCTTCTTCATGAATCTTCTCTAATGGCAGTATTTGTACGGGTTTGTGCACAATGAGACCTTGTGCATATTTCCGCAATGATGGTAGTATTTGAATAAATTTTTCTTGAGATATTACTGTATTGAGAGAATACCAATTATTTTTTGTTAATTTACTAATTGTTGGGGATTCCAGTGCAGGAATTACCGTTAAAACACGATTTAAATTCTCTTTTTTTACATTCATGAATATGTGAGTTCTTGTTTTTGCCTCTACAACTCCTTTAAACAAAGTTAGAACATCGTAAATTTTTTGTCGTTTTTTGGGATCTTTTAACGCCTTTTTGTTTGCTATTAAACATGCAGATGATTCCATTATTACGTCTGTCACTTTAAGATTATTTTGTGCTAATGTTGATCCTGTTTCAATAACATCAAATATTGCATCTGCTTCTTCTGGAGGTTTTGCTTCTGTAGCACCAAAAGAAAACATGATATTGACATCTTTGTTTGTTCCAGAATTAAACCAAGGAGTAGTAATTAATGGCATTTTTTTACCATACTTTTTCTTATATATCTCATTGTTCAGTAAATATTCTCTAGCTAGATTCATATATTCTGTTGAAATTCTTAACGGCTTTTTGTTTTTAATTTGATTTGATAATAATGCCGAAAAATTCTTATTTTTATTTGATTTTGATAAGGCTACTACAATTCTGACTTTTCCATATCCGAGATTTAATAAGTTTACTACATCTGCCTTATTTTCTTTAATCCAGTCTTCTCCTGATATACCGATATCTTGAGTTCCTTCTTGAATATTTTTAGGTATTTCTTGTGGTCTTAAGATCTTTACGACAATATCATTATCATTGATTATTGGTCTATATGTTCTTGATTGACCTTTAATAGTGTATCCTGATGCTTCCACAAATTCATAAGTTGCTTTTTCAAGTGAGCCTTTTGGTAATGCTAATTTAATTAAAGACATTATCTAAATTACGCTCCTGATATATTAAAAAGAATTATAAATACTAAATTATTTAACAAATATTTTAGATTTTTATATTCAACAATAGGATTGGTACAACGACTTGATTCTTTTATGAATGCAATCCCTCATATTCTCAAATCGTTTTTATTAAATACTTTATTTAAGCCTTTACTGTTATATCAAATACCTGCAGGGGTAGCGAATCTTAATATGAGCAAAGCCCGGTCAACCGCGGATTATCAAAGCGGAAAGGACTCAAGATCGGTTTATGGAGATATCCTCTCCTTTAGAGGTTCGTGGGTTCAAATCCCACCCCCTGCATCTCTTTTTTCATAAGCAAATATTTTTACTAGATAAATATGGATATTATATTGATATTATGATTAAATCATTTAACGGTACTAATCCTGTGATTCATTCGGGTGCTTTCATTGCAATTAATGCATCTATCATTGGAGATGTTGTAATTGGAAATGATGTTAGTGTATGGTATAACTCTGTAATTCGTGGAGATTTTAATGCTATAAATATAGGAGCTGGAACTAATGTACAAGACAATAGTATATTACATGTAGATGTTGACGAACCTCTTATGATTGGTCAAAACACAACGATTGGTCACAATTGCATAATTCATGGATGTACAATAGATAACTCCTGTTTAATTGGAATGGGCTCGCTTATTATGAATCGAGTACAAATAGGGTCTGGTTGTATTATTGGAGCTGGCACACTAATTACACAAGATACAATAATTCCTGATAATAGTGTTGTAGTTGGTCGACCCGGAAAAATCTTAAGACAAACAAACGAATCTGATTTAGATTATATTCATAAAAACGCACAAGAATATATTGCTCTTAAAAATAAATATCTGAAGGATTAGTTATATATTATTCTTTCAAAAAGTCCAATGACACTGAATTAATACAATATCTTTTGAATGATGGTGCAGGTCCGTCATCAAATACATGCCCTAAATGAGAACCGCATTTTTTACAAAGTACTTCTGTTCTAGTCATTCCTACAGTTTCATCAATTTCATATTTTAAGGAATTATTATTCCACGGTTGAAAAAAACTTGGCCAACCTGTGCCTGAATTAAATTTATCATCTGATTTGAATAATTTATTATTGCAACAAATGCAAAGATATATCCCTTCATCATTATTGTTGTAATATTTTCCTGAAAATGGCGTTTCTGTTCCTTTTCTTCTGCATACTTCATATTGCTCTGATGTTAAGACGTCTTTCCATTCATCATTATTCTTTTGTACCTTTTCCATATTTTATCCATTCAACCCTTTATTATAATGATTATGCACGAGTTAATGATTAATACGGGCCCGGAGGGATTCGAACCCACGACTTCCGGTTTTCTCCATTATAATCCGAAGACCGACGCCCTAATCCAGGCTGGGCTACGGGCCCAATAGTTTACTCGGCGGTATAGAAAATGATGAACAAATAAATAAGTTATTGTGATTTCCGATTACCTTAAATTTTATCTTAAGTTCTGTTAACGAGTTGGCAGAAGAACCTCAAATACTTAAGGCAAAGAAAAGCAGTAAAGGTTTTCTAATAAAAGATAAAGATTCTGGACAAAAATTAAAAATTAGAGGCTATGGAGATAACAAAAAACATGGTTTGTTACTGAGAGACTATGAAGTTCTTTTTCTTATCCATTCTTCCAAATTTGAAGTATTTCAGACCAATAAAAAATTAACTTTCAATGATATTCTGAATATTGCTTTATTGAGAGATCAAACTGCTTGGACCAAGTTTCTTATTTATCGTGACTTACGAACTCGTGGTTATATCCCAAAAGAAGGATTTGGATTTGGTACAGATTTTCGTGTTTATGAAAAAGGAGAATATGGTTCTAAACCTGCAAAATATGTTATTTTCGCTATGAATGAAGGTACAGAAATAAATGTTCAATCTCTAACTTCATCTGTAAAACAAATATTAAGAATGGGAAAACTACCAATTGTCGCTGTCGTAGAAAGACGGGGCGAAGTGATTTATTATCATCTCTCAAAATCTCGATTTCGTGATTTACATTGAACATTAATAATATCTTGTTACTGTTTTCTTTAATTCGTCCAATTAATTCGTTCATGATTGGACTAGCCGTTATTGTAGGCATTGCAATTGGTTTTCCTGAAATGGTATTAACTAATGTGTCTTTATTTGGATTTATCACCGGTTTTGCAATATCTGGATATTCAATGATTATTAACGATGTATATGATATTGAAATTGATAAAATTAATCAACCTAAAAGACCGCTTCCTCAGGGTTTAGTTTCCATTAAATTAGCAATTAGTCTTTCTTTAATTCTACTTTTTTTGGGTTTGGTTAGTTCTTTATTTATTTCATTTTACAATCTAGCAATTGCAGGATTGTTTTCTCTTTTATCTTGGTCATATAACGTTTGGGGTAAAAAAAATGGTTTTATTGGCAATTCCATGGTAGCATTATCTATGGCCATTCCATTTATATTTGGAGGAATTATAACTGGCAATTTATCTATTCTAACTTGGTCTATTTCTCTACTTGCTTTTCTCTCTGGAATGGGACGTGAAATTATTAAAACAATTTCAGATATTGAAGGCGATAGATCAAAAGGCATCAAATCAGTTTCTATAACTTTAGGTCCAAAAAATGCAGCACGTATCGCGTCATTGTTCTTCTTTGTTGCTATTTTAATATCTTTCATTCCGATATATTTTAATTTAATAAATTTTGTCTATCTTCCACTGCTTTTGATTACTGATATGATTTTTGTTTATTCTATTTTTAAAATTTCTACTGATTTTTCTCAGATTCAGGCTCTTAAGATAAAATCAATTATTCTTTATTCGATGTTATTGGGATTAATTACATTTTTACTTAATAGTATGATTTTATTTTAGTGATCGTTGTATATGTGGACAGAAAAATATCGACCTAAAGTTATTGGAAAAATAGTTGGTAATGACAACATCAAAGGAAAATTTAATCAATGGTTACGTAATTGGCATGAATCATCTAAACCTGTTTTATTACAAGGTCCGCCTGGTGTTGGTAAAACAACTTTGGTATATGCACTAGCTAAGGAACTTACTTACCATGTTATTGAACTCAATGCTAGTGATAAGAGAACTAAGAATAATCTTCAAACCTTACTAGAACCGCTTTTTCAATCTACTACACTTTTTGGAAAAAAGACATTGGTATTAATTGAAGAAATCGACGGACTTGATTCTCGCGCTGATTATGGAGGAGTTGATTTTCTTGTCAATGCGATTGAAGATTTAACTATACCGTTGATTCTAACTTGTAATTCGACTGATTCAAAAAATCTTTCTAAAATAACAAAAAAATGCCAAGTGTTTAAATTTAAACCAATTGATATACGTGAGATTAGCATCGTTCTTGAATTAATTGCTAAAAATGAAAAACTTACTATTTCTCTTGCTGATTTAATTAATATATCAAAATATTCTCAAGGAGATCTAAGATATGCTGTAAACTCACTTCAAACTTTTGATTCTACAGCAGATCAATCAAGAAACTTTGTCACTAAATCGCTATCACTAGAACAGGGGGTTAGTGGTTATTTTAAGGCTTCTGATACAGAAGAGGCAATGAATTCTATTTCTAATACTAAGTCGAATCCAAATGATATTCTACGTGCAATATTTAGTAGTGTTATTTCAAGTTCAAAGAAAATACCAAATAATGAATTATCTACTATTCTTTCCACGATTTCAGATATTGATTTGTTGCTTGGTCGAATATTAAAAACTCGTGAGTGGAGACAGTTAAGATATTTTAATTCTCTGTTAGTTTATTCATTATTCCAACATCTGCAAAATCGTCCAATTAACTTCAGCTTATATCAAAATCCATTCCCATTACAAGTTCGTATTTGGAATGACGGTCGAAACTTTCGTACTATTGTACGATTACTAAATAAATATATGAATGAATCCACAGAAAATATAGTTGATTTAATTCCATTTTTTATCTTGATTTTATCAACCCAACAAGATCGAAATACTTTCCTTATTCGATTAGGTCTGGAAGATAAAGAAATTAACACAATTAATAGGGAAATTATTAATTTTACTAAGTATGACTAGACTTTATTTCATTCTGGTTATCCATATATGGTCTTAATACTTTTGGAATTGTAATACTTCCATCTTCATTCTGAAAGTTTTCAATTATTGCAATTAGAGTGCGTTCTGTAGCTGTTACTGTACTGTTGAGTGTATGTACTAACATACTATTTTCATGTTGTTTATATCGAAACTTTATTCCAAGCCTCCTAGACTGATAATCTGTGCAATTGCTACAGGAAACTATTTCTCTATAATTACTCTGTCCAGGTAACCATGCTTCTATATCGTAAGTTTTTGCTGCAACTTTTCCCATATCACCAGAAGAAAGTAACATAACTCTGTGTGGTATTTCCAGTTTTTCATAGAATTCTCTTACATCTGTAAGAATTTTTTCATGTTCATTCCATGACTCTTTTGGATCAGTAATAGAAAAAATTTCAACTTTTTCAAACTGATGCACTCTAAATATTCCCTTCGTATCTCGACCATGAGAACCGGCTTCTTTCCTAAAACAAGGACTGATTGCAACATATCTTAATGGTAATTCGTCAATAGAAAATATTTCTCCAGCATGCATTGCAGCTGCAGCATGTTCTGATGTACCAATGAGATACAAATCTTGATCTTCAATTTTATATATTACTTCTTCGAAATCCGATAAAATTACAGCTCCGTTCATTGATTTTCGATTAATCAGATATGGCGGTTGTATCATTCTATAACCCTTTATATTCATAAATTTTAAAGCAAAAGAAATTAATGCATAATTTAATTTCACTAATTCATTCTTTAAAAAATAAAATCTTGATCCAGATATTTTTGCTGCTCTTTCAATATCTATTAAATCATTTTTTAAAGAAATTTCAATATGGTCTTTAGCTTTCTTATTTATAGCTATCTTTGGATTCCATTTTACAACTTCTAAATTAGAATTAAAATCCGTTCCTCTAGGAACTGTATTATGAATTAAATTTGGAATGGATTGTAATTTTTTATCATACAATTCTTGAATTTTAATTTTTTTTACATTCAAATTATCTATTTCTTTTGCTACTGATTGTATTTCTTCTAATTTGGAAGATATTTCTTTATTTGCCTTTTTTTTCTCTGAAACCTCTTTTGAAATTATGTTTTTTTTCATTTTCAATGATTCTAATTCTGTAATTGTTGATCTTCTTTTACTATCTATTTGTAATAATTCTGAGAGTTCAAAATTTACGTTCCTATCATGGAGCATTTTTTTAATTTCTTCAGGTTTATCTCTTAATAATTTTACATCAATCAATTATATCACATCTTTGAGAGTTTTATAAGTCATATTCACCATTGCTAGAATTTCATCAATTGTATTTAATAAAGAATCAAGCATTGCTGTTGATATAAAATATATTTCTAAATTATTATTTATTATCTTTTGTTTCATGTGTAATCCATCCGGGAAATTAACATTATCGGGTTTTAATGCTTGTTCTATTATTGATGCTATTGTTCTTGATTTACATTCCAGTATGATTTTTATCTCTATCTTCTGTTTCATAATTTTGCATTAATTAATTTTATAAATTCTTCGGATTTTGATAATGGAATTTTTGCTTTACCAGTAAATTTTGAGCCAATTCCAATACCTCCTGTCTGATTATTACATTCAAACATAATCTCTCCTAGATTCGCTGTGGAATTTTGTTTAATATTTGATACAATATGAATTATTACTTCACCATCTGCAGTACTTGATTTGAGTATTATAACTTTATTCTCAAACCTTTTTATTTTGCTTAATATGGAAGAAATTTTGGACATTAATTTTTCTTTAACAAATCCATCTACATTAATAATGAAAGATTTTGTCGTTTCAATTATTACATCTTCATCATTTAGAATACTAATCAAACATTTATTGATATTTCTCTTATATTTTTCCATTAATTCTTCTGCATCAAGTAACATTTTGTCTCTATCTCCTAAACAAATTGCTAAAGCAATACCATAATTACCACTTTTTATACAAGATTCTATTAAAATTGCAAATTCCCTTGCATCTCTTAATGGAGAATATTCTTCTTCTTTGTTTAACGTGTAAACATTGCCTATTATTTCTCCTAAAACCTCTTCAGCATTTTCAGATGCGGATACATATGGGATTAATAATTCTACAAGTTCTTTATTCTGTTTTTCATTCAGTTCACTCAAAGTTTTCCATCGACTTCCAGAGTTCTCATAGTTTATTCCAATTGAACGTAAAACAGCAATTGTAGCATCATTATTACCAGTTAAATTTGGAATATATGGTTCAATTGTAGAAGATATAGCCTCGTGGATAGGCTTTGTTTCACGACCAAAGAACAATAGTTCTACTGAACATTTAATTAAATTTGAATTTAAAGCCTCATCTAACACTAATTTATTGACACCCAGCAAACTTCGTCCTTCGCCTTGATCTAATCCTGCAGATAATGATGCCATTACTGCCATCCATGATGAATCTGTGTTTGAACTATCTATTTTTGAAGCTAGGATATGTGCAATTGTTGATGTAGAACCTTCTAAATCTTCATTTAAACTAAATTGATTAATATTTAATACATTTTTATTTACACTCTCTTCTTTTGAAATAAAATGACGATCAATTATTATCCATTGGTCATTAAACATACTTTCTATATTAGAAACCATTCCTGCACCCGTATTACAAAATATAATCCATTTATAACCTGATTTTTTTATTTCTTGAAGAAGCCTATAGTCTAACCAATTTACAATTCTAATAACAGGTTTACCGTTCTTTTTTTGTATTGCTTTAGCTATTATGCTTGCTGCAGTAACTCCATCTGTCTCTGTATCGGATAAAATTAATGGATTTATTCCATTAGAAATTTGTTTGTTTATTATATTTGCTATATCCTTTGCCCTGACGTTTAATGATTCTATATAGTTCAAAATATTCTGTCTATGTTAATTGTGCTACCATTGCTTTATATTTCCAATCCTTTGGAATAGTGTTTCTTGTCTTATAGTATTTAGATACTCGATGTATCTTGGCTTCTATCATTTCTAAAGATCTTACATTCTTTCTATCTCCTTTATTGCTTTTAAGATGATTTTGCAATCGAATTGCCCTTTTAACTAAAGAATCTAAATCTTCAGGTATCGTTGGACTTGCATCAATATCTTCTAAAATTTCTTTCATTTTCTTTCCTACAACTGCCCTTACAGACGGAACAGTATATTGATCTCTTAGTACAATTCCAATTTGACTTGAATTTAAACCGTCTTTATTTAATTTTGATATGATTTCATTAATTTGTTCAGAAGTAAGTTTCACCCAATCGACTTTTTTATTTATAGGCCGAAAAGATTGGGATTTTCCACGCCTATGAGAGTGAATTCTTGTCATTTATATCTATAATAATTAGTTTTATAAGGTGATAAATTTTATGTATTATCTAATTTTTTTGTAATCCATTGAGCAAATACCCCTGTTGATTTTGCCCTGTGAGATATTTTGTTCTTTTCCATTGTAGTCATTTCAGCAAATGTTTTGTTATATCCAGTAGGTATGAAAATAGGATCGAAACCAAAACCTTTCACACCCTTTATTGATGTAGATATAGTTCCTTCTGTAATCCCAACAAAATTCTTTATAATTTTCCCATTCTCACCATAGATTAATGCTGAATGGAATTCTGCATTTTTATTTTCCCTATCCCTAATTAATCGGATTATTCCACCTACGCCAATAGTTTTGTAAACAAAAGAAGAATATGGGCCTGGAAATCCGTATAATGAATCAATATATAATCCAGAATCTTCCACTAAAAATGCACCTTCAAATTTCTCTGCTATATTTAGTGCTGATTGTCTAGCTATTGATAATACACTAAATGCTTGGATTTCATTTCCTTTAATATTTATTACCCGCAGATTTATTTTTGAATTTTCAAGAACATTTCTTATTTCTTCAAATTTATTCATATTATTTGTAGCCAAATAAATCGTTGATTTAGTCAACTCTGGCATATCTCCCTCTCATTTCAATTTGTTTAACAATGTTGATTATTTGCCCAAAAGAATTTTTCATAATACTTTCATATCCAATTAAAAAATTATTGAATACTATTTTAAATACATTGTTATGTGCGCTATTTAAAATTCCTTTCAATAATCTTATATCTACTCCTTTATCTTCTAACTTATTACTTTGATTTGCTAGTCCAAAATCTATTAAACAAATATTACCATTTTTACGAATGATCATATTTGAGGTTGTTAAATCTCCATGTACTATGTTGTTTTTATGTAATTTTCCTACCATATTTCCTATTTTCCACCCAATATCCGCACAATCAATATTTTTGTTATCAAGATATTCTTTAACTCTGGGCCCATCTATATTTTCCATAATAATCTCTGCATTATTAGGATCTACAAAATATATTATTGGAACATCGATTTTTAATAATCTTGTTTTATTCATGATATTTGCTTCTCTTATTGTTCTTTTAGAACGAATTAAATTGTCTATTTCTACAAGTCTATAGTTCTTTCTATACCTGGTTTTGGATATTGCAGATATCTCAAACCATTTAGTTCTGCTTATTGTAGCTTCTGCACCGATTTTTATTATTTTCTCCATTTTATTTTTACCCCATCTAATCTCCAAGATTGTTTTACCCAGCTATCTGAGACTGAAATTTCAACACCAGTTTTATAACTTAAAATTCCAGTCCACGCTATCTGTGCTCCACAATCTCCTGCATATTTCTTTGGAACCGCATTCAACTTTGCTCCTCTTTCTTTACACATGTTATCTAACATTTGTTTAAGACGACTACTTGCAGCAACGCCTCCTGATATTAACACTTCTTCCTTTTCAAGAAAAGCTAAAGCTCTTTCTGTAACTTCAGTTAACATAGAGTATGCAGTCTCTTGTAATGAATAACTGACATCTTCAATTTTATTATCATCATCTAACAACTTCTTTGCTGAAGTCAAAATTCCTGAAAAAGAAACATCATTTCCCTTAACAGAATATGGAAGCATCAAATAGTTTTTTGATTTACGAGCTAATTCTTCCATTATTGCACCGGCAGGCGAGCTAAAACCTGCATATCTCCCTATTTGATCAATTAATTGTCCGATTGTAAGATCTAAAGTTTCACCAAATACTCGCCATTTTCCTGCATTGAATGAATTTATCATTGTATGTCCACCTGATACTAGTAAATTGACTGGATCTTTTACGCCGCTTGATAAACATGCTAGTTCAATGTGCCCTATTGCATGATTAACTGGAATGAGAGGTTTTTTTAATCGTAAAGACAATGCCCTTGATACTGTTGCACCAACCCTTAAACACGGTCCGATTCCTGGACCAGCTGAATAAGCAATTATGTCTATATCGGAATATGAAATCTTTGCTTTTTCCATTGCTTCATTAATTAAATTAGGCGCAGTTACAGTATGATGCCTAGAAGCTTCTCTCGGATGAATTCCTGATCCTGCTGGTGGTTTATACACGCTCTTTACATCTGATAATATGTTTCCTTCAGAATCCATTATTGAAACACCAAATGTATGTGCTGTTGATTCTATTCCCATGCATAAATATTCTGAATTCATACGTTAAGACTTAAAGAGCCTTAATATTCAATATATTTCTAACTGTTATGACAAAATCCAAAAATATTGTCAAATTTCGCACTGCAGAAATTACCTTTACTATTCATGCTACTGAAAACGACAATCTACTAATATCGACAATTAGTAAAAATTTCGGCTTGCCTTCTAAAGAATTTCAAATAAAAGATTATTTAGGACATTATGAAAATCAAGTCAAAATAGTTCGTATACATATATTAAGCGATAGAATTATGCCATTTACACATCATCTTTTTAGTTCATTATCTATATCTGATCGAAAAAATTTATTTAATGACCTTCAAAAACATTTGGATAAACATTATTCATTTTATCTGCGTTTGGATAAACAATTACTAATTAATAATATATTTAAAATTTCTTTAGTCGATTGTGTTCGGATCAAGTTAAAAATTGATTTCGCATTACAGAAATATAATAATATAAAAATGATTGATGCATATATGAATTTATTAAGGTAGTGATTATGAAATACAAAAAAAAACGCTATATTCTGACTGACGAAAAAAATTTTGTACGTTTAAAAAAATTAAACTTTTCTAAAGTTAGATTCATTAAATATAAAAATATACCTAATGTAGTTTTGAAACTTAACCTCACAAATGTTAATACTATAAAAAAAATACTTGACACTAATGAAATTGCGATATTAAGAATTTCTGGCACATTAAAGGCTTTGACTAAAATTAGAAGATAAATTATCTAGTTGCCTCAAGACTAAGGTCATTATAGCTCTTAGATGAAAATCCTAATTAATCCTGAACTATGAAGATATAAGCGCGACTATATTTACCATTATTTTTTTATCGTTGAAAATACATTAATAAGACCTATTAAATTCCCAGCTATTTGTAGGCCTATTCCTAATCCACTTGGAACCACAGCAAATTCCATAATTTCTCCAATTACAAATTCAGCCATTCCTGCATGAGCTGCACTTGCACCGACATAACCTCCCCAATACATAAAAATTGCCGTTAGTAAAATACCACTTTCACATAGGACAATTTGTGCGAAAACAAGATTTCTATTTGTAAATTCTACCTTGTAGATTTTTAATATTAAAAAATAAGTTATTGCCCATCCGCAAAATCCGAGTATTCCGCAAATTATCAGAGAAAAAAAACCTATTATTATGTATATTCCTGGCCATTCAGTAATTAAAATTGGAAAAGCTAAACTTGGAATTAATACAGGAATAGCTACGATTATTGTTATTGCTGTATTAATTAAAAAAATTTGAAAAAAATATTTTATAATCTGTTCAAGATTAATTAACATTATTTTTTCCTCAATGATTTGATATTTAATGGCATTATTATACCAGAAAACATTGTTCCAAATAAAATTATAATTAAAGATAAATCTTTCCATGGTTCTAAGTCTTCTCTAAATGTTTGAATCTCTAATTGATTAAGCAAGTAAAAAAAAACTAAACCAAATAATGTTAAAAAAATACTCCATAATATTGAATAAGGAACTTCATTTTTCCTTTCAATTAAAATATAATATACAAATCCTATCAGAATTATTACTAATGAAATATACAAATAAGGCTGAATTAATATTAAAAAATAAATGGAATCTAACATACATTTTATCTAATAACATTCAATTATATTTGAAAATTGACTTTCCTGTCAATAACTAGAAAAGATTATTTGAAAGAACTCCTTCTTAATATTATGAACGATGCCTAGGTGATTGATGTTGAATAAAGCCTATATTTTACAATTAAGAGAACTTGGACGCGATGATGGTTATATTGTAGGCGGGAAAAATGCAAATTTAGGCGAATTATTAAATGCTGGACTTCCAGTTCCTGATGGCTTTGCAATAACAACTAATGTATACGATGAATTATTTTCTACAGGAAATACTAAAGAAAAAATTAAAAATATTTTAAACAAAGTTGACTTCGATAATATTGCTATTTTGAATTCCTGTAGTAGTGAAATTAGAAAAATTATTGAAGAAATTCCAATACCGCAGGATATTCTTGCTCTTATCTCTGAGAATTATAATCTTCTTGGAACTAACGTTGAGGTTGCAGTTCGAAGTAGTGCAACAGCTGAAGATTTACCTACTGCCAGTTTTGCAGGACAAATGGATTCGTTTCTATTTATCCGAGGAATTGAAAACGTCATTAAATCTATTAAAAAATCTATTAGTTCTATATTTTCACCTAGAGCAATTTCTTATCGCAATGAAAAAGGATTCGATCATTTTTCTGTGAAAATTAGTATAACAATCCAAAGAATGCTTAGTCCAAAATCAGCTGGCGTTATGTTTACTCTTAATCCTGTTGATGGAAATACAGATATAATTTATATTGAAGGTTCGTGGGGTGTTGGAGAAACTATAGTTCAAGGAAAAGTCGAACCTGATTCTTTTACAATTCTGAAATCTGATTTGTCTATCAGTAAAAATACAATTTCAACAAAAAAAACAATGACTATACGCGGTAAAACACAAGGAGAATATTCTATTGCAGAACGAGCTTCAATCACTGAAGTGGATGTTCCTGAAGAATTACAAAACCAACCTTGTTTAACTGAAGATCAAGTAATAGATTTATCCAAATATGCAAAAAGAATTGAAGAACATTATGGTAAACCCATGGATATTGAATGGGTTGTTGAACATGACACTGAGAAAATTTATCTTGTCCAAGCCAGACCTGAAACTGTACATTCCAAAAAAATAGTGAAAGAAGAAAAAACTGAAAGTGCAGTTATAGCTAAGGGGATAGGTGCATCTGCTGGAGTGCGGACTGGTATAGTTCATGTTATTGCTGACATTCAAGATACAGATCAATTCAAAGAAAACGAAATCCTTATCACCAAAATGACAACTCCTGACTGGACCCCCATTATGAAAAAAGCTACTGCCATAATTACTCAATCTGGAGGAAAAACTGCACATGCTGCTATTGTTTGCAGAGAACTCGGAATACCATGTATTGTTGGTGTGCGTGATGCAATTACTACTTTATCTACTGGTCAAGAAATTACAATAGATGGTAGTACTGGATTTATTTATGAAGGTTCAGTACACCTATCTGCTCAAGAGGAAGTAATTTCATTGCCTTTATCCAATGAATCTTGGCCAATTACACGTACCTCTATATATATGAATTTAGGACAGCCTGATTTAATCGAGAAATACAAGGGACTTCCTTTTGATGGAATTGGATTAATGAGAACTGAACTTATAATTGCCAATATTACAGCAGATTTGGTTTATGGAACTGAACAACCTAAATTAACCGGTCGAGCAAATACACTTTCTCCCGTACACCCTCTACAGGTTATTGCAGATAACAAGCAAAAATATTTCATTGATGAATTATATTCAGGTATTTCTAAAGTAGCATCTGCTATATTCCCTAGGCCTGTTATTGTACGATTTAGTGATTTCAAAACTAATGAATACAAATTGATGTATGGCGGTGATAAATATGAAATAGATGAAGAAAATCCTATGATAGGCTGGAGAGGTATCTCAAGGTATGTTAGTAAAAAATATGAACCGGCTTTTCGACTTGAATGTCAAGTAATAAAAAAATTACGAGATGATGGATTCAGCAATGTTTGGGTTATGTTACCATTTGCGAGAAAAATCAGTGAAGTTCAACAAACTCTAAAAATTATGGAAGATGAAGGTCTGGAAAGAAGTAAATTTTTTAAAGTATGGCTTATGGCGGAGACACCTAGTTTCGTATTGTTAGCTGATCAATTTGCAAATTACTGTGATGGTTTTTCTATTGGCAGTAATGATTTGACACAACTTATTCTTGGTGTTGATCGTGATTCTGAACTTCTTGCAACGATGGGTTATTTCAACGAACAAGACCCTGCTGTACTTAAAGCTATTCGACACCTAATATCTGTCGCACACGACAAAAATATTACGATTTCAATCTGTGGACAAGCACCTTCAGATCAAAAACCCCTTTTGGAATTATTGATCAGTTGTTCTATTGATAGTATAAGTGTTAATCCTGACGCAGTAATTAATACACGTCGAAGTGTTGCAGGTGCTGAAAGAAAACAACTTCTTCGCCTACGAAAAGATAAATTTATTGATTCTAACGATTTAGAACCTGTAATGCCTTCTTAATCTTGATAATTATTACGATTATCTTCCTTCCACAAAAGATAACGGTTTTGGTGGAATTGCAACACCTTCTACCCCTAGCTGAATTGTTGCTATAGATGGACCAATACCTGATTCATTATCTTTATTATCTCCCATTGGAACATCAAAATTAGTAATAAAGATCGATTCACCAGAGAACGCTATACTTGATGGAAATTCTAACGGTCCTGAATTATCGCTCTTTGAAACTTCTATTATACGTCTATCATCTTTTGTAATTGCAAAAATTGCATTCTTTGAATTTATTGCTGCCCAAACATTACCTGCTTTATCAATTGCAAGACCATCGACACCAACTAATGCTTCATGACTTCTCCATACTGTGATGGACATAAGTCCGCCATCTTCTTTCCGAGTTTCTATTTTATGTATGACACCGTTACCTGTGTTTGAAAAATAAATTGTTCCATCTGTATCAATTGCCATACCATTTATTCCAAATGGAATATCAGGATTTCTAGAAGTTAATTGGTTTCCAAATTGAGTAGCTCCTCGTGTTTCCATATCTATTGCCCAAAGAACACCATTCTGGCTATCTGAAACAAGCATTCTACCATATTTATCAAAAACTATATCATTTGTAAATCCTAGACCTGAAACGAATACTGCTGCCTCACCAGGATTGGATACACTAATACTTTCTTTATTCAATTTCCAAATTTCTCCATATTTTCCAGTTGCAACATAAAGATTTCCCTCACTATCAAACTTTATTCCTAACAACATCGTTGGTTCACCACTAGCCGTAGAAACTTTTCCAACAACTTCTATCTTTGGTGATTCAGGATCAATTCGTAAAATCCTTCCCGTATTATCACCTACATATAAAATTCCATCTTCATCCGTAGTGATGGATTCAGCAAACAAGTTCATTTGATTTGAATTTGGATCTAAATCTATTAATGTCCGTGCCACTAATCCTGGTCGAGGATCGTAACTAATATTTCTAGGAACTAAGAATAAACCTGAAACAATTATTAAAAACCCTATTCCTAATACAAATAATAACAATGTCTTCTGTTCCATAACTGATAAGAAAATAAAAACTCACTTATAGACTTTATCTTATTGGAATCTTATTTAATGTAAATATTGAATCTATTTAATAATCTTTAATTACAAAATAGTGCTATATGGTATATTGAAACAATTTTTCGATGAAATAGATAAGAAGATTGTAAACGAATATCTGCAAGATTCTCGGTTGTCTTACCGAGAAATTGCTAAACGACTCGGCCTAGCAGTTGGAACTATAATGACCAGAACTAAAAAATTAGAGTTACAAGGAATAATCAAAGATTATACAGTAATTTTAGACCACAATAAATTGGGCTATGACTTAACTGTAATTACCGAAATTACGGTGTCAAAAGGTAAATTGATTGAAATGGAAAAAGAAATTGCAAAAATGAAAGTCACATGTGCAGTGTATGATGTTACCGGGGATAACGACGCTATTATTATTGCTAAATTTAAAAATCGTCAAGAACTCAATCAATTTACAAAAAAACTTCTTTCAATGCCTTTTGTAGAGAGGACAAATACTCATATTGTTCTAGATACTATTAAAGAGGATTTTAGATTACCTGCATGATTCCGCTACATTTAAAAGGATTTTTTTAGATTAATATGTTGATTTAAATGGAAGGAATGGAAAAGTATCGAGGTCCTGAAAAGCAGTATCCAAAAGTTGAACGAAAATATCTTGTTAGACTAATTATTGGTTTATTAATTATTACTGCTGGTGTTCTATCTGTCAATGTTAATGTAGCTCTAAGCCGTTCTACAATTATGGTCCCTGGAGCTGATCCTGGTGCTGGTCCAGAAGAAATAGAATCTGGTATTGAAATTAGTACAATATTACCTACAATATTTTTTATTACCGGTAGTTTTGTAAATGTTTGGGCAATATATAGATACAGAGATGACTATGCTGAAATAAAAGAAACAGAATCTAGACCTGAAATGTTGTTTGTTCTTGCAGGTTTAATTGCTACAATAATTGCATTTTATATTGGATATGTTATTGCATTTTAATAATAAAAATTACTTGAACTTGTTTTACAGTTTCTAATTAAACATTATATTTCTTCAAAAATATTTTGAGGACTTTACACCGTTTTATAATTTATTTAATTAATGCTAATGCCATTTCTGTTAAAACTTTTTTTGGATTATTCGCAGTAACAAATGCT
>Ga0208113_1000058_pt1 | contig 48760 bp, 48 predicted proteins | sample Knorr_S7_td_NADW_FD_185598 | JGI IMG/M metagenome (GOLD analysis project Ga0208113, IMG submission 185598) | Marine microbial communities from Southern Atlantic Ocean transect - Knorr_S7_td_NADW_ad_2505m_LV_A (SPAdes) (version 2) | ecosystem: Environmental > Aquatic > Marine > Oceanic | place...
GTTTTTACGTTGTTACGCAGGACTAATTGCAGTTTCTTATTCTCTTTTTAAGGTGCCTCACACGCGAAACGACGGCCAGGGGTTTCCCCCGAACCGCCGCTCAGGTGTCCCATCGATTCAACTTATTTTCAGGTAAGAATCATCATCAAGCGAGACGCCACTCTCCTGTGCGAAGTTCGATTATATGCGTGGCCACGCGCAGAGTCAATAGTCTCCCGCGCTCAATTTTGGCTCCGGTGAGATTCAAATTACCAAGGCGGCGGTCCCCATCCTAACCTTCCCTCCCTCCGTGGAAGGACGAGGGGGAAGGGACTTTGTTCTCTCCCTGTGACATTGTCCCCTCTCCCAGGCGTGGGAGAGGGCTGGGGTGAGGGCACAGGTTCCCCACACGCCAATTTTGCTTTTCAATCAGCCCCACAACCCAAACCCTACCGCCCCTTCAACTCCGGCGGCCGCTTCTCCAGAAATGCCTGGACGGCTTCTTTATGGTCCTCGGTCTTCCGCACTTGCTCCTGGGCCACGTGGGCCAGGTCTAACGCGTCCTCGAATTCCATGGAAAGGCTCTTGTGGACCAGGTACTTGATCAAAGCGTGGGACTGGGTCGCCCCCTTAGCCAACCGCGAGGCCAATTCCAACGAAGCATCGAACAGCTCGTCATCTGGCAGCAATTTGCTGGCAATGCCCAGCCGGTGGGCCTCTGCGCCGTCGATGCGGTCGCCGGTGTATTGGAGGAGCAGGGTGTTGCTCATGCCGATGAGCCGGGGCAGTTGCCAGCAACTCCCGTCGCCGGGTATCAGTCCCATCCGGGCGAATGCCTCAGAGAAAACCGCCTTCTCGGAGGTGTATCGAATGTCGCAGGCCAGGGCCACGCCCATCCCCACGCCGATGGCATGCCCGTTGACCGCCGCGATGGACGGTTTCTGCAGCTTGTGGATCCGGAGGGGGATCCGGCTGGCCTGTCCTCCCAGGGCCACCTTCTGGCCCCGGGAGGCGTACTGACTTTCCATCTTGCCCCAAGGCAGCGGCTCGATTTCCGCGTCAACCGAGCCGGCCTCGCGGTCTTGGATTCGCTGGCTGAACCCCCGGACGTTGGCGCCCGAGCAGAACGACGGCTCAGTCCCGGTGAGCAGCAGCACCCGCGAAGCCGGGTCGTCTTCAAACAGGTCCATGCATTCCATCATTTCATCGGCCATCTGTGGGCCCAGGGCGTTCCTGGTGGGAGGGTCATGCATCGTGATGATGAACACTCCCTCGCGGTTTTCAGTCTGGATAAACTCGTAAGCCATGACTATCACCTGCCTGTATCGGCGATTATTCCCATGCCGACAACCCGCTTCGGCATAGGCTCAGCACTTGATTAGGGAGGGCCCCATCAGTACACTCCGCGAAGCATACCACACGCACATTTAAGAGTAGCCCACGAGGGTATTTCGATGAAGACAGACGTCGACTCCGGCCTGCTGGAACGCCTTCGCAAGATCGGCTCCATCCTCAAGGCCAACGTGGCGGAAGGCGAGCGGCTCCGCCGTCTACCTCAAGAGTCGTTTGACGCCCTCAGCGGCTCCGGCCTGCTGACAATGCTGACGCCCAAGTCAATGGGCGGCCTTGAAGTGGACCCCGTTTCTTACGCCACAGTAATCGAAGATACTGTTAAGTCCGACCCGGCGGCGGCTTGGACCATCACCAACCCCCTGCTGTGGGCGTTCTTCTGCTCCCGGCTTCCCGACGAAGGAGCTGCGGAGTTGCTGGGTGACGACCCACGGGCTTTGTTCGCGGCCTCCATCACCCCTCCCATGGAGGCCAGGCCGGTTGAAGGCGGGTTCCGGATATCCGGAGACGGGCGATTCGCCAGCAACTGCCACCACGCCAGATGGATCGCCTCGGTCTGCGTTGTGACTGGAGACGAAGACTCTCAAGGCCCGCCGATCTGGGCGTACATATCCAGGGAAGATTGTCAGATCCTAGACACGTGGGACGTCCTAGGCATGCGCGCCACCGGCAGCGACGACATTCGAGTCGATGGCGCCTTCGTCCCGGCCTACCGCGTGTTTCCATTTACCCCCGAAATTACTTACGGTCCGCGGTTCCAAGGTCCGCTCTACCGGTTTTCTTTCATCGGCATAGTCACAGCTGCCCTCACGCCGGTGATGTTAGGCATCGCCCGGGTGGCCGTCGATGAAGCAGCGGCGTTAGCCAGGGGCAAAACCGCCACGGGAAATAGTTCCGCGCTGTGGATGAACCCCTCGGTCCAGTCACAGATCGCTCAGGCAGAGGCGACTCTCCGGGCAGCCAGGGCGCTGCTATTCCAGACCCTCGATGACGTCTGGCAATGGGTCGTATCCGAACAGGAAGTCACCACTGAGCAGCGGGCCGATCTATTACTGGCGGCGACCAACGCTTCAGAAAGTTCCGTCCGCGTCGTGGAGCGGATGCACACATTGGCCGGGACCAGCGGGATCTACAGCGGAAACCCCATCGAACGCTGTTTCCGCGACATCCAGGTAGCCAGGCAGCACCGCTTCTATACGGAGGGTCGCTACGAGACATTCGGCCGGATGTACTTTGGCCTGGAACCGGACTACGGCATGGTAATCCTGTAGAATACTTCCAAGTAATTGGCCCGGCCCGGCCGGCGATCAAGGAGAGTCAACAAAATGCCGCAAGGAACCATCACCAACCTGCACATCGCCCGAGTGAAAGGCACACCCTCTGACCCCGTCCAAAAAGCGACCGCGATCTCCGGCCTGGGCCTGGAGGGCGACCGCAGCGCCTATGAGGGGAACACCCGTCAGGTGTTATTCGTGGACAAAGAAATTCTTGACGGATTTGGGCTCGAGCCTGGCCAGGTGAAAGAAAACATCACCGTCACCGGCCTGAACGTTGCCCAGGTACAGCCCGGACAGGTGTTCACCATTGGCGATGTCACATTGGAGGCCGTGGGAGATTGCGAGCCCTGCGGTAAGATGGACGCTATTCGGCTGGGACTGAAGGACCAGCTCCAAGGAAAGCGCGGCATGCTGGCCAAGGTCATAAACGGCGGGGGAATTAAAGTAGGTGACTCCGTAAGGGTCGAGTAGCAAGTCCGGCATCTATCACTGCCATACAAGCCGAAATCTTTATGGTTGGCGCCCTGATAGCCCCAACATCCGATCTTGGAAGCTAGCTGTGACCGGGACCGTAATCTCCGGCCCGAATGCTCCGTTTTTGCGGCCAAATTCCGCGACATTCACCAAAACGTTGTAACCCAGTTCGGCTAATCCAGCATCCAGCGTGGTGCTCTGGCCGGTGGCCTTCGCCAGGTCCCAAGCGTGGACAATCATGTCCGTGATTGGCACCATTATGAATTGACCGCCTGGCATCTCGCCAAATGACGTCTCGACGATTTTTTCAAGGTCCAACTCCTTGAGGGTGGCGAGCACCTAGTCAGTGACCGAAATCAGGGCTGCTTCCACCTCTTGGGAAGGAAATGGATGATCAACATTACCCATGCTCGAAGGGTCCGGCGTTCCCGGTCCTAGCACGTCGAAGGCGAATTGCTGGACTGAAATTGCGTGATTCGCCAACGACTGAACGATCCACTCCGAACAAGGTGTCGACGAGCCAGGTTTTTCCGAACTCGCGGTCAAAATCGGCCGAAGTTACGCCCTTGCTGCCTCGTATACATCTATGGGGTTTGGTCCTTGTGCCAATGTAGTCCTCCTGGATACTTTTTAAATTGCCGTTGTTGGGCGGGCTCGATCTTAATTAACCGATCGGTTAAATATTAACATCGTAATCATTCTTGTCAATCTGGCAACGTCATCTCCCGGTTTGACTACTGATCAATCAGGTCCGTGTTTACGACTTTTCGGCCACCAGAGTGCTACGAATGGCTGTCGCAATGTCGGTCATCTCGGGTATGTTTTCCCAGGTCTCCATAGCTTTGGCGGTGCCATCTGCTGAGAGCACCCGGGAGACGTTCTCTTGGAACTTTTCCTTGATGGCGTCCATGCCCCATGGGTTCTTCTGGCTGCCCAGGATGTCTTCCCTCGCAGTTACGTGCTCGAAGACCCGGCCGTCCTTCAGGGTGATTTTGACCTTGAGACCGTCGCCGGACTCGGTCAACAGTTCCTCGGATTTAGCCATAACCCTGGTGCGGACCTTGCCCATGGTGTTCTTATCGTTATGCTCGGCGATCTTTTCTTCGGTGAAAGTGTCGATGCCGATCTCGCCGTCAATCAACGCTGCGGCCACGTTGTACTTGGCGCTGAACTTGCCCTTCAACTCGTCTTCGGGCTCCTGATAGAGCATGACCACCGAGAAGTAAGACTGGTCGATCTCAGCGTCGGCCACGTCGTCGTAGGTGAAGTCGTTGTCGCGCATCAGGCTGAAAAGGCTGTCCAGCATAGCGTGATTGCCGCCGCAGCAGGGATACTTCTTGATCATCAGGGCGTCCTGGGTGCGGAAGGGTTTACCCATGTTATCGGCCATCCTGTCCAGGTCGTAGATGCCCTCGCCCAGGACCACATTGGCGAATCCGAATGGATGCTCGATGACCTGTTCCCCGGCGGTTAGGCCCATCTGGGCCAACTGCACAGCGGTCACCCCGTCGCGCCCGACCAAACCGGCGTGAAGGGGCTTGGTCATCGTTCCGAAGTTGTGAATCAGGCCCGAGGACATCGACCCGGCCATGCCCAGCGCCATGATGGTCTGGTGTTCGTCCAGTCTCAGCAGTTTGGCGCAGGCTGCGGTGCAGGCCAGCCGGCCGATTACCGCTGTGCTGTGGAAGCCCTTGTCCATCTGCTTGTACTTGGTCTCGTGTTGCAACGCCAGGCCGAGCTCACAGCCGACCACGTAGGCCTCAAGCAGGTCGCGGCCCGTGGCGCCGGTGTGTTCGCCGATGGCCAGCAGGGCCGGGAAGATGGCGACGGTGGGATGGCCGAAGCCGCCGAAATCGTCGAAGTCCAGCGCGTGACCCATGGTGCCGTTGGCCAGCGCGGCGTTGGCCTGGGTACTCTGGAATCCGCCGGCCAAGACCGTGGACTCGGGGGCCGCGCCCTGGCTACTGGTATACTTCTGGATTATCTCGCCCACAGGCTGCTGCGAGCCTGCCAGAATGACCCCCAAGAGGTCGAAGCAAGACTCGTTGGCGACGCGGATCGCGTCTGGCGGAATATCCTCATAGTTCGTGTCGAAGATCCACTTGGCGATGGTCTCGGTTGCGCCCATTTTGTCCCTCCGTTCTATCGCTTTTTTGTATCAAACCCGATTTATTCGGCCCATTATATACCTGTATCAGATGCGGGCAAACTGGGGGCGGTTTTTCGTAAAATCCGAGCCGAGAGAGATTTATATTGAACTTCGTTTTTAACAGTTTGGCACGCCGCCTAGTAATATCTCTGATCATTCTGGCCGCATCTGTAGCCTGTGGCAGCAGCGACTCAGAAAAGGCGGCGGAGCATTACTTCGCTGGGACCGAATTCGCGGCGGCCGGAGATTGGCAAGAGGCGATCGCCGAATTCGATGAGTCCGTCCGGCTGGACCCTGACGCGGTAGACCCCCACACCACCCGGGGCGCCGTCTACGCCGAACCTGGCCAATTCCAAAAAGCCATCGACGACTACAACGAGGCCATTCGCATCGGCCCGGAGACCGCAGACGTTTACTACAACCGGGCGGTTGCATACGGAGCCCTAGAAAACTTCGACGCGTCTATCGACGACTACAGTTGGGCTATCGAGTTGGATCCTAGAAACACCGACGCCTTTTTTAATCGGGGGTTCATTCACAGCCAACAGGGCCGGGACCAACTGGCCATCGACGACTCCAGCAATGCGATAACCATCAACCCTGCGGACGTAGAGGCCTACATCAACCGGGCCCTCGTTTACTCAACCTTGGGCGAGTACTCCTCGACCATCGTCGACGCGGACCTTGTGGTACAGGTCGACCCAACCTACGCAAAAGCTTATCTCGTCCGGGCGTCCGCCCATGCCAACCTGGGCATGGCCACTCAGTCCCAAGCCGATATTGACCGCGCTGTAGCTCTGGGCGTCGACCGGGCCCAGGCAGAGTCGAATATCGCAGGTACTTCTCTTTCCCCTTAGGCGTATAATCCGGGCTATAGTTCTGATGAGCCGATTCCAGACTGGCGCCTCGGCTGGTCCCATCTAACGATTCGCCTGAGGTAAACCCCAGTCTGTCCCGGCCGTCCTCGAGGTATCTCCGGATGATTCTCCGCTTTTTATCTGGTTTCTACGGCGGGATGAAGTCACTTTCCAGCGGTTTCTACCTGACCTGGGGCATGAACTACGCCCGGTGGGGACAGCCGGTCAAAGCCTTTTATTACCTTAACCGGGCCGCTAAATTGAACACGAAAAGCGCCAACATCTTCTACCAACGCGGTCTTTTGTTGATTGCCATGGGGCAGATCGAATCGGCGGTCATCGACTTCAACACTGCCATCGAATACGACCCGAACCACATGGAAGCCTACCTGAACCGGAGTATGATGCATGCGCTAGCCGGAAGAAGTGAAGAGGCCAGGAATGACGTGGGGAAGGCGGTGGCCTTGGGCGCCGACCGGCCCAGCTTGGAGAGCCGGATCACCGAATTGCAGGACCAGGCTGAATAACGAATCTTCTGGAAACCTGCTATTTGAATCCCACCACTAGAAACGTATAGAAACTCACGATGAGAATATTCATAGTCTTTCAGATTCTAGCCAAGTTATTCCGCTGGGCGGTGCCCGGTTCCGTAGCCCAGACCGACGGTGAGAAGATCTATGATTCCGGAGTTAGGATGCAGCGCCAGGGCAAGTTGGAAGACGCCGTGGACCGTTACGCCGAAGCGATTCGATTGGATCCCACCCTAGCGCAGGCTTACAGCAACCGCGGCTCAACCTACCTGAGCCTGGGACAGCCTGAGAAGGCCATTTCTGATCTGGACCAAGCCATCAGCATCAATCCAACCCTGGCCGTTGCCTATAGCAGCCGGGGACTGGCCCACACCAACCTGTCTAACTTCAGCCAGGCCGTAAAAGACCTGAACGAGGCCCTCCGTCTCAACCCCAACTTCGCCGACGGCTTCTGTAGCCGCGGCTTTGCTCACCGAGCCGCCGGCCGCCTGAACCGGGCCCTCAGCGATTTCGACCAGGCCATCCGCATTGATGAAAAATTCTCGGTGGCCTACAACAACCGGGCCGACGTTCATATAGAGATGAACAATCCTGAACTCGCCATTCCCGATCTCGATGAGGCGATCAAGCTCGATCCCGGATTTGCCGTCGCCTTCGCCAACCGGGCTTTCGCCCATACCCTGCTGAAAGATGACTCCAAAGCCGGTCAAGACCTGGATGCCGCCGTAAATATGGGAGTGGACCGGAAGCTGCTTGAAGACAAGATGGCGGAGTACAGAGAGCGCGCCCTGTAATAGAGCCCATCTCCGCTCCAGCATTCGATAAAAATTGAGGCTAATGCCATGCCCCGGTATTCGATCAACGAAACACGGATCAACCAGACGATGCAGGAACTGGGCGAACTGGGTGACAGCCCCGAAGGCATGTTGCGCGTTGCCTATTCCCCGGAAGACATCGCCGGGCGGGATTACGCCATCAAAATGATGCAAGAGGCCGGCCTCGAGACCCATATAGACACAGCCGGCAACATCATCGGACGCAGACCTGGATCCGATGACAGTCTCCCTGCCATCGCCATGGGCTCTCACACCGACACTGTCCCCAAAGGCGGCAAGTACGACGGCGCCTTGGGAGTCATGGCCGCCATCGAAGTTATCCGCACGCTGGAAGAGCAGGGTCACAACACCCGACACCCGTTGGAAGTGATCAATTTCACCAATGAAGAGGGCACCCGCTTCCACCGCTGGCTGGTGGGCAGCCGCTCCATGTCGGGCCTACTCGAGCAAGAAGACCTCGACGCTGTGGACGACGACGGCCTCAGCCTGGGTCCTTGCCTGGCAGACATCGGAGGGGATATCTCGCGCATCGAAGAAGCTGTGCGCAAGCCCGGCGAACTGGCCGCCTACTTCGAACTGCACATCGAACAGGGCCCATATCTCGACCGGTCTGGCACGCCCATCGGCGTGGTCACCGGGATCACCGGCAGGGCCGTCTTCGAGGTAGAGATCGAGGGTAAGGCCAACCACGCCGGCACCACGCCCATGTCGACCCGCCGCGACGCCCTGGTCAGCGCCTCCAAGCTGGTCCTGGCGATCCAGAAGATGGCCGCGGAACAGGAGATCTGCCGGGTATCGACCGTGGGTTCCATCAAGGCCGTACCCAACGCCGTGAACGTCATACCCGGCAGCGCCAGCATCGGCCTAGAGTTCCGGGACACTGACATGGAAGCCCTGGCCTCCGCCGAGCAGGAATTGCAGCGCATCACGGACCAGGCGGTGATAGACGACGCCGTTGACATCGACGTGATACGCCACCGATTCACCACCTCTGTCCCCATAACGCCCGACATGCAGGCCATGGTGGCCGAGGCCGCGGAGAACTGCGGGTTCGAGTGGGAATCCCTGCCCAGCGGAGCCGGCCACGACGCTCAGGCCGTCGCCAACATCGCTCCGGTGGCCATGATCTTCGTGCCCAGTCTCGACGGCATCAGCCACTCCAAAGAAGAATATTCAACGCCGCAAGCCTGCGCCAACGGAGCACAGGTACTCCTGGAGCTCCTACTGCTGGCCGACGACCGCTTTTAGCGGGTACTTGCAATATCTGGTATAAAGAGAGATTGGAATGAAGCTATCTGGCTCTTACGAATTTGACGCCGCCCCGGAGAAGGTATGGCAGACACTGACCAACCCAGACTCCCTCTCCGGCTGCATCCCCGGCTGTGAAAAGATGGAAGCCCTGGGCAACGACGAATATAGCGCCACCGTGACCATCGCCATGGGCCCCATCCGCAGCCAGTTTGACGCCAAAATCAAAATGATCGATATGAAGCCCTACGAGTCCTATAGCTTGATTATCGAGGGCAACGGCCGGTCCGGCTTCGTGAAGGGCGATTCCCAAGTCACGCTGACCGAAAACAACGGCAAGACCACCGTGGACGTTGAAAGCGAGTCTTCATCCGGCGGGCTTTTGGCCAGGGTCGGCCAGCGCATGATGGAGAGCTTCGCCAGAAACATGATGGACCGCTTCTTCACCTGCCTACAGCAGTCCTTTAAATAACCCCTTAATTGCGCCGCCGTGTACGCTCTGCTATCGTGTCCGCGAACCGGGCACAAACCTACTATCACCGAACGGAGGGGACGATGGAGCGCCACGTACCTACGAAAGCCGAAGTCCTGGCATACTTGAAAGAAGACCGTAACTGGGGCCGCTGGGGCAACGACGACCAGATGGGCGCGATGAACATGGTCACCCCGGAGAAGCGGCTTGCCGCGGCGGCGGCGATCAAGTCGGGTCGGGCGGTTTCCCTCAGCCGGGAATTCCCCAAAACCCCGGCGCCCAACAACCCCACTCCAGCCCATCACTACATGAAAAAGGTTTTCCGTGGCGAGGCTTCCGGGTTCTCTGCGGACTACTACGGGATCTCCTACCACGGAACCGCCACCACCCACCTGGACGCCCTTTGCCACGTCTGGGACGAGAACGGCATGTGGAACGGCCGCACCCACGACGACACCGTCACAATGGACGGCGCGGTCTGGGGGTCCGTCGAGCATTGGAAAGACGGAATTATCACCCGCGGCGTGCTACTGGACGTACCCAAGTTCCGGGGCGTTCCTTACGTGACCATGGACACTCCGGTCCACGGCTGGGAGCTGGAGGACATCGCCGAAGCCCAGGGAGTGACCATGCAGCCAGGCGACGCACTGGTCGTCTACAGCGGCCGTGACAAGTGGAACGAGGACGGCAACCCACTATGGGGCGGAGACCCCAACGAGCGGCCCGGACTGCACGCTTCCTGTCTGAAGTTCATCCGCGAGTCGGATTGCTGCCTGTTGGTCTGGGACATGATGGACTTCACTCCCAACGGCTACGACCTGGCTTGGTCGGTCCACGGCTCCATCTTCGCCTACGGTATCGGCTTGCTGGACAACGCGCTACTACAGCCTCTAGCAGAGGCCTGTGCGGAAGAGGGACGGTACGAGTTCATGCTCACGGTCAACCCACTGCGGGTGGTCGGAGGCACCGGCTCTCCCGTCAATCCAGTTGCCATTCTGTAATCAGAGACACAACTTCGGTATTGAACAAGACTACCCTTATGTCACCCTGATCCTTCTGCGGAAGGAGAAGGGTTTGCAAAGGTGATGATTGGCAGATCCTTCGTTGGCCTCCGGCACTCCTCAGAATGACAGTTTTGGGGGAGCGAAATGAAAGGGAAATGGCGGGATAATCCCGCCATTTCCCTTTTGTTGAACCCGGTTGCGTCCTACCCTGAAGTACTTAGATGACCGAAGGCTCCACCACGCTGTCGGTGACCGTGTGATGATTCGACGGCGTGGAACCGTTCAGTTCCTGCACTCGTTTCCGCATCTGGTCCAGCCGGGAGAAGTCGGTGATACCGGAGACGATGGTGATCGCCGACAGATACTTGGTGCGGCGGTCCGGATAATCGCCGTAACGAACCTTGCCCACGGTGGTCATCTCTTCCAGCCTGGCCCTACCCACCGAGATCGACTGGGTGTAAAGGTGCTCGGGCCTGCCATGGACTATCAGCGAAGCCGACCGCGCGCCTGACACATCGGCCGGGAAGGTTAGAGAACTCTTCTCAACGCTCCGCTCGATGATGCTCTCAAGTTCGTGGGTGCCGGGTTCCATCCCGCCACGCCAGAACTGGGATTTTACCTTGACCTCTTCGGCGCAGTGGCCGATGGTCGAAACGTCACCGATGAGCCCCAAAGTAGCCTTGATCTCCGATGAACTGAATACCTCTTGGGGCGGAGGGCGTATCTCCCCGGCGGTTAGGATGGTGGTCAGGGTTTGTGCCAGGTTCTCGTTGACCCGCTGGAACATCTTCTCCACCGATTCCCGGGTGACGTGGGCCTGCTCGTACTGCTGGTTGTCCACCAACAGGATGTTGTTGAAGTAATGGTTCCAGAGCTCGAAACTCTTGATCGTGTTCGAGAGGTTAAGTGCCTCTTTATCGTTGGGCATTCCGGACACGGAAGGCACCACGCCGATTCCGTATACCGGGATGTGCTTGTAGACCTTCTTGAGCTCGTTGGCCAGGACGAAACTGCCCCCGGCGCCCGTTCCGCCGCCCAGGCCGGCCGCTATCCAGATCACTTCGGGGTCGCGTTTCCGAACCATAGCGTCGATGGAATCCATCATCTGAGCCAATGACTTTTCGGCGATGCTGGCCCCTAGGTCGATGTCTGAGCCGACACCCCGTCCCCGAAGGGCGTATTTCCCGATCATGACCTTCTGCCGAATGTATTGCAGGCCAGAAAGGTCGGCCTCTTCAGTGTTGATGGCGATGGCGCTATATAGGCGGCGATTCATTCCCATCAGGGAATTGACGATCTTGCCCCCCGCCTGTCCGAAACCGATCCAAAGTACTCTCATCTTACCCTTCCTCCAGTGTCAGCCCGGAGCCAGCCGAAGCTGACCGGACCGCACATCTTCCTCCGAATTCTTTTGGCGGAATCCCGCGGCGCCAGGCCGCCATATGGACCTGGCTCATTGTCAAAGATTTCAGCGAACCGAAGCCCGCCGGCCTACCTGCGGTCTAGTAGTCCCGGTCACCGTCGGTGATGGAGTTCTGAAACTCCTTGCCTTCATGGCAGATCTGGCATTCTCCCCAGCTAACGGGACCATTAGCCGCTTCGATGACCCAATGGTGTTTGCAGGCTGGCCCACCCGGTTCCTCGGCCACCGCCGTGACCGCAGTGTTCTCTACCAAGTCTTTCTGAATCACCATGATCAACCTCCAGGCGGTATTACCCCGCGCTAGCGCGTTGGCCCGGACCGGGCCCTCTATGGGGAGCGGCGCTATGTTTAAGAGTTTGGCCGGGCCAAAACTTTTTCCATCGCTTCATGTCCTCTGACGGTACTTACACGGCAACCTTTATGTCAACGCAATTTAAAACTATTTTAAATCATTTTTAAAACTTTAACCAATGATCAGGCACCAACCCCATTTATAAAGACGGAATAATAGACCGGCAGCGGGTGCTACCGGTCTATTTGGGCCCAGTTTTTAAAAAGTTGACCAGTTAACCAAAAGCGGTGACGGTCTTCATCTGGTTGGTCCGCCGGGATTTGGCTGCCGCTATGTTCGGTGGGTTGCCCAACATCCCGAAGACCGCCACGTGCGGCACGGGCAGCCACTGGGAATCAAACCCCAGTTCCTCGCCGTACTAAATCTCCTCCGATACTTCATTCGATAGGTGGCCCGAATTTCACGAGCTTCCCCATGGTCTAAAACCTGAAACCAGCAGAGGAACGGGCATGAAAATACAAAGAGACCGGGCTAAACATCTCTGTCGCCCGGTCTCTTAAGACTCTTTGTCCGCTACCCACAACCTAGTCTCTGTACTCGGTCTATCTGACCGAAGGAGCCTACCGATGGTTTCCGCTCTCCGTCTGCCGCGCCTGCCTAACAACGGCCGGTGGGGCGGAAGTTTTGGTATTAGGCTACTGTTCAAATATCAAGGCGGGGGATAAGGACCCGGTTGCCCCCGCTGACCCCTGGCAATGCTTCGAAGATTTCTCGGAATCTCCCTCAACTCCTCGCTCCAAGGCCAGCGGGGGCTTACTAGGGAACTTCCAGGCATGGTCTCGCGTAAGCTTAAGAACCATGCTCACCTCCTCGTTGATATACCCGGTCCCGCAGGATGGGTCTGGAACGGTGGAGAGCCCTGCCGCAGTCCCCGGGGCCTAAAGGCCCTGACCTGCCCTCCGGTGTGCTCTTCTCCGTACATCGACTTTATCTGGACCGCCTGATCCAACAAAGGGCCGAACGGACTGATTCCCCATGGGCCAAAGGTCATGCGCTCTGAACGGCGCCCTCTATCACCCTGCAGTTTCTTCACCGATGACCGCTGGCTATAATGTCTCGGTAAAGGTTTTACACCTAAGGTCTTAACGAAATCATGACCAACCCACCCAAGGACGCCGCCGGCCCGATCAACCAGGCAGCGCCCCCTGACATCCAACTTGTCGTTGGATATGGTCTTCCAGCAGGTGGCTGGCCTCAGCAAAGAATTGGTCTCGGCCACCTATAGCGCATTGGGCATCCTCGGCGAAGACGGGTCTTTGGTCCAATTCATAACTTCGGGCATCTCCGAATCTGGCCGGGAGCGTATCGGAGACCCTCCCGAAGGCAAGGGCATTCTGGGAATAGTCCTTCGAGAATGGCAGTCCTTTCGATTGCACGACCTGACCCAACATCGGGATGCCGGAGGCTTCCCCGCCAACCACCCTCCAATGCGTAGCTTCCTGGGCGTGCCCATCACCTTCAGGGGCAGGGTTTTGGGCAACCTTTACTTCACGGACAGGATCGGTTCTGAAGAATTCTCCGCCGGAGATGAAAACATCGTCTCCCTTTTCGCAGCCCAGGCCGCGGTGGCCATCGAGAACGCACGACTCTACGAAGCCGAGACTCGCCGTTCAGCCCAACTTGACGTGCTGAACCTCATGGGCCGGGAATTGACCCGCATCTTCGATCTGGGCCGTTTGCTGGAAAAGGTGGCGGAATCGCTACGCGAGGGATTCCAATACCAGAACGTTCAGATCTTCTGGGTGGATCGGGAAAATAAAGCTATCGAGGTACGGGCCGTGGCTGGCTCATGGCGGGGAAGGTCCCTGTGGGGACCCATCGGCCCCTGGACCGCGGCATCGCCGCCTGGGTCGCCCGTACCGGCCAGACGGCCCTGTGCAACGACGTACACGAAGATCCCAGGCACAACCCGGTGGATGGTTTCGAGAGCGTTGCTGAGTTGGCGGTCCCGGTGATGGTCAAGGAAGAGACGGTGGCCGTGATCAACGTTGACAGCACCGAGCCCGACATATTCGACGACAGCGACGTCAAGACCTTGGAAACCCTGGCTGACCAGTTGGCGGTGGCCATGGAAAACATCAACCTGCTGCTCCAACAGCAAGACCAGAGCCAGCGGCTGGCGGTTGCCGACGAGCGCGACCGCGTCGGCCGGGGCCTCCACGACGGGGTTATCCAGTCCATGTACGCCGTGGGACTGACCTTGGAGGACATCTCCAGTCAGGCCGGAGAGGAACCTGAGTCCGTCCAGCCGCGCCTGGAGGGAGTCGTCGTCGATCTGAACCAAGTCATCGGAGACATCCGCCGATACATCATGGACCTGCGCCCAACGGAATTGCAGGGGAGGCGCTTGGAGGAGGCCCTGGCCTCACTGGTCGGCTATCTCGAAGACCGCGCGGGAGGCGCAGTAACGGTCAACCTGGACCTGGACCCATCTCTTCTGCCCGAGAGCTATTTCGTGAACATCTGGCATATCCTCCAAGAGTCCTTTTCCAACATCGAGAAATACGCCCATGCCGAGAAGGTGTCGGTGTTTCTTGCCGTTAGCGACGGTGATATCTGCCTAACCATCACCGACGATGGCGCCGGTTTCGATCTGAAAACCGCGGAACTAGGCCGCGGGTACGGCCTGCCCAATATAAAAGACCGGGCGGAGCGCTTGGGCGGGGTCCTCCGCATCACCAGCTCTCCGGGCGCGGGGACCATTCTGGACATCAAAGTCCCGGTGCCGGTTCCAACGGCCTGGCCGCCTCTGGTGTAACCTATAACGGCCAAAAGGCAGTGCTGCCCATCGCTGAATCGAGGAGAAGTATATGGCAGCCAATCCCAAACTTAAGATCCTGATCGTTGACGACCATGACATCGTCCGCAAGGGCTTGGCCATGCTGATCTCACGCCAGGAAGACCTCTCTGTCGTCGCCGAGGCCGGCACCGTGGCCGAAGCAGTGGAGAAGGCCCGCGAGTCCGTCCCCGATGTGGTGGTGATGGACATCCGCCTCCCCGACGGTACGGGCATCGAGGCCTGCCGTGACATCCGCGACGAAAACGCCGATGTAAAAGTCCTGATGCTGACCTCTTATAGCGACGAAGAAGCCGTGATGGGCTCCATAATGGCCGGCGCATCCGGGTATCTGCTGAAGGAGATCCGCTCCCAGGAGATAGTCGAGGCCATCCGCCGGGTGGGCGCCGGGCATTCGTTATTGGACCCAACGGTGACGGCTGGGGTGTTGGAGCGCGCGCGGCGAGGTAAGGAAGAAGACGTGCTGGCCCAACTGACCGACCAGGAGCAAAAGATCCTGGAACTGATCGCCGAGGGTCAGACCAACAGGGAGATCGCGGGCCAGATCAACCTGAGCGACAAGACGATCAAGAATTACGTGAGCAACATCCTGGGGAAGCTCGAGATGTCCCGCCGGTCCCAAGCCGCCGCATTCTTGGCCGAACGCCGGGGCCGACGCGACTACAACAGCTAGACCTGGTGCCCGGAGATTCCTTCCCCTACTCTAAGGGCCGATTGGTTCCAGCGGGGACTCACGGCCCAGGAGACCCCCTTGGTCATTCTTGTGTTTTCTGTCCCTGCGAGATATTTGATGTTCACTAACACTCGATTATTGGCGCTGCCAGGCCTGTTGCTATTACTTGTCGGGCTCGCTTGCCCCGGAGGGAGCGAACCTGGCAGCTTCGCCGGCCTCCTAGAGGTAATTCCAGACACCCCGGTACACGCCAGGCCGTCTGGATGAACGACATCTCCCATCTGCGGGAACAGTTCAACGTTGCCATACCTCCCTCCGATGCCGACCAAGATGCTGTGCTCAATTACCTCTGGGAGATCCGGTTTAAGGGCGCCTCAGACCGGTCTGAGGGCTACGCGGTCATGGCCGCGCCTCCTTTTATCAGTGGCTTCCAAGAAAGGGGCCACCTCTCCGAATCATTGGGCCGCAGAGATTATCTTGGCTTCGATCTGCGAAATGTGGACCAAACGGTGCTAGTGCCCAGAACCTTTTTACCCGACAGCCCAAATCAAGCCGGAGAGTCCATCGACTCGAGTCGCACGGTGCCGTTGGAGATCGTTAGAGGACGCTTTGACCGCGAAGCCACTGACCAAGCCCTTGTTGCCTGCCACGAAAATAGTCCCTTGGTATTGAGCACAACTGTTAAGAAAGTAGTTCAGAGGGTCTCAATAAACGGACGTCTTGTAGAGATAGGGCTAGCGGACGCACAGATGGCTGTTGAACAGGGGCAGGCCACTCTGGAGCGCTCCGATGACAACTCGGTAAAATGAAGCAAAGTCTGAGATTGAAGCCAGCAACCTCCATGAAGGCACACATATCATAGAAAATATGTTGGCCGGCACCCAGGTCAATGACTTAACGCCATCGGAGATGCACGCCAGTCTGGCACGCTCGTCGGCCCTTGTCGGTAATGCCGAAGGCACTATGCACCATCTCGACCATATCTCCCAAGCCCTGAGCGGCAACCCCGCGTTCGCGGCGCAAGTGGCGGAGATTCGGGAGTTGCTGGAATCCGAAGATCTCGGCGATGCGGCCCACGAATTGAAAGACTTGGTGGGAGGCGCCCATGAAGAGAAGCACAATGAACCTGAAGGCCACGGCCATTAGGGGTTGACCCATACCAAAAACAACACGAATGAAACATAGAAGTAACGGACTGGTAATTGATTCTTGCTTAAGGTGATGCAACAGCAGCGGGTTAACGATACGAGTTAACAATAACCTGGCAGGGAGGTAAGGCGATGTTCTGGCTAAAGAGTTGTCCCCGGTGTCGCGGCGATCTATACGAAAACTCCGACATTTACGGCAGATACATCGATTGCTTCCAGTGCGGCCATTACCTCACAACCGTCGAAGAAGCACTAGTGAGGTCAGATGGCACTTACGGCAGGTCCTATACCCTGCCTCCTGACCGGCCCGTCAGGGTCCTCTCTGGGATAGCGGCTTAATGATGCAGCGGCCCGGCTTTCTCGCCGGGCCGCTTTAATTTGGCCCTTTGTTCTTCAAATCCCGCCCCTTGTCTCCCTGCCGCCCGGCCCTTTTCTGCGCCTTGCTCTTTCCCAGAGTCAGTCTTACAATTGCCCCCTACGCGCAACATCTGCAATTTAGGGGGTCTTCTACCCATGGCCGCTCTCAAACATCCATTGGAAAATATCCGCGTGATAGATCTGGGACGTCATCAGGCCGGTCCCAGGTGCGCCCAAGTTTTGGCCCGCATGGGCGCCGAGGTGATTAAGGTCGAGCGCCTAGGCGGAGAGGAAACCCGCTACCACGGCCCCTGGGTCAAGAAGCAGTCCTCCTACTGGGTCCAGTACAACTCAGGCAAGAAATCCCTGGCCATGGATCTCCGAAAAGAAAAAGGCAAAGAGGCCCTGCGAAAGCTGATTAAAGTCTCGGATGTCTTGGTCCAGAACTTCCGGCCCGGCACCATCGAGAAGATGGGCTTCGGCTACGAGGAACTCAAGGAACTAAATCCCCGCATCATCATGGTGAACGTGTCTGCCTACGGTCAGTTCGGTCCCTACAGCGACCAGATTGGCTACGACCCCATCGGGCAGACCATGTCCGGCATCACCATGCTCACAGGGGACGACGGCATGCCGCCCATCCGGACCGGGGTCCCCATCATCGACCGCATCACGTCTTTGCACGCCGCCATCGGCTGCCTGGCCGCCCTTCATGAACGCGAGGTTTCCGGCGAGGGCCAGTCCATGGACGTTTGTCTGGCCGACACCGGTTATTCCATGACTGAGATTCCCATCACTGCCTACCACGGTTCCGGCATCAAACCCAAGCGTGGCGATTCCAATTCCACCGCCCCGCCCTCGGGCATCTACCCCTGCAAAGAGGGCTGGGTTCTGTTGTCGGCCGGTGACCAGCACCACTGGTATCGGGTCTGCAACGCCCTAGGCAAGCCCGAGTGGTTGGAGGACCCGCGTTTCAACACCCGCCCCGAGCGTGCCAAGAACGCGGCCATCGTGAACGAAGCGCTGAATCAACTTTTGTCCACCATGACCATGGAGCAGGCCATCACCCACTTCACCGAGCACGATGTGGTCGCCGCCCCGGTGAACGACATCCCTATGGCCGAGGCCGACCCCCATCCCTGGGAGCGCCGCGCCATGGTTGAGGTGGACGACTTCTTGGCCGGCACCATCGCCGTATCCGGAGACTACTGGCACTTCTCCCGGACTCCGGTGAACATCGGTGTCACCCCCAAGGTAGGAGAGCACAACGACGAGGTCCTCTCCGAGATCTTGGGCTACTCGGCCGAGGAGATCGAAGAGTTCAAGAAGAACAACGTCATCTCCGAAGAACACCTCTACGATGAGGTAGTAGGCGCGCCTGACCGCCCCAAATAGGGCGGTTCTGAACGGCAAATTGGCCTAAACGAAGTAGGGGTGGTCCGATTAATCGAGCCGCCCCTACTTGATTTCTCTTTGAGTGCTTTCTCGAATTAAGTGTAAAATGCCTCCAATACTCGAGGAAAGATAAGTCTTGACCCAATCAGGACAAACGGGGCGGATATTCGTCGGACAGGTCGGCACGGGACAGGTTGGCACCCATCAGGCTGGCACCGGACATGTCGACTCCGGACAGGTCGGCACCGACCAGGCTGGCACCGGTCAGGTCGGCACGGGTCAGGCTGGCACCGCCAACAGGGCCGAAGCGGCGTCTTTCGCAAACCAGCACGGTTTGGTTACGCCAGACTCTGATGGAGATGACTAGCGTCCTCCCTCAATAAGTCAGCATCATCCGTTGAATCTCAACCGGGTCTTTGGTTTTCGTCAGCGCCAGCATCAGCAGGATACGCGCCTTCTTGGGCGTTAGATTGTCCGCCACGATGTAGCCGTCTTCGGTGAATCGGCGGGTCTGCATGACGCGACCGCTGCCGGTGCCGGTGGCGATCACCACTGGCGTACCGGCGTCCGACGCTTCCTTCAGGGCAGCCATGAACGGAGGCGGCGAACCGCCGCTGCCCAGCCCCGCGGCCACCAGACCGTCCACCCCAGCCTGAGCTAGCGCCCTGATAACCAGCCCGTCGGCCCCGGCGTATGCGGGCGCTATGTCCACCCTCGGCAGTTGGTCTATGTCAGCCACGTCGAACTCCGAATCTACTGTGTGGGCACGGTCCGTGCGCCGGTAGAAGACCACATTCTCGTCAGAGTCGGCATACCCCAGAAAGCCAAAGTCCGGGGCCTGAAAAGTCTCCAGGCGGTAGCTGTTGGTCTTGGTGACGTCCCGCGCCGCTTGGATCTGGTTGTTCAATATGGTCAGCACGCCCCGGCCCGCCGACTGTGGGGCCGCCGCCACCCGGATGCAGTCGATCAGGTTCACGTCCGAGTCGGTGCCCAGGCCGGTGGGCGGGCGCATGGCGCCGGTGACGACGACGGGCTTGCTGCTCTTGACCGTCAGGTTAAGAAAATAGGCGGTCTCCTCAAGGGTCGCCGTTCCATGGGTGACGGCCACGCCCGCAGCTTCTGGGTCGTCCTGGAAGATTTGATTGATGCGTTTGGCCAGACCCAACCAATGCTCGGGCGTGACGTCGGTGCTCCCCAAGTTCAGGAACTGTTCCGTTCGCACCTCTGCGAACTCCAGTACTTCGGGCACCCGCGCCAGCAATTCATCGATGGTCAGGTGTTTCCTATCGTAGCTGTAGTTGGTGTAGTCGGTGCGGGTGCGTCCCACGAAAGAAATGCTCCCACCGGTGCCCACCAGATATACCCTCGGCTTGCTTCCACTAGTCATGAAAAACCCCCTGATCAACTGGAACCCTGACTGTATCCCGATTTAGCGCCGCCGTTCGCTCAGAAGTATACGACGGGACTGATAAGTAGAGACAGATGGTTAGGCACCCCGCCGCTATGGGGCCAATAAGTCGGTACTGATGGGCCGACTCCTGTAATTTGCCTTCCCCAACATGGGTACATGTGCTATTCTCAAATAGTCGATCGATACGGTACGTTTCTCGTAATCGAAGCTAATTCAGAGCCCAGAGCCACCAGAAAACGGGCACGGTTCAGGGCGAAATGACAATTTAATTTCCGGCAGACATTAAAAATAAAAACATCCGGCGTTTGTCAGCCCGGACTACTTAAAGCCGGGCGGCGTAGCTAAAAAGGAGGTGACCTCCGATGTTGGCCCTTTGGCTGTTCAGAGCGTTGAGCGCGGTGGGTCTTGGGGTAATCGGCTGGCGGCTCGGACTATATATATCGGAATTATCCATAGATAGAGCAGAATTTCTTCCTTGGGGTCTCGCATCGACCCTGGCCGGCGTAATCATTGGGGGAGTCTTAGTCCCCTACCTGATCCTCAAGCCCTGGCGCGTGAGCGCTGAATATATCGATTCCCTTCCCGGCTCAGCATTAATCTCAGGCACCGCAGGCCTCCTTGTGGGCCTGGTCATTGCCTCGCTAGTCTCCATACCCCTGTACACGTTGGACGGGTGGCCCAGCTGGGGCGTTCCGGTCATCGTGAACGTGGTCCTGGGTCTCTTTGGCCTCGGCCTGGGAGTCCAGCGGGAACGAGACGTGCGCGCCATATTCCCCGGTCTGGAAGCGCCCTTCCGTTCAGAAGGGTCCGCAATGGGCCCCATCATGACGGGAACTGGGGCCACCTCCAATGGCAACGGTTGGACCGGCAAGGCGGATAAGGTCAGATCCGCGAAATCCTCCCGCAATGGCAATATCCTGGTGGACACCAGCGCAATCATCGACGGACGGATCGCCGACCTCAGCATCACCGGCTTCCTGGAAGGCTCCTTGGTGGTGCCGCGATTCGTGCTGGACGAACTGCGCCACATCGCAGACTCCAGCGACCCGCTCCGCCGCAACCGCGGCCGCCGCGGCCTGGAAGTCTTGGGTAAGCTTCGGAAAGACGATGCGGTACCTCTCCAAGTCCTAGACGTGGGCGTGGAGAACGGCAACGAAGTGGATGCCGTCCTGGTCCAACTGGCCCGGGAGACGAAATCGGCCATCCTCACCACCGACTACAACCTGAACCGAGTTGCCGAGCTTCAGGGCGTCCAGGTCTTGAACGTGAACGAACTGGCGAACGCTCTAAAGTCCATCGTTCTCCCCGGCGAAGAACTGCGGGTGAATATCGTCCAAGAGGGCAAGGAAGTCGGACAGGGCGTAGCCTACCTGGATGACGGCACCATGGTGGTGATCGAGGGAGGCCGGCGCTATCTGAACGCCTTCCACGACGTCGTCGTCACCAGAGTGCTCCAGACAGCGGCGGGACGCATCATCTTCGCCCAACCCAAAGGCGATTAGCGCCCGATACTGAGGCAACGCTGGAGATTCAGTGGCACAAGTAGGCGCGGTGATCGTCGCAGCCGGGCGCAGCACTCGAATGGGAGGAGTGGACAAGACCTTCGCTCCCATATTGGGCCGACCCTTGGTCGCCCATACGCTGGACCGCTTCGAATCATCCTCTCTGATCGACCAGATAGTTTTGGTCCTAGCCGAAGACTCTCTGGAGCAAGGCCGGAAATTGGTCGAAGAACGCGACTACGAAAAGGTGGCGCACGTCTGCGCCGGCGGCCAAAGACGCCAGGACTCGGTCCGGAACGGACTGGAACTGCTTTCCCCGTGCGACTGGGTCATGGTCCATGACGGCGCCCGGCCCTGCCTGGACGACGCTATGCTGCAGCGAGGACTAGACGCCGCCGCCGCGTGCGGGTCCGCCGTGGCCGGAGTTCCTGTAAAAGACACCATCAAGCTGGTCACCCCCGACCAGATGGTCAAAGACACCCCCGACCGCTCCCAGCTCTGGGCCGCCCAGACCCCCCAAATCTTCCGCTATGACCTACTTCGAGGGGCCCACCAAACATGCACCCAAGACGTAACCGACGACGCAGCCATGGTCGAAAGCCTGGGCCACCCAGTAAAGATGTTCCTCGGCGCCTACGAGAACATAAAAGTCACGACTACTGATGATCTGGTCATTGCCGAGAGGTTCTTGAAGGCTTCATCAAATACCTAGTTCTGGTAATCAGCATCTTAATAATCCGCTCGTGGTGAGCCCGTCGAACCACCCGCTGCGGATCAGCCAGACTTGCTTCTGGATACCTGTCTAAAGCGTGTATGGGGCGGGTTGAAAACCCGCGCCTACGGTCCCAGGGATTCCGATGACTCGATCCGATTTCCAGCAAACCAGGGCCGCCTAAAAGATGTACCGGCCTCCCATGACGTTTACGCTGTCGCCGGTGATGTAGCTGGACTCGTCAGAGGCGAAGAACAGGCAGGCGTTGGCGATGTCTTGGACCGTTCCCTGCCGGCCCATGGGAATTTCCTTTAGGTGCTCGCTTGAACCGCGCTCCACGCCAGCCTGGAACTCGGGGTACCACTCTGGGTTGCCCCGCGATGTGTCGGTGGAGCCGGGGTTCACCATGTTGGCGCGTATGTTGTACGGCGCCATCTCCGCCGCAACCGCCCGTATCAGGCCCAGCACTCCGGTCTTTGCCGTGGTCACGATGCTGGTTCCGGGACGCCCGGTGATGGCCGACTGTCCGCCCAGCGCGATGATGCTACCGGTCTTGCGTTCCATCATCCCAGGCAACACGGCCCGGCACAGGTAGAACGCCGCGTGCATGTTGATCCCCAGCGTGTTGTGCCACTCCTCGTCGGTGATCTCCAGGATGGGTTTGTGAGGTCGGACCGCTACGTTGTTGACCAGGATGTCAATCTTGCCCAGCGCTTCGATCCCTTCCTCCACCATCTTGGAAACGCTGGCCGAGTCTGAGACGTCTGCGATCACCGTATGGGTTTTCACGCCCAACTCGCGGCACTTCCCGGCCACTTCGTCCAGCTCGGCCTGGCTGGCGCGGGTATTCAGGACGAGGTCGGCGCCTTCCCGGGCAAAGGTCAATGCGATCTCTCTCCCGATGTTCCGGCTGGCCCCGGTTATAAGGGCGGTCTTTCCTTCCAGTCGCATGGCTTTTCACCGTACTGTGTTTGATTCGTCGTCTTTGCGGTAGCCTCAACGATATTCGCGAGACCGGCTAGAGTTTACCACCTCGCCCCAAAAGGCATAGGCACACGCCGACTTGACCGTACCGGAGCGCAGTGTAGAATTGCCCTGGACGAAAAAAGGCCACCGCAGCATTCGCGGCCACATTGAGGTGAAAAACATGAAATGGTGCAGATTTTCCACCGGGGGACCGATCTCCTACGGCATAATTGAAGGCGAGACCGTGACTGAGGTCGACGGCACCCCCTTCGGCAGCTATGCGAAGACCTCCAATACCCACAAGCTGGACGCGGTTAAGCTGGAAGTCCCGGTGATTCCGCCGACCTTCTATGCCGCCGGCATCAATTATCCGGAGCATGTAACCTGGGCCGCCCAGATGCGCGGAGAAGAGCCAGTGCTGCCCACCCAGGCAGACGTCGGATACCGGGCCATCAACGCCCTGGTCCCGGACGGACACGACATCATCGTGCCCAAAGACGCCACGGAGATGCTTCAGTACGAGGGCGAGCTGGTGGTGGTGATCGGAAAGACCTGCCGCAACGTTACTGAGGAGCAGGCGCTGGACTACGTGCTTGGATACAGCATCGGAAACGATGTCAGCGAACGTACCTGGCAACGCGGCGACCGGACCATGTGGCGGGCCAAGAACACCGACACCTTCAAGCCCATGGGGCCGTGGATCGTCACCGACCTGAACCCCGACGACCTGCACGTGGTCATCAAAGTCAATGACCGGACCGTGGGCGAATACGACGTGGCCTCGGCCATCTTCGGCGTGCGCACCTTCATCAGCAAGATGAGTCAGTACCTGACGCTGGTGCCTGGGGACATATTGTGGATGGGCACCGACGGCGCCACCGAGAACATGGTGGACGGCGATGTCTGTACCATAAGCATCAACGACATCGGCACCCTGACCAACAAGGTCAACTGGCAAAAACCGGCATAGCCGGCCGGCAAGGCCGGAATTACTGGGAATGGTTTTATCGAGCGCCCGATTTGAAAACGGGCGCTCTTTACTTTTCCAGGCCGATGCCGGTCTCGGCGGACCAGGCTTGGAGGCCGCGGCGGTAGGCCAATGCGCCCATAGGCATGATCACGCACTGCATGGCCTCCAGCACCTCCATGGGGGAAGCGCCTTCCTTGATCGCCACACGGATATGGGCTTGGATCTGGTCGACGTCGGCCCGGAGCGCGGCTTCAACCGCCACTTGCAGCAGCTCCTTGGTCTTTCGGTCCAACAACCGCTGTCCCGTATAAGTAGCGTCGATGAACTGGTTGTAGCTGGTCACCCAGTCCATGTCGACTTCCGCCATGATCCGGTGCATCTCCAGGGAATAACCCCGGTTCTCGGAGATCTTTTTCAGCATCTCCTCTTTGCTTTCTGAAGCCATCTTGCTCGCTCCTTTATCTTTCTCGATATGCGGTCTGGTTTGGTGGGCGAATTGTAATCCCTCCGAGGCCTGGCCACCAGCAGGCTGATCAGGCCTGATTGCTCGTGGTACAATTCGCCGATGCCGCTGGGGCACCTCAAATCAGTCCATCGGGAGGCACCTATCACCGAGTCCAGGCTCACCCCCGAGTATTTCCAACGTGTAGATGAAGAAGACGACGGAGTCTTCTATGAGATGCCGCGTCTGGTTGTGCATATCGACGACGGCGCCATCGCCGCCATCGGCCAGTTCTTCAAGGAACAGATACCCGAGAACTCGGAGGTCTTGGACCTCATGAGCAGTTGGCGTTCCCATTGGCCCCAAAACCACCCCAAGAAAAGGATGGTCGGACTGGGCCTAAACGACGTGGAATTAAGGGAGAATCCGGACCTGGACGGATATGTTGTTCATAACGTGAACAATAATCCCATACTGCCCTTTGAGAACGAAACGTTCGATGCTGTGGTCATCACGGTTTCAGCCCAGTATCTGACCAAGCCTATCGATACATTTCGCCAAGTGGGCCGGATCTTGAGGCCAGGCGGTATGTTTATCGTCAGTTTCTCCAACCGGATGTTCCCCACCAAGGCAGTGCTGAACTGGCGCAACTCCACTGACCGGGGCCGTGTGGACCTGGTGGGCACCTACATGGAGGCGGCCGAGACCTTCGAGGACATCCAGGGCACGTTAATCAACCCCGAAACCAGCCCTCCCGACGACCCCATGTACGTCGTCTACAGCCGCAAGGCGCCCACGGGATAGGTTTGTGGCTCCTTCTTATTCGCCTCCAGTCTGTCATTCTGAGGAGTGCCGGAGGCCGACGAAGAATCTGCCAATCTGCACCTTGGCAGACCCTTCGCTTCACTCAGCGTGACAATAGTGCTAGTAGAGGTGGGCTCTTGGAGGACGAGTGCGGGATAGTCGAAGTGTCCCTTCTCCCGTCGCAACGGGGGACGGTTAGGATGGGGACCACGGCTCTAGACCAACCAAAGCGCTGTTTGTGAACTATTCGCCCCCAACCCAACCCTCCCCCGCAAGCGGGAGAGGGGATTTTTGGTTCACCCGGAAGCCCCTAAACTAATCCCCCACCGGCTGTACAATTGGCTGCACCAACACACTCCCCTGAGGCAGTGGACCGGGCGGAGTGGCAGTCAGAACCATCACCGCGGCGAAGGCCACTATGATCCCGAAGGCGGTGAACGGCGTCTCGTAGCCGCCGGTGGAGTCGTACATGAACCCCGCGATGATCGGCCCGATTGCCTGTCCGCCGATCTGTGCCGGCAGGGTCAACCCCCGGATGCTGCCCAGGTGCAGCCTGCCGTAGTAGTCGGCCCAAGTTAACCGCAGCAGCAGATGTATCCCGCCGACGCCGACGCCCAGCAGGAACCCCATGGGTATTCCTGTGGATAGTGAACTGCTGAAGCCTGTGCCGATGGCGCCCACCGACATGGTGGCCGCCGCGACCGATAACAGCACCCTAAGCGGGACACGCCGGGCCCAGAACGACCAGAACACGCCGCCAGGCACCTGTCCGAATGCAAAGGTGCTGGCGGTTAACACCGCCAGATGGGTGGGCACACCCTGGCCGATGTAGTGAGGCACTTGGTGCAGGCTAACCCCGGCCTGCACCACGAACCCGAATACCGAGAAAATCGCCAACAACCAGAATGCCCTGGTCGCCAACGCCTGGCGCACGGTGTAGTTGGATTCAGTGTTGCTGGCCGAGGGCGGTGCTCCCGAGGTGGCGACATCACTGGTGGGTACAGTTCGGCGGCCTTTCTCCGGGTCGGCCTCCAGTCCCATATCCTCCGGCCGGCGCGCCATCAGCAGCAACATCGGGATGATACCGGTGCTCAGGGTAAAGATTCCCACGGCTAGCCACGCCGTCCGCCAACCCCAGCCGTCGATCAATACCTGTGCGATGACTGGGAATATGGTCAGTCCGATGCCCTGGATGATCCCCATGTAGGCCAGACCCATGGGCCTGCGGCGGATGAACCAGTTGCTCACTGCGGTGGAGGTCCCCAACTCCAGCGGGCTGGAGAACACCGCCCGGCCCGGAACGTACAACGCGTAGAAGGACCATATGGGAGAGGTTAGGGAGAGGCCGATGGCGCACAGTCCAACAACAGCAGAGGAGGCCGACAGCAGCACGCCGGAGCCGTACCGGTCGATCAGTCTGCCGGCGAAGGGTGAGACCAGGAGCCCGAATAAGGCCCCCAGGCTGACGGCGCCGGAGAACTGGGCCCGCGACCAACCGAACTCGTCGGTCATCGGGACCACGAAGACCGAAAGGGTAGCCACCGCCATCACCGGCCGCGCCCCAAAGCTGGGCACGGAAGCGACAACCAAAATCACCCACCCGTAGTAAAAGGGCAACCGTTGGGCCAACCGCGCGCGCAGCCCTGCGAAGTTCAACGGAGGTCACCGGTCGTGGTGGCTTTGGGTGAATATGTAAGGACCATATTGGGCTGGCCTAGTCCTTGGGAAGAGGGTCTCCCAACACGTGCATCAACCGGTTGGCCCAGCCAAACAAAGATGACGACAGCACAAGGTCCAGCACCTCACCGATGCTGAGCCCGTTCTCGATCAGCCGCTCCACGTCCTCTTTCGTAGCTACCGACGGGCACTGGGAGAGATTGGTGGCGAAATCCAACAAGGCCTTTAGGCGTGGGCTGATGGGGGAATCTTCGTCATCGTTCTCACTCGGAGAGAAGATGGCATCCATGACGGACTCGTCTTTGGTCAATTCGTTGTAGCGGTTGGCGTGGACTGCGGCGCAATAGATGCACTGGTTGACCACCGAGGCCGCCACCGCGCCCAACTCGGTCTCGGCCCGGGACAGACCGCCACGGCTGTACATGATTCCGTTGAAGAGGGGCGTGCGTTGCTGGAGCGTCTCCGGGTCCTGCGCCAGCACCAACGTGTACTCGCCGATCTTGGTGTTGGAGACCGTTACTTTCATCGCCGCCAGTTGTTCGTCCGTGGCGTTTTCCAATATGACTGGGGCAACTCGGGGCTGCCAGAAGGGAACGACAGTGGTGAAGTCTTTGATCGGCTCGCTCATGCTACCTCAGCTATGAGCCGCAGCCCTGCAACCATCCGCACCTGGTAGCTGATGAAGGCGATCAGTTCCGAGAGCCTGACGATATCCGCATCGTCCAGACCCACCGAACGCAATGCCGTGATATCTCCTTCCGTCGCATCTTTGGGGTTGAGCGTCACCAGGTCCGTGTGCCGAATCATCGCCTTCAACCGGTCGTCGCCGCCACCGTTAAACCCGGTATCGGCGATCTGCTGGCTGCCCACGCCAAACATCGTTTCATAATGCCTGGTCAGTACCGGGTCGTTGTTTCGCTTGGTAATCCGGCAGGCCAGTCCGGCCCTCTCGGAATGCGTCAGGCTGCCCGTTTGGTTGGGCCGGAGTGACGCCTCATGAGAGTTCTCGGTCAGCTCCAGGATTTCCTTGCGCAAGGTTAAAACAGCGGTCAGCGGACCGCCGGCGGTGATGCCCGCCGCCTTGGCGACTACAGTCTCGAATATATCCAACATGCCTCCGTATTTATGGGACTCTAAAGGGACCCGTCGATAACTATGTCCAGCACGGCCGGTTTTCCGGATGCGACTGCCCGCTGAACCGCCGGAGCTATCTCAGACGGATCGGTTATCCTCTCTCCGTGCACCCCCATGCTGTTGGCGATGGCCGCAACGTCGAAGGGCGTCGGGAAATCCGAATAAGGGAGGTTCTCGCCGGCCGATTCCTTCTGTTGGAGTATCTCCCGCTGGTACACGTCGAAGTTCATCTTCAAGACTCGGTACATGCCGTTGTTGCAGATGACGAAGATGCAGGGGATGTTGTCGTTGGCCGCCGTCCAAAGCCCTTGAATGGTCATCAGGGCGCTGCCGTCTCCGATGATGCCGAACACCGGCTGGTCTGGATTGGCGACCTGGGTGCCCATGGTGACTCCGATGCCGCCTCCGATGGACTGGCCGCGGAACGCTCTAAGGTCTCCCCGCTTCTGGGCCTGGAAATAATGGCGCATGGTGGCGCGGTTGCTGATGGAATCGTCCACCACGATGGCGTTGTCCGGCAGGGCCTCGGCCAACTCAGACATCATTCGGGCCGGGGTCATAGGATTGTTATTCCATTTGGCGGTCACAGAATCGTCGAAGGCCTTCCGCTTCTGTGCCGCCGCAGCCACTACCTCGATCCTCCGGCCGTCGACCTCGTTCTCCAACTCCGGAGTCAGAAGAGGCTTGATCGAACGGATCAGTTCCTCGATAGCCAGACCGCAATGGGAGACGATGCCAACGTCCGTGGGCTCCGACCTTCCAGCGCGGCCGGGGATGGGGTCGATGTGGATCAACCTGGTGTTTTCGCCCAGGATGATGTCTCCCCAGTAGAACAGCTCGTCCATGGCGTCCATACCGATGGCCAGGACCAGATCGGTCTGTAGGAGTTCTTCCCGGCTGCTGGTGACGCGTAGGGAATGGTTGCCGAAGAATTGGGGATGGGTTGTCGGGAATGACACCTCGGCGCCCCGTGACTGGTGGACCGGGAATCCCATAAGCTCGGCCAGTTCCACGGCCAGGTCGTTGGCGTGGTCCTCCGAGACGCGGTCCCCCACCATCATCATCGGCCGCTTGGCGGCCATGATAAGTGACAGGGCGGCTTCGATCCCTTCTGGGTCGGGGCGGTAGGAGTCGTGGACCTTGCTAGAGGGCACGATGTTCATCTCCGCCTCACCCTCCAGGGCGTTGGCGGTGAAACCGACATAGACCGGCCCCTTGGGGTGGCTGTTGGCCTCATGAAACGCGCGGCGCATGACTGATGGGATCTGGTCCGGGAGGTTCAGCTCCACCGACCATTTGGTGACCGGACGCACCAACTCTGCCAGATCGGTCTTGGTTTCATTGATCTTGCGGGCGTCGTAGTTCGCCGACAATACGACCATCGGTGTTCCCGTGTTGAGCGCGTCCAGCATCAGTGCGATGCCGTTGGCCAGCCCGCTGTCCACATGGAGCATCACGCAAGACGGCTTCTCGGTAGCCCTGGCGTAGGACTCGCCCATGCCCATGGCCACGCTCTCTTGCAGCGTTAGGATGTATTGGAGCTCCGGGTAGTCGCCCAGCAAGTCCATGATCGGAGCTTCGCTGGTCCCAGGGTTGCCGAAGACATGCTTCACACCCTCCGACTTAAGCATCTCCAATACGGCCATTTTTCCGGTCATCTTTTGCGGCATCTAATTAAACCCTTTAAACCTTCTGGCCAAGTTTGTTTACTGGTTGCTTATGGTGCGGCCTGGACCAACTCGATCACCACGTCGTCCGGACCCTCGATGTAGGCCAGTTTGATCCCTTGGGGAGTCACTGTCAGGGGCAATATAACCCGGATGCCCTCAGCTTCAAAACGGGCCATCTCCGATTCCAGGTCTTCCACGTGGAAGCCGAAGTGTTCCAGACCCAGACGATTGAGCTCGGGGACGGCTCTTTCAGGCGAGGAATTTGGCGGCTGAGAGGATATGTTCAGCCGCGTCGGCCCGCCGACCTGCATACCGATTGTGATTGTGCCCGGCATGACCTCCCGCTCAGAAACTATCTTGGCATTGAAAATCTTTTCGTACCACGCGGCCGATACCTTGGGCTCTTTTGCCCTGATATGGACGTGGTTGATGGCGTAATCCATGACTATTCTCCTTTCGGTCCCTTGGGCTTAACGCCCGCGCGCTCACTCTGGTTTACGACCGAATGTTAGCGTCGGCAGATGGCCCTTGTCCACCACTGGCTTCGCCGCCTGGTACATCGTTGACCGAGATCTTAGATTGGCATGTCATTTCTGAAGTCTGTATACTCGGCAAAAGCCCACACGAGGAAATGCATGGCACGGACCTTCCGCCTGGCTTTGGCTCAGATCAACCCCACGGTAGGGGATATCGCCGGGAACACCGCCAAGATTCTGGACTATCTGGAACGCGCCCGGGAGGCCCAGGCCGACCTCGTTGCATTTCCCGAGTTGGCCATCACCGGCTACCCTCCCGAAGACCTCCTCTTCAAGAGATCGTTCCTGACCGACAACGTGGCCGCGATGGAAAAAGTAGCTGCGGCTTCCCAGGGCATCGCCGTGGTCCTGGGCTACGTGCACATCGTCTCGCTGGAGCGTCAGTCGGAAGAAGTCGGGCCGCAGGTCACCAACGCCGCCGCGCTGTGTTCTGGCGGCAAGCTGATCGACACCTATCACAAGATTTTCCTCCCCAACTACGGCGTCTTTGACGAACAGCGTTACTTCCAGAAGGGCTCGGAATGCCCGGTGTACACGATCGGGGGAGTGGCTGTTGGCGTCAACATCTGCGAGGACATCTGGTATCCGGTGGGCCCGACCACGGTCCAGTGCCAAGCCGGGGCCGAGCTGATCGTCAACATCAACGCATCGCCCTTCCATGCGGGCAAACGCGCGTTCCGCGAAGACATGATCGCCCAGCGGGCCTCGGAGAACAGCCTGACTGTCGCCTACGTGAATACGGTTGGCGGGCAGGACGAACTGGTCTTTGACGGCGGCAGCATAATCTGTGACCCCGCCGGCGGCCTGGTTGCACGGGGCCCCGCCTTTCAGGAATCGCTGTTAATAACGGACTTAAGTTTTCCTTCCCGGCCGAACGAAAACCCGGCGAACGCCGGCGCCGGCGCTGGAGTGGGCACTCCTAAGACCATGACCGTGTCGGAGGCAGGCGCTGAAACCAAGTCCTCTCTGGAAGCTCAGACCATCTTGGACGCCATGAACGGGCCCGAGGAGATCTACCGGGCCTTGGTCATGGGCACCGGCGACTACCTGCGTAAGTCTGGTTTCACCAAGGCGCTGATTGGCCTGTCGGGCGGCGTGGACTCGGCGCTGACGGCTACCGTGGCAGCGGACGCGTTGGGCAAAGAAAACGTGGTGGGGATCACCATGCCCTCCCGTTACTCGTCCGAGGGCAGCATCAGCGACTCCAAGAAGCTGGCCGATAACCTGGGCCTAGACCTGTGGGAGGTGCCCATCGAGCCAGCCCACCAGGCCTTCACCGACATGCTGGCGGAGCAGTTCAAGGGCACCGAGGCTAACGTGGCCGAGGAGAACGTTCAGGCCCGTGTCCGGGGCAACGTGCTGATGACGGTGTCCAACAAATTCGGCTGGATCGTGCTCACTACAGGCAATAAGTCGGAGATGGCCATGGGCTACGCCACGCTGTACGGTGACATGGCCGGCGGCTTTGCGGTGCTGAAGGATGTTCCCAAGACCACGGTCTACGAGCTGTGCCGATGGCGCAACCAGCAGGGCGTGGGTTTTGGGACGATGGATGACGTGATCCCCGTGGCGATCCTCGACAAACCGCCCAGCGCTGAACTGCGGGAGGACCAACTGGACGCCGACAGTCTGCCCGCCTACGAGGTGCTGGACCCGGTAGTCGAAGCGTATGTGGAGGACGACCTAAGCTATCAGGAAATGGTAGCGCAGGGAATGGACCCTTTTGTTGTCCGGCAGGTCATTGCCGCGGTGGACCGCAACGAATACAAGCGCCGCCAGGCCCCGCCCGGCGTCAAAATCACCCACCGCGCCTTCGGCAAAGACCGCCGCCTCCCCATAGTGAACCGCTACCGGCAGCATGAGGGTGGGTAGGCGGAGTAAGCCTACGCCGAGGGATCGCCCTCACCCTAACCCTCTCCCAGAGGGAGAGGAGAATCTTAAGTCTCTTCTCTTGAGCGGACTGGCTCCACAACTGTCATTCTGAGGAGTGCCGGAGGCCGACGAAGAATCTGCCAAGGTGATACTTGGCAGACCCTTCGCTTCACTCAGGGTGACATCGGAGTAGTGGAAAGACGCGCTCACCCTAACCCTTTCCCAGGGGGAGAGGGGATTCTCGGTCAATTTCCTCGCGCCAACCCCGACCCTACTCCCCAACCTCCACGATCATCTCAACCTCCACGCAGCTTTTGCGGGGGAGGCCGCTCATGCCGACGGCGGAGCGGGCGTGGCGGCCCGAATCTCCGTAGAGCTCTACTAACAGGTCGGAGGCACCGTTGCCGACCACGAAATGACGGTCGAACTCGGGATCGGCGTTGACCATCACCAATAGCTTCACAACCCGCTTGACCTTATCCAGGTCGCCCAATGCTGCCTTGATGGACGCCAGACAATTGAGCATGGCTAGTTTCGCTGACTCATAGGCTTGCTCTTCGGTCACGTCGCGGCCTACTTTTCCGGGGTTCAGCACCGTGCCATCGGGCTTGCCGGCAATGTGGCCGGCCACGTAGAGCAGGTTGCCGGTCTGTACCGCCGGGAGGAAGTTCGCAACCGGAGTGCCCACCGGTCCCAGTTCCAGACCCATCTCTTTCAGCTTCTGTTCCGCTGCCAAAATCCACCTCCAACGCCGTCGTCGTTCGCCGAGACTATTTATCCAGGAGATTATACCCGGAGGCGTTTCGGACGCGGCTCGATACAAGTCACGCCGGAATATAAAATACTGATACCGCTGGTTTATCAATTGACAGGGGTACGCCACGGGCGCAGAATGGACCTTGACCATGATAAAGCCCAAAAACAAAGGCGCCTTTGGCCTTTCGAGCCCGGTTCACTACGCCTGGGTCGTCATTGCTATCGCGGCTGTCATGCACATGGCCGGAGGGTCCATCCGGCAGGCCTTCGGCGTGCTCATCGTGCCTCTGGAAGAAACCAGGGGTTGGAACCCGGCGACAGTCACGCTGGCCTACGCCATGGCCAGCATCACCGGAGCCGTGCTCGCCCCCCTCAGCGGCTACTGCACCGACCGCTACGGGGCACGCAAGGTCATCTTGGTGGGCGTCGGCACATTCGCCATCGGCGCCTTGATGACCGGAGTGGTCTCCCAAGTCTGGCACCTGTGGATCTCTTATGGGCTGTTCTTGGGTGTGGCCAGCGCTTGCTTCAACGTCCCTATAATCACCACTGCTTCTTATTGGTTCCGCACACACCTGGGTTACGGGGTGGGTTTTCTGCAAGCGTCCCACGGCCTTGGACCCGCGGTGATGGCCATCGTGGTCAGCGTCCTGATCACGGGCGCATCGTGGAAGACAGCTTTCTGGTCCATCGGCATCATTGGCGGAATAATCATGTTGCTCTTGATGGCCTTCTTCCGGAACCGGCCGTCGGAAATCGGGACCACGGCCTTTGGCGCACCCATGTCCGAGTGTCCGCAACCCGCCCGGGACCCGGTGCTTGAACAGCTTCGGCTGAAGGCCTTTCGCTCCAGCATGCAGGCGACAACGACCTTCTGGAAGCTAGTTTCGATACATTTCCTAGGCTGCGTCAGCCACTCCATAGTCATCATCTACATCATTCCCATCGCCGTGTTGGGTGGCATGGAAGAGGTTGCCGCCGCCGGAGTGCTCAGCACACTAGCCCTGGTCAGCGTGACAACCAGGTTCCTGACACCGGTGATCTCCGATTACATCGGCGCCAGGGGGACCATGGCTGCCGCCTTCATATGGCAGGGACTCCCCGTGCTTCTGCTCTTCTGGGCACACGAGCCGTGGCAGTTCTACATGTTCGCGGTGATCTTCGGCATCGGGTACGGTGGCGAAGGTTCGGCGTTCCCGGTGATCAACCGGCAGTACTTCGGGCGCGGCCCGATGGGTTCGTCCTTCGGGTGGCAGCAACTGGGCGCCGGTTCGGGCATGGCTCTGGGGGCTTGGGTCGGCGGCGCACTCTTCTGGATCTTCGATTCTTATACCGCGGCCATCCTCGTCTCGACTCTAACAAGCGTTGCGGGCGCCGTTGTAATTATGTCCATGGAGCCTACCGGGCGTGTCCTGATACCCGATTGGGAGGAGACCATTACCGCTGTCCCTGCGGCGGCCGACGACTAGCCAAGCCAGGGATATTGGCGAATACTTTCGATAACAACTATCGACCCTGACCGGCTGTCTCCTTTCAGAGTGTTCCTATATAGTCCGTAACGGCAATCCACGGTGGACGAATATTCGTACCTAACTTAGGCCCTTTGTCCCCTGGCACCTTCCCTAATTCAACGTGGAATCAACGCAGCGGGAGATGGATATAAACGATGGCTATCGCAGCAGCGTTCTCGATGATGAGCGCTTTCTTCATGGGCAGCCTGTACGTGGCCGGAGCGTTGGGCGCAACCGCGCTCATCCTCATGAAATTCTTCAATATCTCCAATCCCAACCTCTGGAACATCATGGGGAACCGGGCCTGGGAAGGCAGCACCAACTTCGTCCTGATAGCCATTCCGCTGTTCATCCTGATGGGGGAGTTGGTCCTCCGTAGCGGTGTTGCCGAGCGGATGTACAACGTCCTTTCCCGCTGGCTGGTATTCATCCCCGGTGGTCTGATCCACAGCAACATCGCCTCCTGTGCCGTGTTCGCTGCCTGCGCCGGTTCCAGCGTGGCCACAGCCGCCACTATCAGCAGGGTTGCCCTTCCGTCCTTCCGACAACGGGGCTACAACGAGCGTCTGGTCATCGGGTCTTTGGCCGCTGGAGGGACCTTGGGCATCCTGATTCCCCCGAGTATCGGCCTGGTCTTATACGGCCTGATCGTCGGTGAATCGATAGGCAGGCTTTTCCTAGCGGGGTTCATTCCCGGCGTGATTCTGGCCGTCACGTTCATGCTCATGATTGTGATCGCAGCCAAGATCTGGCCGGGGATCGCGCCCAAAGAAGAGATGGTTACTTGGCGGCTACGTTTCATTGGGCTATTTAGTCTGCTACCGATCGGATTTTTGATCTTCGCGGTGTTAGGGAGCATCTACTTCGGGTTTGCCACACCTACCGAAGCCGCCGCCGCTGGAGTGACTGGGGCATTCGCCCTCACCCTGGCTGGGAATTCGGGAATGTTGCTCCTTAGCCTATTGGCGGGCCTCGTAAGACGGTTTCCAGTTCTTCCCCGTGTGGCGAAGGTCCGGCTGGTCGATTTCCAAAGCGGCAGACCGGTGTTGCCGGGCGATATACGCAAAAACTTCGACGACATGGTCCGCATATTGAAGGAGTCTTTCCTGTCTATGGCCCGCACCTCAGCCATGATTCTGCTGATACTGATGGCGGCGTTCACACTACAGTTCGCGTTTGCGGCCGTCAGGATATCGGTGGATATGGCAGAGTGGATCGCCGCGTTCGAACTCACTCAGTTACAATTGATTCTGGTGTTGGTGGTGTTCTATCTGATTCTGGGAACGTTCATGGAGAGTTATTCCATGATGCTGACCACCCTGCCCATTCTGATTCCAGTATTGAGCGACGCCAATGTGGACAAGGTCTGGTTCGGCATAATCATGGTGATCCTCCTTGAGGCCGCCCAGATCAGCCCACCTCAGGGTATGGCCCTTTATGTGCTCCACGGGGCGCGGCGGGACTCCGACCAAGAACTGTCGGAGTATGAAGGTGCGCTCGTCCAGTCCGGCACCATCAACGACGTCTTCGTGGGTGTATTGCCGTTTATGGTATGCATGTTTGTGGTCATCGGTCTGGTGATCGCATTTCCAGAGCTGGCGACCTGGCTCCCCGACCAAGCCAAGGGCCGGCGTTAATTACCTTGATATAACAACCGGTCGAACAGTCCTCTAAGAGAAAGCCAAAGATGCGCCAGTACGCCATAAAACGGGTCGCCCTTTTCATTCCGACAGTCCTTCTTTTGACCATCATCGTATTCACGTTGATGAGCATCATTCCAGGGGACACGGCCCTGGCCATCCTGAGCGACGGCGAAGGTGCCTACACCCAGAAAGAACTGGACGATCTGCGGCATAAATTAGGCACTGACCGCCCGATCGCCGTTCAGTATGTAGATTGGATCGGGGGCGCCCTCAAAGGTGATTTCGGGGATTCCACATGGTTCAAAGCCCCGGTGATGACAGAGTTGAAGACCAGGTTGCCACGGACCCTTGAGTTGGCGGTGCTGGCCATCGCGTTGGCGGTGGTGTTATCCGTGCCTTTGGGGATACTCTCTGCCATTCGGCCGGACAGTTGACTGGACCATGTCGCTCGGGTTTTTTCGCTGGTCGGCGTTTCGATACCGAATTTTCTATTTGCCGTCCTGATTATCCTGTTCCTAGTGCGTATGTTTGGGTGGTTACCGCCGCTGGGCTATGCGGAGTTATGGAACGACCCCGGGACCAATCTCAAACAGATGGCGTTCCCCGCGTTGGCCTTGGCCCTGTACGATATGGCCTTTATCGCCCGGGTCGCCCGGTCGTCCATGATGGAGATCCTAAGGGAGGACTACATGCGGACGGCCCGGTCCAAGGGATTGTCGGAAAAGACGGTCGTGATACGCCACGGGCTGAAAAACGCGTCGTTGCCGATACTTACGATGACCGGATGGCAGTTCGGACGGTTGTTTGAAGGCGCCGTCATCATCGAGACGATCTTCCTGATTCCTGGCATGGGCAGGATTCTCATCGAGGCGGTCTTCCAGTATGACTTCCCCATGATTCAGGCGGTGATCGTGATCATCGGAGTAGGGATCTTGACCATAAATCTGTGCGTTGACCTGCTCTACGGATGGCTTGACCCCCGGATTCGATATAACTAGGTCTTACGACCGAGTATCGATTCCATAATGCCCTGACGGCTGGACCATCCGTCAGGGCATTTTAAATTCAAGTGCAACCCAGTAAACCCGGCTGTGCCGGTGGCGCTAGCTTGGGAGGCGGACTATGGCTTCAACTTCCACCAGGAACTCGGGTCGGACCAACCCGGCGACCACCACTGTGGAACTGGCTGGCGGGTCCTTGGGCCAAGTCTCTGACCGGACCTTGCTGTAGCCGGGGTAGTAGGCGATGTCGGTGATGAAGCAGGTGATCTTGGCTACGTCCTCCATCTTGCCCCCGGCCGCGGTTACGACCGCTTGAATGTTGGCCATTATCTGACGGGTCTGGGCCTCGGGGTCTCCCTCGCCGACCACCGTCCCACCGCTATCGGTGGACACATGTCCGGAGACGAACAGGAGGTCTCCGACGATGACCCCCGGCGAAAGGGCTGGGTTGGGAGCGGCTCCAGGCGGAATCACAGGTTTTCTCTCTGGCATGACGATACCTCCAGAATGATTTCTTTCCAGGCGTACGTCCGAGGGTACTCGTGGACGCGCGAGCCCACATTATACATACGTGGGGTAGTTAAGGGGGGCGGCTCCACGGGCGGCTACGGAATGACGGCGGCCCGTAGGCGCATGACCGAGGCGGTTGACAGATCATCCTCCCTACCTGTCATTCTGAGGCGGGAGCCGAAAAATCTCCTTGTTACTGGGAATCCACGACACAGGAGCAAAGAGACCCTTCGTTTCACCTAGGGTGACATATGGCGGGGCGGTTGAATCCGGGATCCGGGTGGGGAGGGGACTGGGAAGGTCTGCCGAAAAGGCGAGAGAGGGAGTCTAGCTGCGGGCGGGGAGGGGCGTGATGCTATGGTCGCGGGTTACAGAGATGCATCCACGGACGCCGTCCAGCTTGGAGAAGAGCTTGTCCAACTGGCCAAGGCCCGTGGTATGGCAGGTGAGGCTCAGCGTCACGGTGCCGTCGGTATAATCGCCCGTGACTACGGACGCGATGTTCACTCCTTCGTTGGAGACCAACGCGGTCACATCACGCAGTAGGCCGACCCGGTCGTAGGCCTTCATGATTATCCGCACCGGATAGAGCTGCTTCTCCTGACCCCACTGGACGTCCACCAAGCGCTCCGGCTCATCCTCATGCTGGACGCTTGGGCAGTCTTGTTTGTGAACGGTCACTCCGCGGGCGCGGGTGATGAATCCGATGATCTGGTCACCGGGAATGGGGTTGCAGCACCGGCCAAGACGTATCAGCAGGTCGCCGACGCCCAAGACCGTGATGCCAGAGTTGGGGCTGGACAGCGGCAATTCATTATGCCGTTGGGCCAACGGCGGTTCGGTCTCATGACCTATCTGGGCCAGACGGTGGGACAACAAACTCGCCGCGATGTTTCCAGAACCCAGGTTGTCCAACAGGTCGTCCATGGAGTCGACTTTAAATAGACCCAAGATGGTTTTATCGTCGATCTTTTGATTGAGCCGGCGCAGCTCACGCCGCAGCACTTCTTTGCCCCGCTGGATGTTGGTGCCGCGTTCCTGTTTGCGGAACCAGGCGCGCACGCTCTGGCGGGCGCCGGCGGAACGGACGTAGCCACGGTTGGGGTTCAACCAGTCTAGGCTGGGACCACGGTCCGATTTCGAATTCAATATCTCGACCGTGTCGCCGTTCTCCAGGGCGGTGTCCAAGGCAACGAGTTTGCCATTTACCTTGGCGCCGATGCAGTGGTGTCCCAAGTCGGTGTGGATCTTGTAGGCGAAGTCCACGGGAGTCGAACCGGAGGCCAACTCAACGATACGGCCTTTGGGTGTATAGACGAATACCTGATCGTGGAAGATGTCCTGTTTGACCGACTCGATGAATTCAGCGGTCCCGGCGACTTCCCGCTGCCATTCAAGCAGCTGGCGCAGCCAGGTCATCTTTTCCTCGAACCGCTGGTCGCTGGAGTTGCCCTCTTTATAAGCCCAATGGGCCGCCACACCGTATTCGGCGATCCGGTGTAGCTCGTAGGTCTTGATCTGTACTTCCAGGGGCGTGCCGCCTTCGCAGATGACGGTAGTGTGCAGCGCCTGGTACATATTCTCTTTGGGATTGCCGATGTAGTCGTCGAACTGCCCGGGGATGGGATGCCACTTCTGGTGGACCACGCCCAGGGACCTGTAGCAGTCCACTGTCTCTTCGACCAGCACCCGCAGGGCGAAAAGGTCGTAGATATCGCCGAACTGTTTGCCTTGGGCCTCGTATTTCTGCATCTTAAGGTAGGTGCTGTAGATGCCTTTGGGCCGGCCGATGACTTCGGCGGTTATGCCGTACTGGGCGAGTTCGTCTTGAAGTCCGGAGGAAACTCGCTCGATGTATTCTTCGCGCTCGGTGCGCTTGGAAGACAGAATCTTGGATATCTCCCGGTACTTCTCTTCGTTGAGATGCCGGAAGGCCAGGTCATCCAACCGCCACTTGATCTCCCAGATACCCAGCCGGTGGGCCAAGGGGGAGTAGATGTCCAAGGTCTCCTGGGCGATGCGCCGCCGCTTTTCGGGAGGCAGGGCGTCCAGGGTGTTCATGTTGTGCAGGCGGTCCGCCAGCTTGATCAACACCACCCGGATGTCCTCCGCCATGGAGACCAGCATCTTGCGCAGGCTCTCGGCGTGGAGGGACTCAGGGTCGTCCATGAGGTTGGCGACATCATCAGCCGGGGGCTGGAGCTTGTCGTCCATGCGGGTCAACTTGGTGACACCGTCCACCAGCTTCATCACTTCCGGTCCAAAGCGCCGGTCGATCTCGTCCAGGGAAACATCGCAGTCTTCGACCACGTCATGAAGCAAGGCGGCAACGATGGTGTGCGTGTCTAGGTGGAGGTCTGCGAGAAAGAGGGCGGTTTCCAGGGGGTGGGCGATGTAGGGCTCGCCGGATTTGCGGGTCTGCCCTGTGTGGCATTCTTCGGCGTAGATGTATGCCTGCCCCACAAGTTCGGTGCTGTCCTCGGGCAGGTAGGTGCCAACCCTCTCGATAAGGGTCTTAGCCGCTTCTGAAGCTACCTTATCCTTAGCTACCACTGTAATTGATGATAATACACGGGCCTGATTAAAGTCTAGACATGGGGTCGACTATGTCTGCCTCGCATCAGTCAGGGCGTCCCCCCTTTACGAAAGTGGGGCTTTTTATCTTAGACGGGCAGAGGCAACTCGGTTAGGTTGTCCGGCAGACCGACGTCGAAGGCGTTGATGTTGAAGGCTAGGGATGAGTAGTAGCCCATGAGATTGGTCAGTTCCACCAGGCCGCGAACGCCGAACAGGGAGAAGGCCGCGTCGTAGTCGGCTTGGCTAACCTTGCGGGTCCGGAATAACTCTCGTCCGTATTCGATGACCGCTGACTCTTCAGCAGACAACGCGGGGAGGTCTTTCTTGTCGCGCAGGTTGTCCACCAGTTCGTCGCTCAGGCCTGATTGGCGGCCGAAGGCGGCGTGGGCGTTCCAGATGAACTGGCAATCCATCTCCCGGGCGGTCAAGATCATGGCCAGTTCCCGCACGTTGGCGGGCAGGCTGGACTCGTCGCCGCGGATGTAGGCCCTGAACTGCTCGCCCCGCTTGGCGAGTTCTGGCACGTTGATCATGATGGAGATGGGCCCGATTTCCGGCACGCTGCCGCGTTGACTGACCATTTCGTCGAAAGCGGCCAGTTGGTCTTGGGGCACGCTCTCTCTGCTGGCTGTAGGTATTCTCGCCACTTGGGCCTCCCGGATCGCAGATTTTTCCTTTGCCGGTTCCCGGCGGGCACCTCATGATACAAGCGCCGTGCCCGATCGGGTGCCTGGTCCCAAGTGTGGCAAGCCATCCCAAACTGAAGTAATCTTAACGGACATGTCTTCGATCGACTCTAACTCTGACACCAACCCTGGCCCATCTGATCCCACCTCCGACCGGAGGACACCGCTATCACAAAGCCCCAATTTCAAATATTGGGTTTTCGGTGCGTTGGCAATCGGCATCTTCACCTCGGTGGTTGACCATGGCAGCGTCAACGTGGCGTTGCCGACCATCGCCGATGAGTTCAAGACCGACCTGCCCACCATACAGTGGGTGGTGATCATCTATGCCCTGACCATCGCCGCATTGCTTCTACCCATGGGGCGGCTCGCGGACCTGGTCGGCCGAAAGAAGGTCTACATCGCCGGAACGGTGGTGATGGCCATTGGCGCCGTTTTGTCTGGGTTAGCGCCGTCTTTGGAGGTTATTTTCCCCGCACGCGCCTTGCAGGGGGTAGGGGCCGCCATGACCCAGGGCACCGGCATGGCCATAATCACCGCTGCTTTTCCGGCAAACGAGAAAGGCCGGGCAATCGGACTGTTCATGACTATGGTGGGAGTCGGAGCGGTTGCCGGCCCCGCCATCGGTGGGCTGGCGGTCGACGCATTCGGCTGGCGGGTAGTTTTCTTTCTTAGCTTGCCACTGGAAGCCATTTGCCTGGTGGCCACGGCCTGGGTGTTGCGAGGTTGGTCTGAGGAACGAGAGACTGGCAACGCCCGGTTCGACTGGTTGGGCGCTGCGTTATCGACCGGAGTTCTGGTGGTCTTGTTGCTGGCGATGACCACCGGCAATAAGGCCGGTTGGTTGTCGCCGGTTATCATCGCCGCCTTTGCCGGGGCAGTTATGATGCTGGCCGGGTTTATCTGGTGGGAGTTGCGTACCAACGCGCCGATGCTGGACCTGAGGTTGTTCAAGGGCAAGACATTTACCCTGGGGGTCTCGGCGGCCTTTCTGACCTTCTTGGGCTCATCGTCGGTCATATTCTTGATGCCATTCTATCTGCAGAACGTTCTGGGCTATAGCGCCAAGGTGGCCGGCTTCGTTGTTGTGCCCGGCGCCATCTGCATGGCGGTGATGGGGACGATCAGTGGAGTGCTCTCCGACCGTTTCGGATGGCGTCCGTTCACGGTTGGCGGCCTAGCTTGCTCGGCCACAGGGCTGTTCATCCTGTCCCGTGTCACCGAGGATTCTTCTCTGTTCATGGTGACGCCGGCTCTAATGCTGATGAGTATGGGAATGGGCACCTTCTATTCGCCGAATTCCAGCTCGGTGATGAACGCGGTCGGCCAGGCCAAGTATGGGGTGGTGGCCGGGTTCTTGAACCTGGTCCGAAACGCGGCCAGCGTCGCCAGCATCGCCATTTCGACCATCATAGTGACTACGACAATGAACTCATTGGGCGCCGAGCCCAGCCTGGAGGCGGTGCGCAGCGGGGCCGAGGGCGCAGGCCATGCCTTTACCATGGGCCTAAGTTACGCGTTTTTGATCTCGGCGGGAATCGTGTTCGTGGCCATGGCGCTTTCGGCGCTGCAACGGGGCCGCGCTGGAGAGCCAGGGCCGTCCGGGTTGGGCGACTTAGGGCCGGGCGAACGGGAAGAGTCCCAGGCAGAGGCCTGATCGTTCTTCGCGGGTTAAAGCGGGCCCGCTCCCAGCAGACCAGCGAACCGCAGACCCCAGAGGGTTGCTGACAACACCGTCGCTGAAATTAGAGTGTAGGTGGCGCGGTTCTTCCAATCAGGCCCCCACAAACTGCCGTGGGACGGCGCCAGCCACCAGCCTCGCGCCAGCATGAGCACGGTGATCGCCAAGAGGGGCCCCGTCAACCACTGCAACGCAGGGGCAGGCCAGCCCGGCTGAGGACCCCCCACAGACCGAGCAGGCCCGGAGCCACTCATCACCAGGGCAGTGGCAACAGTCCGCTGAGGAGAGCAACCAAGGGTTTTTCGATGCGGAATGGGTTCATGGGATTGTGTATCACCGCTACCTAGGTTGTGAATCGAAGGGCCCTTGTCATGTGTCACCCTGATCCTTCCGCGGAAGGACGAAGGGTCTGCCAAGGTGCTGGTTGGCAGATCCTTCGTCGGCCTACGGCGCTCCTCAGAATGACTTGTTTGAATCAGGCTCTTTTCGCGGTAGAAGGAATATCAATCCCCTCTCCCAGAGGGAGAGGGTTAGGGTGAGGGCGGACCCCTGCTTCAACCAACGTCCTTCTTCCCCTATGTCACTCAGGATGACAAGTTTCGCGTAAGCGATCGTCGTTGAACCCGCTACTCATCCACCAGCGTCCGCGTTACGTCTACGGTGGCGTAGGACCAGGCTATCTTGAAGGGGACCTCTCCGGTGTTGATCAGGCGGTGATCGGTGCCCGGCGTGATGAAGGCGGCGTCGTATTGCCGGACGTGGTTCTCTTCCCCGTTGATCATCAAGATGCCTTCACCCTCGATAACGATCACCGACTCCTCTGCGTTGTGGTAATGGGTGGTGTTGGAGGTGCCGGCCTGAAAGGTGGTGATGCCGCTGGATATCTCGGTGGCGCCCACCTCTTTGGTCACGCTACTGGCGACGGAGACGCCCGGAGCGCGTTGCACGCTATCGACTTCTTCTCTTCGGATCACGCGTGGATCTGACATCTGAACTCCCTATCTGAAGATACTTAATCTTGGGCCAGGAACTCTCGCACCAAGTTGCTGGCGGGTTCCCGGTCGGTCATGTTGTATAGGATCACGGCGTTGCGCACCGAGTCGGCCTGGAAGAACCGCTCGTAGAGTATCTGACGGGCCCCAAAGGCGCTGCAGCTAACGTCCCAGGCCAACCGGAACAACTGGACCCGGTCCTTGGCCGACGACGTGTCGGTCTCCAAGTAGCGGCTGATGTCTTCAGCCAGTGGTCCTTCCATGTCGGCCTCGCTGGGCAGGGCCATGAGGCTGCTGGAACCCAGCAGGTGGAGTATCTCTCCCATCCTGGGATACATGCGAATGAACATGTTGCGGGCCACCTGCAGCGGCAACTCGGCGGGGCACATAACGCCCCATTCGTCGATCTTGGCGTCCACTTCCGCCGTCCGCAGGCAGGCCTTGGTGACTTCCAGGTTCTCGATGATCTCGGCGATCATGGTCTGGGCCTGGGTCTGGTCGTTGGAGCCCAGGGTCTCGGTCATGAGATTGGCCAGCCCCAGCACGAACTCGCATTTGGCCACGTTCCTGGTCACAACCTGCTGGCCGGAATGGAGATGCCGGTGGGTAGCGAGCTGCATGTTGTTGCAGAGGGCGACGTCGCCCAGGAGGAACACCCGCTCCCAGGGCACCAGCACGTTATCGAAGAAGGCCACGGCGTCCATCTCCTCGAATCGGGAGCCCAGTGGATGGTCGTAATGGGAACGGTTGTGATCGAAGCTTTCACGGCATTGGAACTTGAGGCCCGGAGTGTTGCAGGGGATGGCGAAGGCGAAGGATGTAGGGCTGGGCGCGTTGTCCGGCAGCATGTGGGAGGTTGTTGGATAGAGGGCGATCTCCTCAGACAGAGGGGCCAGCGTGGCCAGCACCCGCGCGCCGTGGACGATTATTCCGGCATCGGTCTCTTTCACTACCGAAAGGGCGATGTCGGTCCGGTCTTCCAGGGGAGTTGCGCCCGGCGCCCGGTTGCGTTGCAGGTTCAGCAGCGTGTGCGTCAGGACCGAATCGTTCTCCCGGATGTACTCGTAGTAGTTCTGCATGTTCTGCTTGAACTCGGGCCGGTTCTGGGCGAAGTAGTCGCCGGCGGCGGCCATGGCCATCATGTTCACGTTCATGAAGTCCGGGCTGCGGCCCATCATCCCGCAGGTGGTCCGGGCCCAGTGGTGCATCATTACCCGCCGCCGCTCCAGGTCTTCCAGCGTCCGTGGGGTGATGAACGACAGGCCCACGCGGTCGCCGGTGGTGGGCGACTCGTAGGTCATCTCGTCGCGAAGTCTTGCGTCGTGCTGCATGTCCATCAGTTTGGCCATGGTCTGCACGCCGTTGCGCAGGCCGGGTTGGGTAGTGACATCCTTGACTCTTTTGCCGTTCAGATAGACCTCGGCCGGGTTATCGTGGAGGGCCTTGATGTACTCCGCTCCCGTTCTCGCTGGCATGACCGTACCTCCGTGACTAGGGTGCTGGCGAATTCCTCTGCTGAACGGTCAGATGTTACCACGCCCGGCCACTGTTGCCCCGCCGCCATAAAGGGCGTACTATTCGCCTGCCATCAGAGGCAAGCAGTTTTCGGAGATGAAGATATGTATGTGATTATCGTGCCCATCCAGATCGAACAAGGACACCGGGACGATTTCCTGGAAGCCCTGATGGTGGATGCAAAAGGGGCCAATGAAGACGAACCTGGCTGCCTGCGGTTCGACGCTATCCAAGACGCTGATGACGACCACCGCATCTGGCTTTACGAGGTCTACAAGGACGAGGCAGCCTTCCAGGACCACCTGAAGGCACCCCACTTCGCAGTTTTCAAGGAAGCCGCCGACAAGTGGCGGATCGAGGGCATCCAGGGTTCGGCCCGAGGCAGCAAGAACCTTTGGCCCACCGACGCCGAGTGGCGGTAGGCCACTGATTCTTCCAGTATCAAAACGAAATGATTTGGGAGGGCCGTAATGGCTAAAACGATTCTTCAGAGCTCCAAGGTATCGGCGCCCGGCGGGATAATGTCCCAGGGAGTGGAGGCCCCGGCCGGCAAGATGGTGTTTGTTTCGGGTCAGGTGGCGCGCGACTTGGACGGCAGCGTGGTCGGCGTGGGCGACGTTTCCGCCCAGACTCGCAAGGTGCTACAGAACATGCAGTCGGTCCTGGCCGAGTCCGGGGCGACCATGGACGACGTGGTGAAGGTGACGGTGTTCGTGACCAACCTGGAGCGTCACTTTGCCGACATCCATAAGGTGCGGGCCGAGTTCTTCACCAGCGGCTATCCGGCCAGCACCATGGTGGAGGTCAAGTCTCTGGTCCACGAGGACATGCTGATTGAGATTGAGGCGATCGCGGTGGTGGCGTAGCCGTCAGCTAACAGCCCCGATAGATCGGGGCATTCGGCTTTCAGCTCATTTAAAAAGAGGCCTCCCGACTAATCGGGAGGCCTCTTTTTGGTTGCCTGTGGGTGTTTAACTCTTGGCTGCTACACCGTCTGGCTGGAGTTCCTTTTCCCAGGGTCCGGGGAAATTGACCTCGGGGCGGTCGCCGTGCATGAAGAGCTTTTCCTGACGGTACCACTCGCTCCTGGGGGTCTCGTAGTAGACTTCGATGCCGTTACCGTCTGGGTCTTCGATGTATATGCCCAGGGACAGGCTGTGGTTGGAGACCCGTTTGATCTCTACGCCGTGCTTGTGCAGGTTGTTGTAGAAGTCTTCTAGGTCGGCCAGGGTGTCCATGCGCCAGGCCATGTGGTTCAGGCCCACCTGGCCCTTGTGGGGGCCTTCGGCGTCGGCGCCGACTTCCATCAGCGCGATCTCGTGGGACTCGTCCAGGTTGGCCGTCATGAATGCCGCTCGCCCAGCCAGGAAGTCGTAGGTGTGCAGACCCAAGACGTCCTCGTACCACTGGCGCGAAGCCTCAGCGTTTCGAACATAAATGTTCACATGACCCAGGTGACTCGGTGTGTAACCCATCTTTTTTCTCCAAATACTGAGTTGGTTTACGTCGGGAAAGTACCACAACTAGAGAAGTTCGCGCAACCGTCCGGCGTAGCCGGGTTTCCATGGGTATGCCAAGGCGGAAAAGTGTGCCGGGACGAACGGCCGATGGGCCGGGGCCTCTGTGTTCCCGCGCAGGCGCGGGTGATACAATGATTCAGGCGAGGCTCCCCGCCTCGGTTCCTCTTTACTATGGGCCGTTAGCTCAGTTGGCAGAGCGCCGGACTTTTAATCCGGGTGTCGCGAGTTCGACCCTCGCACGGCCCACCATAATTTAGGCACGAAAAACGCCGGGTGATAAGCGACCCGGCGTTTTATTCGCTATATGACAGCCAAATTGACAGCCACGGGATTTGTTATCCTGCCAAAATGCTGTCCATACGGTCGGCAGCGTTTTGCAGAGCTGGCTTCATTACGTGAGAGTACAGGTTCATCGTTAACCCTATTTGGCTGTGTCCTAATACTTCCATTATGTCTCTCGGTTGTACGTTCTGGGCTAGCAATAATGACGCTGCTGTATGTCGTAAGTCATGGAATCGTAGTTTTGGCAAGTCTTCTCTTCTTAGTAAAGCTTGGAAATCTCTAGTGAGGTTGTGCCTGTTTATCGGAGTCCCGGCTCGGGTGGTGAATACTAGGTCGAACTCGTTTGGTGCACCTGGCATACGCAGTCTTTCCACTAACTGGCGACGCTTATGTCCCCGTATTGCCTCTATCGCCAATCCTGGTAAAACTAGCGTCCGACGGCTTTTCGTTGACTTCGGTTCCACCAGGCTATAACGGCCTCCGTGCTTTTGTAGACTGTTCCTAATAGTGATACTGCCACTTGTTAGGTTTATGTCAGACCAGCATAGCCCAAGAATTTCTCCTTGCCTTAGCCCGGTTGTGATTGCCAGTGTATACAGCGCTGCAAGCCGGTCACCTTGTATGACTTGTAAGAAGCGTCTGGCTTCTTGGATTTGAAGCGGAACTACCTCTTTTTGGCGTGTACTGGGGGAATCTGCCAACTTAGCGACATTCCTGGAAACATAATCCAATTTCACTGCGATGGTAAGTGAGCGCCGAAGTACTGCATGTATATACTGAACCCGACGAGGGGATAACCCTCTTGATAGTTTCGTATTAATTAACTTAGTCACGTGCATTGGTGTGAGTTTAGAAAGTCGGACTTTCCCTAGATCTGGTTCTAGATGCAAGCGCACGATTTCTTCATAAGACTCTAAAGTGCTTAGTCTGACTTTAGGCTTGGCCGAATGTTCTAACCAGGTTAACAAATACTGACCTACAGTCAGTTGGTCTGACGGCAATGGCAGCCCCTGTTGATGTGAAGTCAGAGCCTTATTGAGTTTCTCTTGAACCTCTTTCCTGGTCTTGGCGTACATAGACTTGCGATTACGTTTGCCGTCTAGCCATCCCAGGTCTACAACACCGGCCCACCTGCCATCGGAGCGTTTGTAAATACTGCCTTCCCCGGAACCTCTTTTAGCCATTTGGAACCCTCTCTATCCTTGTTCTGACATCGGTAAGAGTGGCATGAATGTTTCCCCTGTGCCGCCACCGATGTAGTAGTCGATCCGATGCCCATAGCGTGATTTCTGAGCCCGTGCTGACCGCGTTGTCACTGTCTGTGCCTGCTCGAAGGCTTCCCTATATGGACCACCATGCCAGACCTGGTAGCGGATGATGTTTTCCCCAATCTGCCTTAACGCGTGATTGTTATCTACAATGCCCGCTGCTTTGGCTTCTGCAGCTAATTGAGCGAACGCTATGGGTGGTCTATGAAGTCTGTCTTGATGCCGCATAAGGAAATCAACAAGCAGTTGGGCCTCAACATACTTTCGCAGGTCTGCGAGTTTCCATTGACCCTTCCGTTGCTCCAGTTCGTCATGTTGCAACATCAGTGACAGAGCTACCCCAGTTTCTATACCGCATTCTTTTAGTGCTCCAATGCTCCAATCAACATCAGGTAGGTCTGCCAAGACTGTCTGTATGGTGCGCTCTAAACCACCAGGTGCAGCGGCATCTGAAGACCAATGGTCTCCACCAATCCCTTTCCCTTCAGTAATTGCGGCTTGGGCAACGGTCTGTTCATAGGGGGCGTCAACAAGGAAATTCAGTTGTCCAGCCAAGCGCAGGGCATTAATCTTCCCGACGGTGGCTTTTGCGTGGCCGCCGGTATCAGGCTTACCTATTTGATAAGCCGTTTCCCCATTCACCAACCGCTGAACAATTTGAGCCACCTCATCTACCGAAATGCGAATCTTCAAGGCACGTAATTTAGCAGCAGGCGTGTCGTCCATATAGTTGCCCTATCTATTACTCTAATAACCGTATTGACCGATTATATGAGTCAATATATGTTTGTAATGATACTA
>Ga0208113_1000059_pt1 | contig 48725 bp, 26 predicted proteins | sample Knorr_S7_td_NADW_FD_185598 | JGI IMG/M metagenome (GOLD analysis project Ga0208113, IMG submission 185598) | Marine microbial communities from Southern Atlantic Ocean transect - Knorr_S7_td_NADW_ad_2505m_LV_A (SPAdes) (version 2) | ecosystem: Environmental > Aquatic > Marine > Oceanic | place...
TGAATTGATATGCGCTATTGGACAGAGGCCCACAAGGGCCTTGGTGTTGTAGATCTAATTGGATGCTCGGGGGGTTAGTGCAGCTGGGCTGAATACCTCGGCGAACCTCGGTACTTACACCCGCTGTCTATCAAACTCGTCTTCTACGAGTCCCCTGAGGTGCCTCGTCTTTCGGGCGACTTCGAGCTTAGATGCTTTCAGCTCTTATCCGCGTAGAGCGTGGCTACCCAGCATTGCCCTGCCGGACAACTGGTAAACTAGTGGCTCCGAGCCCTCGTTCCTCTCGTACTAAAGGGCCCTTCCGATCAGGCACCTGATACGCCTCAACCACAAAGCAACAAACCTGTCTCACGACGGTCTAAACCCATCTCACGATCCCCTTTAATGGGCGAACAACCCCACCCTTCCCAGCTGCTGCACCAGGAGGTTGGGAAGAGACGACATCGAAGTAGCAAGCCACCAGGTCGATATGTGCTCTTGCTGGTGACAACTCAATTATCCCCGAGGTAACTTTTCTGTTATCAATGGCCCCCAGAAATGAGGCACATTGGTTCGTTAGGCCCTGCTTTCGCATCGTCGATCGTTATTGATCCGATCCACGTCAAGCCAGCTTTTCCCCTTACGGTTTACGGTGGAGACTGAACCACCTAAGCTGACCTTTGGGCACGCCTGTTAGGTTTTCGGGCGCGTGGCGCCCCACCCAAACTGCCCACCAAGCGGTGTTCTCATGAAGAGTTAGTACAGTCACACATTAAGGACGGTGTCTCTATGGACGACTACTCCCGGGACTAACGTCCCGAGGATCAACATCTCCCGTCTACTCAGCACAAAGTGTGCGAATGTACAACGCCAGGCTGCAGTAAAGCTCTACGGGGTCTTCGCTTGCAGGTTGAGGTTACTGGACTGTGCGCCAGTAATAGTCAATTTCGCCGGACGTACCGCGGAGACAGTGGGACTCTCGTTGTGCCATTCATGCAAGTCGCCAATTAAGCGACAAGGTATTACGCTACCTTAAGAGGGTCATAGTTACCCCCGCTGTTTACCGGTCCTTCGCCAGGTTGAAACCCAGTTTCAGATACCGGCACTGAGCAGGATTCACCGACTATACACAACCTTTCGATCTAGCAGTCGGCTATGTTTTTATTAAACAGTCGGAGTCCCCTTGTTACTGCGACCAGCTTATCTCTAAGCTGGCACTCCTTCTCCCGAAGTTACAGAGCTATTTTGCCGAGTTCCTTCGCGGTACTTTGCCCGTCACACCTTAGGCTGCTCACCCAGGGGCACCTGTGTCAGTTCTCGGTACGGTCACCTCTGCGGCTTTTCACGGGACCCTGGCCTCATTCGTCTTTTGCTCACGCCTTCTCGATCTTCTCACCATTACGGTTCTCCAATCGATTATCGAACGCTTCGACATCCCATGACAGGAATGCACGAACTAGCCCGAGCCGTTACCAGATTTGCAGAGGGGCATACGAATATTAACGCATTTCCCTTTCGAACATCTCGGTTAAGGATGTCCTTAGGACCGGCTAACCCTCGGCTGATGAACATTGCCGAGGAATCCTGGCCCCTTCGGTGGTGCGGATTCTCACCGCACTATGCTGCTACTCTTCCCTGGATTCTCATACATAGACGGTCCACTAGATCTCACGACCTAGCTTCTACCCGACCATGTCGCCGCGCTACCCCATCTCCTTTCGGAGGGTCAGCGTATCGGTATTCAGTTTGAGTCCCGTCCATTTTTCGGGCCCGCAAGCTTGACCAGTGATCTGTTACGAACTCTTTCAAGGATGGCTGCCTCTAAGCCCACCTTCTGGTTGTCTTCGACCACGGACGCCGTTTGTGATTAACACTTAACTGAAATTTTGGGACCTTAACGCTGAGCTGGTTTCTTCACCTTTCGTCACGGTAGCTTACCCACCGTGGCTCACTCCCCGCTTCTACGATGAATGCAACTTTGGAGTTTGACAGCGTGCCGAGGGATTGCTCCCCCTAAACACCCAATCAGTGCTCTACCTCGCATTCTATCTCTACGGAGGTCTACCTACGAGTAGTCTCGCGCGGAACCTGCTATTGCCCATCTCGATTGGACTTTCACCCCTATACCCAACTCTTCCGAGCGATTTGCACATCAGCAACGGTTCGTCCCTCCACCCAATTTTCATCGGGCTTCAGACTGGCCAGGCATAGATCGATAGGCTTCAGGTCTCCCACCATTGACTCCGGGCGAGCGCACCCAGTCCCTGACCGCTTACGCGGCTGCGGACCTTTCGGTTTCCCTTCGGCTTCGCAGTTCAACTGCTTAACCTCGCCAATGATCAGAACTCCCAGGGGCATTTTTCGAAACGCAAGAATAGACGCTGCTCATATCTTCGCTTTCACGCCTATTCAGCTTGTTCCCGACTGGTTTCAGGGTCTTTTCACATCCCGCTAAGGATACTTTTCAGCTTTCGCTCACGCTACTTGTCAACTATCGGTCTCGAGTAGTATTCAGGATTGGAAGTCTCTGCCTCCCATATTCACGCGCGATATCCAACGCACGCTACTCAGGATTCATCACTTGGCCATATGCAATACGTGTACGGGACTTTCACCCTCTGTGGTGCGCCGTTCCAGGACGACTTCCACTTCCTGCACTTAGACTACAGATGATCCTTACCCCACATTTCTCTAAGGTTTCCCATAGAGATTCGGTTTGTCCTATTCCGTGTTCATTCGCCACTACTAACGGAATCTCGATTGATTTCTTTTCCTCTCCCTACTGAGATGCTTCAGTTCAGGAGGTTCCCTTTCCTCATTGAGGAATGGCACAGAGTGCCAGGAGGTCCAATTCAGCAATTTGCGGATCCAAGAGATTCTTGCCTCTCCCCGCAACTTATCGCAGCTTGTCACGACCTTCTTCGGCTCTCGAGCCGAGCCATCCCCCAGTCGGGTTGTAGCATCTTGTGATTCTACAATCCCACCTTTGTGAGTCCTCTGGTGTCCAGGCATATCAATTCAGGTATCTCAGGCCACCCCGTCTCCCCGCAGGGCGGGGCGGCCTCAACCACTTACCTTGGTACCTGATAGTACCAAAGCGCACTAAATGCAGGTGGGCGACCTACCTTTGGTATTTGAACTAAGCGGGATTCACACGCCCCCTAAAGGGGGCGGTGAGAGGTACTGGCGAGAGGTTATTCATCAGTCTCATCGGGAATGTGATCCAGACCGAATGCCAATGGGGTCGAGGGGTTTTCCTCAGGACTGTCCTCGAGGCCAAACATCAGACCGACATCTGCAGGTGCTTCCGGAACCTCTTCCAAACCGAATGGCAGATCGGAGGAGGGAGAAGTGAGGGCATCCCCCTCAAGGTCGAAAGGGAGACCGATAGGTTCGGATGAGGATTCGGTTTCAGATTGATCTGATCCGATGCTCGGAACTGAAACTGGGCCATCGTCAGTACCACATGCAGGACATGCTGGAAGGCCGGATGACACCAGCCCGCATATCGGGCATTCGTACACGGGCCTCGCTGCCACCGCTCACGCTTCACGGTGTCGGAGAGTAGTATATTGCAACCTCATACACTGGAGTATAGGGTTCCGTGAAAGACGATGATGAAAATGGTCGCGACGATGCATGTGATGACCATCACGGGCAGACCAACCCTAGCCCACTCCTTGGTGGTAATAGGCCGCGGTCCGCGCTCACTGATGGCGACTGTCATCACGTTGGCGCTGGAGCCGATTGGAGTGGCGTTGCCACCGAATCCAGCACCCATAGCCAGAGCCCAGAACAGCGGCTCTATGTCGACTGACGGGTTGGCCTCGCCGATGCTCACTATCACCGGAATCATAGCAGCCGTGAAAGGGATGTTGTCAACTATTGCGCTAGCAATGGCAGAAACCCAGACTATTGCCACCGCCAGCATAATCTCATTGCTGCCAAAGTTATCGTAGATCCAATAAGCGAGATCGGAAAGGTAGCCGACATTGCCGACAGCTCCGACTAAGATGAACAAGCCAACGAAGAACATTAGGGCGGCCCACTCGATTTTCTCAGTGATCATGTGCATGAAACCGCCTCTGAGCTCGTGGTCCGCGGGGCGGGCGGCGACAAGCGCCAGACCTGCTCCTGTCAGTGCGATGGCGTGGATTTCGATCTCAAGGTGAAAGAATTCCTTCGCTGAGAACATCACCACGGTCAGCATCAGTATAGCCAGCGTTGTGTACATCAACTTCCTGTCGTCGACCGCGTTCCACTCGTCCTCCTCCAGCAGTGATTCAACATTATGCGGCTTTGACTTGGCCCAGTCTCGGTAGTACCAACGCATGTAACCCAGAGTAGCGATCCAGGCAATCAGAGTCAGCATGCCTAGTCGGAATAGGAACCCGTTGAATCCGAAGTGGTCCATATCTCTACTCGCCGCCTCGGCAGCAATCATGACATTGGGTGGATCGCCCACCATCGAAGCAACTCCTCCCGTGTCAGACAGAATCGCCTCAGCGAGCAGGGGCGGCACTGGATTGATCTCCATCCGGATGCATATCCTCAGAGTCACGGGCGCGATGATGATTATCGCGGTGACGTTGTCAATCACCAGGGAAAGAAGAGTCGTGAAAGTACCGAGAAGAACGATGAGTTTCCACGGGTCACCTCCGCTCATCTTTGCTGCTTTTATTGCTATGAACTCAAAGAATCCGCTAAGCTCGAGAATAGCAGCGAACACCATCATTCCCAGAAGCAGCCCAATGACCTCGAACTCTATCCAGCCTAGCATGGCGTGCTCAAGAGATTCGCCATGAGTGTCGAAGACTCCGGTCCAATGACCGTACAGCAGCATGATGATGGAACCGAACCATGCTGCAATAGTTCGATGGAGATACTCGGCCAAAATGAGCACAAAAGATAGTATGAAAATCACGAGAACCACCTGCTGCTCAGTCACCATGGCTCGGCCAGCCTTAACGCCTCTAAATAAGTGAGCATGGCAGGCTATCCTCACAGAGGATAGTTTTCACTAACTAGTTCTTGCCAGACCAGAATACTGCGACGTTTCCTCGGATGTGAACCACTGTGGAACCGGTGGATTCGGCAAGGAGTCTGAACATCTCGGACCTCTCTGCAGAGCTATTGGCCACCCCTCGGTTAGCCTTCGTCTTCACCAGGCCTCGATTGGAGAGTTGATCGCTGAGTTCTTGGATCACCGAGTCGGTGATTCCATCCTTACCGACTCTGACGGTGACTGCTGTCGCCTTGTCCTTGGCTTGGCGCAGCACTGAGTCTGGGATGCTGGAACTAATCCGAATCACCTCTCGAGAAGTCCGGGCCCGAGCGTTCGATTCTACCGCAGTTCTCACAGGTAACGATGAGTCTGCCCCTCGAGATTCGGGTTCGGGCTGTGCGCCCTGGTATTAGCGCGGATTCGCATCCTCTGCAGATTAACCTCGAAGTGTCAGAGTCCGGGCGCTCGCCATGACGCTTGCCTATGCGGAGGATGTCCCGAGCAGCGGCATCAGCGAGCCGAGGGTCGACGGAATCTGAGTCATTCAGTAAGGATGAGAGGTCATTGACGGCCCTCAAGGCCCTTCCCTTCCTCTTAGCATCCCCTCTGCTCCTACGGCGCTGCTTCGACATCTTGACCTCACAGAGCACCGGAGAGGGCTTCCTCTATTGCCATGCCGACCTCATCTATCGAGGCGTTTCCATTGATGCTGATTAGTAGGCCCATCTGTGCGTACCATTCGGCCAAGGGGGCTGTCTGCTCATGGTAGGCCGAGAGCCTGTTCCTCACAGTCTGCTCGTTGTCGTCCTCACGCTGTATGAGACGTCCGGAAACCTCAGGAGGTGGTGGGTTGAAGGAAACGTGGTAGATTCCTCCGGTTTCAGGATCCATCCTCCTGCCGACGATGCGTTCGACTATCGCATCGTCCGAGACCTCGATTGAGATGACAGTGGAGACCACTGCCACCTCCGACAGGGCCTCGGCCTGGGGGATTGTACGGGGGTAGCCGTCGAGCAGAACCCCTGATGATGCATCATCATGTTGCAGCCGCTCGACGATCAGACCGATGATGATGCCATCGGGAACGAGCAGTCCGGCGTCCATGTAGCCCTTGGCTTCTGTCCCAAGCTCGGAGCCGGCGGCCACGGCCGCGCGGAGCATATCGCCTGTAGATACCCAGGGCTTCCCGGTCAGTACGGTGATTCTGCCCGCTTGGGTGCCCTTGCCCGCGCCGGGGGGGCCGAACAGTACAATCGAGCCGCTCATCGGCTCGACGGGAGTGGCGTGGGTGATAAGTCAAGCGCAGCCTATGGCTTGTTCTGCTCCCACCACAGGTGGCCGTAGGCTACCCACTGTTCCATTGTCCAGCCCTCAGGGAGCCCGCCAATCGGAAGCGGAGGGGCCCCTTCCGAGGACGAAGGTAGCTTCAGAGACGGTGACGACTGGGCGATGGTGGATTGTATCTCCTCGTCACTGACTCCGCCAGTCAATACCTCACCCGAGACGGAAGTGTCCAGAGCAGCCGCCTTGCGCTCGGATTGGCTTCCGGCTAGAAGGGCGGAGCCGGGTGGAATCAACTCCTCCTCGGGCCTAAGCGATGACTCAGAGGATCTGCGCATCCTGACGCCTGTGGCCACCACCGAGCCCAGCAGAACGAGGAAGATGAGCGCCAAGGTCCAACTGGGTAGACCTAGGTAATCAAGCAGGCCGCCGAGGCCGCCACTAGTCGAGTCCCTAGACTTACTAATCCCGACCTGCAGAGTTGCATCAGTAATCGTAGCAAGACCGCCCTGGGAACCGGTAGCGTTTGCAACGAATGTTATCTCAGTCAGACCATTTGCGGCGTCATCACTAGGGGTTGCTGATACTGTCACCGCAGCAGATTCCCCCGCATCCAATGAGATTAGTCCCTGGCTTAGTTGAACATCCCAATCACTGGGACCGATCGCCACTAGCAGTACCTCTGCGAAAGAGTTGCCGAGATTGGTAACTACTACTTCGAAGGTGTCGCCATCGGAGGAGATGTCCTCGATTGAAGTCGATTCGCAGGATAGTCCGATCCAGATCGAAGGCACAACCTCGACGGTCATCTCGACAGTGTATACGGAGGTCTCGCCGCTTGGGGTTGTGGCTTCGATGATGACTGAAACAATCTGTTCAAGAGGGCCTGCTGGCAGGCTTCCCGGCAGGTCGATGCCCACTGCTATGGTGGCCTCTTGGTTCATCCCCATCGAGAAGTCCCTGCCGGACAGGAATCCGCCTGACCAGTCTGCAGGAAGGGTCCCCATTGTCAGGCTGACATCGAGCTCGACATTGCCAGTGTTGTGTGCGTGTATGTCTGCGGTCCCGGGCACTCCTAGAGCGATTAACATAGTGTCGTTCCATGATAGGTCCAGAGCCGCTATCTCCTGTACCATGAGGCGGGTTGCGTTGGTTACAGTAGGGCCGTCAGCGAGGGTCGTCCGTATGGTGATGGTGTTAGAGACCCCCATCTCTGCAGCAGGGGGGACGATGGTGACGATGGAGACGGTCACCGACGAGCCAGCGGGGATGGCAAATGCGATCTCCTCGGATTGCACGTTGGAGCCCTCGGTGAGCTGGATGGGCCAGGTGTTCAGGGACGAGAATGCCTGTACTACGAACTGCATCGGCACGTTGCCGTCATTGGAGACGACCAGTTCAGTTGTGACGGTGTCGCTGTTCAAGACTGGGCGGGGCTGGGCGAGAGCCAGGGGGCCTAAGGCGACTCCTTCGGAATCGAACAGCTCCGGAGAGAAGTCGAGGCTCTCGAAGACTGTAACGACGGTTTGCTCGGTTGTCTCCAGAGTCGGGTCATTGGCCGAGGTGGTGATGCACTCGACATCCTCGGTGGTTCCTGCCGCAGGCTCTCCGTCTTGAGCAGAGGGGACTCTGATGCGAATCGGCAGTGGCAGGAACTGCAGACGGTTCAGCGGCTCGAGCGTCAGTTCGGAAGACTGGCTGTTGCCGAGGTGTATGGTCCAGCGCTCAGTGGTTTCGCAGCTGACTGTGTACTGCGTTGGGCCGTTGCCCGTGTTCTTGATGGAGAGCGAGAATACAGCGAAGTCCCCCGGCTCGGCGCCCAGACCCTCCGTGCCGGCGATTAACGTGAACAGTCCCTCAACACGTTCCACTATAGCTGTGAGTCTGAGGCTGTGAGCTATAGTTGGGGCATTGGTATCGAAGAGGTTCAAGTCGGACACGAAGGTCCCAGGGAGCGCGTATACAGCATCATCTGGATTTGAGAGGTCGGTGTCCATGTCGGACATGTTCAGGGTGACCACGATGCGGTCGCCTTCCTCTCCGAAGGGAGCTAGGGTCCACGGCCCGGTCTCGTTAACCAGCTTCCACCACTCGTCCCGAGGCTGGTACATGACGCCGTCATTGTCCAGCCTCTGCACTGGCGAGACGCTCAGTCCGACCGATATCTGCGAGGTTCCCTCATTGCGCATCTCGAGCTCGAACAGCACCCAGCTACCCGTCCTCGGATCCAGTGTGCGGGTCTTGGCCTGACTCAACTCAGCCGGAGTGCTGGGCACCGTGCCATCCTCCATCAGGGGCGTGAGTCGGACGCCTATCTGCGAGACGTTGATGTGGAGGAGAATGCGATTGTTGTCGACACCGTCAGACTCGTCATTCAACTCGTTGACCTCTGATGCCGAGTCCAGCCTCAACTCCAACGTGTGCAGGCCTGTGGTGGAGAAGGCGTACGGGAACGACAGTGAGTCCAGCATCCCCCCTCCCAACGAGGATTGCTCAGAGGTGTGCATGACGACTCCGTCAGTGATGTCCTCAATCTCGACCGAGTAGGTGCCGGTGGGCGCTGCGGCCTGGTTCTTCCAAGCGGCCTCGATGAGGAGGGTGTCGCCTTGCAGGGGGCTCTCAACGGAGCTCGACAGAGAGCCCTCAAACACAGTCAGATCCGACTGCTCCAACTCGGTGGCCAGCCCGGTCAGCACGATAGCGTAGTCCTGCAGCGTCCCCCCGGCGTGGCCGACCTCGACAGTCCAAGTGCCGATTCCGGAATCGCCGTTGTTGGTGGGGAGGCGTATCCTCTCCACGTTGTTGAGCCGGTCCTCGCTGCCGCCGCCCGGGGCACTGAACCCGTTGGAGAAACTATTGCCGACATAGACAGTGCCGTTGGGTGAGGTCACTCTCAGGTCGAGGTCATTGACCAACCTAGGTGCGCTCTGGTTAGCGATTGCTGAACCCTCCCTGTCGTTCCATACTAGGGTGATGTCCAGGCCCATTCTGGCATCATTGGACATCTCAAATGTGTAAACGAAACTGTGGCCCGGGAGGAGTTCCCTGGTGTCGTCGTAGAATAAATCGAGGCTCCAGTCTTCAAAACCGTCATTGGAAGATGGATACAGACTCTGTTGCAGATCTAGCTGCCCCCATCCCTCTAATGCGTTTGGAATATCTGGATTACCAAGATCTTCGGCCCCATTGATGAGTATGGCTCGGATCAGGTCAGAGCGTGGCTCGCTAATCCCTTCTGACTCCCTGAGGTACTGCCGGACCATGGTGGCCGCGCCTGCGACGACCGGAGTTGCCATCGAAGAGCCGTTGAGCGTCATGTACAGCGGGGTGGTGCCATCGCTGTGAGTGGCGCTGGAGCACGGACCACCGTTGGCGAACTGAGCCTCCTCGGCCCTAGCCGAGCAGATCGACACACCGGGCGCGACTAGGTCAGGCTTGATGCGCCCGTCCAGAGTGGTTCCTCTGGAGGAGGAGCCAGCGACGGCACCTTCGGCCGTGCTTCCGTAAGCACCCGTTGTGGAGGCCCCCACAGTCAGGACGTTCTTCGCTGTCCCGGGGGGCGTGACGCTGTTCGCGCCACTGGAGCCCAAGTCGCCTGCGGAGAAGAGTACTAGGAACCTAGGGTAGTCCACGAGGAAGGAGTCGGCGGACCTCGAGTCGGAGCTGTACTCACCGACCAGATTCTCATTGCCCCAGCTGTTGGTCTGGATTCGCGCGCTGTTCTGCCATGAGTGACTGAACATATCGTAGAGCGAGCCCCAGCGGGCGAGCAATCCGGAACTGTCGGCCTCGAGCTGGTAGAAGTGGAAGGTCGCGGCGGGGACCATGCCCATCGTGGCCGAGTCTCCCGAGCCGTCTCCCAGAAGGGTCGCGGTCACGTGAGTGCCATGCCCGCTGTTCCTGTCCATATGCGAGTTGTCAGGGCCGAACTGGTCGTATATGGCTCGGATGCGGTTTTCAAAGTCACCGTGGTCACCGTCGAGCCCGGTATCGGAGATGGCTAGAACTTCGCCGCTGCCGTTCAATGTTCCGTCAGAACTCAGTAGAGCTGAGTCGATGCCCCCTATGGTACGTGCGTTGTCGTTGTGGATGACGATTTGTGAGGCTGAGCTGATGTGGAGTATCCTGCCGTCCATTGCGAGTACCGGTATCCAAAGGGCATCGACTGAACGGGGCTGGCACAGGTAGGCGTCACAGACACCCCGGGGGCCAATCTCTCCCGAAATCAACTCGAGGTCCTGTGAAAGGGCCGCAAGCTCATCGAATCTGAGGTCGGGTGACGGAACGACATCGAGATCCACTACAATCCCCTGACGACCTGCCAGCGGAACCAATTCCGAAGAGACTCTCCAAGCGATAGGTAGCTGACCGATCCACCTAACGCTGGACATTTTGCCGAGTTCGTCGATTATGCCGTGAACGCGCTCGGGGTCCACGCGGATGACCAATGTGTCGTCGGGGACGACATCGATTACAGCGAGGCCCCAGTCGGAAAGGGAATCTTGCAGCGCACTAATGTCCGCGCTGTTGGACTGAACCAGGATCATCCCAGTGCGTTGCATGGCAGAGGGGTCGTACAGGCTCTCGGGGCCGAGTGGAATCATGTCCACTGTCGGGTCAAATGAGCCGAACGGAGAGTGGATCACCCCAGAGGCCTCTCGCAATGGATAAGTCGAGGCGGTGGCGAGAGATATCGAGGTCCATGAATGGTGCTCGTCTGAGGCTGTATCATCTGCCTCGGAGACCGGTGTTCCTGCACCGTCGGAGGCGCTGGCCAGCACCCCTCCCCATGTGGAGAGTAGGAGTACAGAGAGTACAGTAATGACCGAGCGTATGCTAGTCATGCATAACAGCCGACTCACAGGGCCTTTTTGACCATTCATGCTGGCTGTACGCGCGTGCTCGCGACCGTGAGTAGTTCTCAGATGCCGTAGTAGTCCGAAATTGCCTTGTCGGTCTTGGCCACCGAGGCCCGCCAGTTAGGCTCCGTGCCCATCAGCGCGCGGATGCAATCAACGTTCTCGGGGATGACATCGCTCTCTTGGTGGATGGCTTGGAAATAGTACAGCCGGTCACCGACCAGCCTGACTCCATCCTCCCAGACAAATATCTCATGCAAATCGCCCCACTTGCGGCCTATGTCGCGTGCCATTTCCATAACCTCGGCGGTGGTAGTAATACGGTCTGCCTGACCGTGCATGACGATGACTCTCGGCGTCCCCTTCCACATCTCGACTATTGACTCTGTAGTCAGTCCGTGACCCTCGGGTAGGTCAGCGATGATGGCGTGGACGTGCATCAGAGTAGTGGGCACGGCGACCGCTAACGAGTTGATTTCGATTTCAGGCTTGACGGTCATGACGTCTGGGCCGTGGTGACTGGGCACCTTGAGAACGGGTTTGATGGCGTTTATGGGGCCCTTCTTCGAGTCCCCGGGGTCAGCGGCCCGACGAATCATTGTGCACTCGACCTTGAGCGAGCCGCAGTGGTCATAGAGTGGGACCAGTGTGCGCGAGAGTCCTGTGGTATTGCATGAGACCACACGAGAACCATCTGAGCCGAGGTTCTCATCGTGATTGGCGCAGGAGGAATACGACAGACCGGTCAGAGAGTGCTTCTCCCCGCCCTGGAACAGGTGCTTGATACCTGCAGCCTTGTATTTCGCCAGATTGTCGGTACCCGTCTTGCCTGGTGAGCAGTCGACGACGATGTCGGCAATAGAGAGGAGTTCGGACAGCCCGCCGTGGCACTGGTAGCCGCCTGAGGAGAACGAGGAGATGCGCTCGGGGTCGTCGGTCGTGCAGTACAGGGGGAATCCCTTCTTCGCAGCGAGTTTGCAACCGAAGCTGGGTCCGGTCTTGGTGACGCCGACGACAGTCATGTCATCTTGGGCGTCAACTGCGTCGGCGACTCTTTTGCCTATTGTCCCGTACCCGTTAATGGCTACTTTGATCAACCCAATAACCCCGCAAAGTGCCGCTTTCGGCGATTTGTCGCCCTTGACTGCCCTCTATCAACATGACCCTTGCCCCGCAGGTCGGGAATACACGTCTAAGCACCCTTGCAGAGCTCCACTGCCCGTCAGAATGAAGACTACTAGCACTACGTCCGAGCAGGGAGGGCCATGCGCGAGGTCACTGTGAAGAGCATCAAACTCAATCGGGACCTCGATGGAATGCTCTCCGAGGCCCTTGAGAGGGATCTCCTAGTCAGGATAGGATGGGGGCGCGGAGGTGACGAGAAGCCCAAGAAGGGGGAGATTGGCGCCATCACGCATCTGCCACCGAAATCCAGAGTCCTCCTCCTAGGCAACCTAGGCGAGTGCGCTGGGGCAATGAACCGCGGCGGAACCTTCACCCTCCGGGGTTCGAGCACGTCGATGCTCGGGGCGTTCCAGCAAAACGGTCGTATCGTAGTCGAGAAGGATGTCGGTGATCGATTGGGGTACAGGATGACAGGTGGGGCGATCACAGTCCAAGGCTCAGCTGGTGACGAGGCGGGGGCAGGTATTTCCGGAGGCACTATCCTCGTGCGCGGGCATGCCGGCAAGATGGTCGGAGCAGGGATGAGAGGGGGTACCTTGGTCGTCCTAGGCTCGGTTGGCTCCGAGCCCGGAATAGGCATGACTGGCGGTCGAGTGGTCATCGCAGGCAGTTGCCCGCCGCCCGGGGAGGGAGTGGCCATGCGAGGCATAGAGGCCTCCGAGATTTCACAACTGTCAGAGCACCTGGAGCCCTTGGGTCTGACTTTGGAGGAGGACGCACTCGTCCTGGTCCCATCAGACTCGGCACCAACTGTGGCCGAGAGCCCTGAGACATCAGTCGCCGAGGGCTTTGAGAGTGTCGCTCTGGTCCCGTCTACCTCCGAGCGACTGCCGGAACACTCCTCCTTGGACCCCTACACCCTCCTGATGCCACTCGGCTCGGACGAAGGGGGCGTGCTGTTCCCACTGCCCTGGCTGGTCGAGTGCGAATCGGCCTACAAGTGGGAAGTAGGAATGGCAGCAGAGCAACCTGCTCTGGTCAGGTCTTCGCCGCGTGCGTGTGATTTGCTGTTGATCGGAGATTCGGAGCTTGTGGACTGCGCTACCCTCCTAGCAGGGTGCTCCGGAGTCGTACTCGACCTAGCGAGCCTGCCACCACTCAACGACGCCGAGATAGAGGCAGTACTGGTATCGATAACAAGCAGGATGCACCGGGACTCTCTCGTGCTGCTTCGAGACTGCGTCGACAGGGTTGACCACCTGTTCAGACTGGTGGTAGATCTGGACCTTGATGGTGCGGTAATCGACGCTGCATCCCCCGGAGGGGGGCGTGCGGCATCGGCGTTGCCTAGAATCGGTCTTGCCGCTAGAGCAATGAACCTGACCGAGCAAGGGCGCCAACTGCTGATAGAACTCGACGAAGCACCGAGCGCCGAGGACCTACTGATTGCAGTCGCGGCAGGATGCTCTATCATCGTGGCGCCACCTCCAGAAGAGGGTCTTGAGGAGCTCCTTGTCTGGCTCGATTCCACCATTAGGGGATGGATGCGTGAGCTCGGCGTGGACGGTCTGGAGAAGGTCACCCGCCGCAACCTGCGCGCTTTGGACTACGACACGGCGGCTATCAGTGGTCTGCGCCTCGTGGGTTACGATCGTCCGCTGCCGATGTGGCTGGGCAACTGAGGTGAGAAATGCCTACTCTAAATCTCCAGCACGCGCTCCTGAGATACATACAGGAGACCAACGGCGCTGGCCACGATGGAGCGGGGTGGTCCGACTGGCTTCCAGCAATCGGGTGTCCTGTGGAGAGCAACGACGATAGCACCGTTGTGGTCGAGGTCTTTCCTGACCGTCCCGATCTTCTCAGCCACGAGACGATGGCGAGAGCGGCTCGCTCGTTTCTCGGCTCAGTCGTCGAGGATCCTTCTATGGAGGTCTCAGACAGTGGTATCGAGATGACAGTGGATGCGTCGCTGGCCGAAGTCAGGCCTGTGATACTCGCAGCTGTCGTGAGAGGGGTGAACACCGGGGAAACTAGTGAGGAGAAAGGCGAGTTCATCCAGTCTCTGATGGACCACCAAGAGAAGTTGCATCTGACTCTCGGCAGAAAGCGGAGGTTCTCATCGATAGGGGTTCACGACTTGTCGACCTTGGTTGCGCCGTTCAGGGTGGTCACAGTTCCTTCATCCCACTCCTTCGTGCCTCTGGCTATGACTGAGAAGATGAGTATTGAGCAGATTCTCGGCGAGCATCCCAAGGGGATGGAATACGCCCACCTCATGGAGGAGTTGGACTCCTTTCCGGTGATTCTGGATTGCAATGACGACATACTCTCCTTCCCGCCGATCATCAACGGTGACCATACCACGGTCAGCGAGACGACCACCGACTTCTTCATCGATGTCACTGGGTGGAGCCAGAGGGCCTGCGAGGCCTGCCTGATGCTGGTCTGTCTCTCACTTGCAGAGAGAGGAGGAAGTGTCCAGAGTGTTCGCGTCACCGGTCACGACGGCATTACTGCCTCCACCCCCCGGGGTGATGCACGTCAGCATCGTATCCCGCATCGCCTGATACAGAAGGTGCTGGGCCTAGACCTCGGATCTGACGAAATCGCAGCCGCGCTGACGAGGATGGGTGGCCAGCTCGTCGAGTCCAGGACAGTCACTGACGGAGTAAACTCAGCGGAGAGATGGGCCGACTGCGTCGTCGGGGAGCGCGAACACGTAGTAGCGATGCCACGATGGCGCAGCGACATAATGCACCCCATCGATATCGTCGAGGACATCGCCATAGGATACGGCTACGACAACATGCCCGAACAACTACCTACTGTGCATCTGGATGCTGTCCCTCTGAAGTCATCCCACTTGAGGCGCAGGGTGAGGGCGAGCCTAAGGGCGCATGGCATCCAAGAGACTCAGAGCCTCACGCTATCCAACGAGAGGGACCAGTTCGAGCGTATCAGATGGCCGCAAGGAGGGGGTTTGTCGATTATCGCGAACCCGATCACCGTCGACCACACTATGCTGCGCCAGTACATGCTTCCTTCGCTGATGAGGCTGCTAGCAGCAAACCGACACCATGAATTGCCTCAGAAGGTGTACGAGTTGGGAACCGTAGTTCGCGACTCGGCTAACGCTACGAGAGTCGCGTGGGCGTGCGCTGAGGTCGGAGGTGGCTTCACCGCCGCCAAGGGAATCGCCCAAGCCCTCCTCAGGGACATTGGAGCAGAGGCAGGTGATATCCACTTTGAAGCGGTCGACCATCGAGACGGGCCTTGGATAGACGGCAGAGGGGCTAGGGCAATGGTGTCCAACGAGGAGATTGGGCAGTTCGGAGAGATCGATCCAGCAGTGAGTCACGAGTTCGGACTCAGGTCGCCTATCCAAGCAGGGGAGTTCGACATCGACGCCATAAGCCGGCTGATACCGGACCCAGTACTCTGAGCCCGTTTACTTCTTCTTCGGACTATCGCCAAGAAGCGCCATCGCGTCCTTGAAGCCCTTGTCGTCGAGATGACTACGGTTAGTCATCGTCTTCATGGACGAGTCGTCCGCCTTCCTCTCGTACTCGACGACCTTCCTGGCCTTAGGGGGCTTTGCCTGACGCGCTTCGGCCGCCTTCTTCCCGAAGGGCCACACCGGTGTCATGTGCATGCAACAGCACCCCACACCATCAACACTTCGCAGGATTCACTATCGAAGGAGAGTAGGGATAAAAGAGTGAGAACGACGAGAGTACCCCATGAATGAGCGTCGGCTCGCCATGATTCTCATTTTCTTACTGATTGCGTCCAACCATTCGCCGAGCACCTTGGACTCACCGACTGGAGATGCGAGTTCCCCTCCTAAAACGAGTGCTCTTGATGTGCTGATGCTCGGCAATTCGTATACCAGTCAGAACGATCTCGCTTCAAAACTCGATAGCATCCTCACCGATGGCGGGGAGAATGCCGAAGTCTCCGCATTGACCGGTGGAGGATTGAAACTCTACGAACACGAAGGCCGGGCGAGGGAAAGTGGCAATCAGTGGAATTTCTCACTCAATGAGCCGAACGATTTCGTGATTCTTCAAGACCAGAGTCAGGTCCCTTCATTCCCAACAAACTCCGAATACTGGCAGGATAGCCGGGACGCTGCTATTTACCTTAATCAGCGTGCCCTGAGCTCCGGTGGAAATACGATTCTGTTCATGACATGGGGTTACAAGGATGGTGATTCGAACAATCAGTGGCGAAACCCGGATTATCCTACGATGCAACTTCATTTGCAGCAGGGGTACGAGATGTATCTTGAGAATATCACTACGCAATCGGAACCCGCCTTCATCGCACCGGTAGGTTTGGCGTACAAGCATCTGTACGACGCAATCGCCAATACGGGAGCGGATCCAAGCGCTGGTCCGACTCCATTCTCAACTCTGTATTCTAGCGACGGTTCGCATCCATCGATAGATGGGACATACCTCTCCGCATGCGTTTTCCACGCTGTGATCACAGGTGAATCGCCGGTAGGACGCACCTATCCCGGGCAGATCTCCCCCCCAAGAGCGCTCGAATTGCAGGAAACCGCTGCTGCAACTGTGTTCAATGAGACTGCTGACTACCTTTACCCATTCGAAATCGAACCCCCGGGCATCGAATTCGGTCCGGATTCGGGTTCGGTCTTCGACATCGATCCAGGCAAGACCATCGGACTCAATTTCAATTTCACCAACCACGCCGAGGTCGACGACACAGCGCTCGTTGATATCAGCGGTCCCGAGGGTTGGTCGATTGAGTGGTCGAACTCCGAGCCTCCTGAGGTCGGCCACACCTACGATGCCCCCTCCGATACCGCCCAGTGGGTGGGGTTCTCCATCACTGCGCCGGGGGTCTCAGAGGGCTATCCGCTAGCCGAATCTCTTCATGGATTCAGCATGCGACTGATCACGGTCTCCGATGGTATGCGTGATTGGTATAACTTCTCTCTGGAGTACGGTTTCTACCACGCTGCCACTATTGTTGAGGGCGGCGGCAATGCCTCACTCCCACCTAGCGAGGTGATTGACCTGTTTGTGACAGCGAGGAACCTCGGCAACTCGGTGCGCGACCTGGAAATCCAAATCGCGCAGACAGATGAGAACGGCTCCCAGACCGGCATTGCAGGAATGGCATTCTCCGATGGCGGGTGGGCGGCAATCGTGCTGAACAAGGCACAGTTGGCCGCGATGTCACCGAATGGGTCTGGCGAGGTCCATCTGCAGGTCCAGTCTCCCAATCATTACCCCGGGACACTGTTCTTCGACATCCGAGTGTGGAGCACTGCGGCCCCGGAGGAGGTCTCCACCGTATCTCAGAGGGTGAGTATCATCCCGCGCACTGGCGGTGTGCTTACTCTCGTCGATAACGGGTGTACCGGTGACATCCTCCCTGGAGGAACTTGTCATGGCTCTCTGCGTGTGCAGAACACCGGAGACGTGTCGTCGACTTTCGATTTGGTGATCGGCCATACTCCTGAATGGCTCTCTGTCGAATTGGCGCATTCGCAAATCACCCTGGGCCCGGGTCAGTCGATGAGCGGCATAGTCCTCTCTTGCGCGATAGCAAACGGGACTCCTGCCGACCTAGTCGGGGGATTAGTCATCGGATTGTGGTTGGATGACTGGTCCCCGAATCAAGTGGAATTGGAGATATCAGTAGGCGAGATGTACAACTGGTTGGTCGAGAGGGTGTCCTCGGAACTCGGAGAGGACAACAACCTGACCTCCTACTGGGCCCTTACTAATGCCGGCAACGAGCCGGATGGCCTAGTGGTCAATCTGGATGTCAATCTGGCTACAGAGTTCGGCTTGATTCCTCCCGAGGGGGCTTCTACTGGTACCGAATCCAGCTCCCCCCGCTCCTTTGAGATACTGGACGTGCCCGTAGGCGGATCGGTGAGTTTCAGTGCCTGGATGGTTGTGCCACTGGGGGCTCCCGTGGAGACTACCGTCGTGCTGACGGTGGAGGTGCGCTCAATGCGCGAGCCCGACATCTCGTTCACCGCTGAGGACTCAGCACTGGTCCCTGCTACCTATGTGCCTCCGCTAAAGACTACGGAAGGCGTCTGGAAGGGGGTGCTGATTGGCTGGCTTGAGGTATGGCACGAATTCATCCTGATTGCCGTCGTGGTCATCGCTGGTAGCATCGGGGTCGTCATAGCAATACGGATCAGGAAGGAGCGCGACCTAGCCTTGAGGGGGCCGGCTCCTCCTGCGGAGGAGAAGGCCGAGGACTGGATGTCCAAGTTCGAGGAAGGCGGCGAGAAGCAGCCCGAGATAGTAGACAGTCCACAGGTGGAGGCGGAGGGCTTCGCTGCAGAGTTCTTGGAGAAGTCTGGAGGTCCGTCGGAGAAGCCTCGTATCGGACCGGACAAGGAGGTGGTGGATTCCGCCAGTGATGTGCTGGACAAGCACCAGACAGAGGATGCGATAGACGCGGCCATAGAGCTGGCAGAGGAGATGGTAGAGGGAGATCTGCCGCACCCCAGCAACGTGATGCTCGACCCCGCAGAAACCGAGACTCGCAAGGTAGTGCCCAAGAAGCACAGAGATGATGATGGTCCGTCGGACTTCGAATTGGAACTGTGAGTGCGCTGTGCACGGGAGTGGACGAGGCGGGCAGAGGCCCGGTCATCGGCCCGATGGTGGTCTGCGCCGTTTGCATACCTGAAGGGGACAGGGGAGTCTTGGAGAGCATCGGCGCGCGGGATTCCAAGGATCTCAGCAGCCAACGCAGGGAAGACGTGGCCAAGCGCATTCGCGTAGAAGCCGCAACCCGCGGGTGGGGAATCGGCCTCGTGGTCTGCGAGGCCGGCAGGATCGATTCAAACAGTATCTCCTCAGACTTAAACAGTCTCGAGATAGAGCTCTTCGGCGAGGCCATAGAAGCAGCCTCACCACGAGAGGGCGAGGGAAGGATCATGGCCGATGCTTGCGATGTCAACGAAGAGCGCTTCGCGAGGAGGCTGGCCTCTCGACTCGGAGATGGCTGGTCCTCGTGGCAGATGGTCGCGCGCCACGGTATGGATGCTGACGACAGAGTAGCTGGGGCTGCGAGCATACTAGCCAAGATTGAGCGCGACGCCGAAGTAGCCCGACTGGAGTCGGAACTGGGGATTCGGCTCGGCTCGGGGTACCCATCTGACCGGATTACCCGTCAGGCCGTCCGAGAACTGGTCTCCGGTGGGTTGCCGCACGACTGTCTGCGGTGGAGCTGGTCCACAGTCTCGGATGCGTGGCAAGAGGTCCACGGAGGTCCAGTTCCAGTGAGGTCCGCCGACGAGGCAGCCACCGTTCAATCGTCGCTCGACGAGTGGTCAGCACGCGAAGCGTGAAATGCTGCTTTTCGGCGGTCTCTACGGATATCATGGCCGATTCTGCCGATTGGGACCCCGATATCGTCTCGACCGTGCGCAAGTACGCTCTACAGAACGCGGTTGAGTACGGCGGCGAGGGACGATCCAACAGCGTGCTAGGTAGACTGCTTTCTGAGCGCGGGGATTTGCGTCAGATGGCTGGCGATCTAATGCCTCTAGTAGATGCCGAGGTAGCTGCTGCAAACTCACTAGCGGCAAACCAGGGGGTGGGTGCTGTGCGAGCCGAGCTCGAGCAGGCTGCTCCAGAGGCGCTCAAACGTGAGAAGCATCAGAAGGCCGTGGGGTTGAGGGAATTGCCCGGCGACACTTCCCAAGGCGTCGTCCTGAGATTCGCACCCAACCCCAACGGGCCACTGACACTGGGGCATTCCAGAGGCGTTGCAATCAACTCCGAGTACGCGAGGGTGTACGATGGCAAAGTGGTGCTACGCTTCGATGACACCGACACCAAGGTCAAGCCGCCGATTCCTGATGCCTACGACTGGATCGCTGACGAGTACGAATGGCTGGCAGGAAACCCTGCCGACATCGTTATCCGCGCCAGTGATAGGATGCCGGTCTACCTTGAGCATGCAGAGCGGATGATTGCCGGAGGATTCGGCTATGTATGCCGCTGTAGTTCGGTGTCGTTCAGGAATCTGCGCGAGGACAAGCAGGACTGCCCCTGCAGAGGTAAGGATGCCACTGAGAGCCTGTCCGACTGGAAGGCGATGAACGCCGGAGAGATTGAGGAGGGCGATGCAGTGGTCAGGGTGAGGACGGAAATGACTCTGCCTAACCCGGCTCTGCGCGACTGGCCTGCCCTGAGGATTCAGCACGCCCCTCACCCGATGGTCGGTGATCGCTACAAGGTGTGGCCGCTGCTCGACTTTCAGAGCGCCATCGAGGACCATGAGCAGGGGATCACACACATCGTCAGGGGCAAGGATTTGATGGACAGCACGCGCAAGCAGACTCTGCTCTACGAACACTTCGGATGGACGTATCCAGAACCGCTGTACTGGGGGCGTGTAAAAGTCCACGAGTTCGGCGGATTCTCCACTTCTGGTATGCGCGCCTCGATAGAAGCCGGAGAGCACTCTGGCTGGGGCGATACCCGCCTGCCTACTCTTCGGGCGCTTAGGAGGAGAGGTTTCAGGGCGCAATCGCTCCGGGACTTCTGGATTGATCTCGGATTGACCCAGAAGGACATCTCGATCTCTATGCAGACGATCGAGGCATTCAACGCCAAGCGAATCGACTCCTCGACCGAGCGACGCAGCTTCGTCCGTGAGCCGGTGATCCTGTCCTTAGACAGCAACTTGGCCACAGACAATCCGGGCTCGCGGATTTCCGTCCAGAAGCACCCCGGCGGCACTGTTGAGGGCTTCCGTGAATGGAACTTGGGAGATTCAGTTGCTGTCCAGGCCGCTGATGCCGCGGTCGGCAGCATCCGACTGAAGGAGTATGCGGACATCACGGTGTCCGGAGAGTCAGCCGGGGTCGAGTCTTATGGCAGGTCGGACGACCGGCCTGTAGTACATTGGCTGCCCCTTGAGATGGGACGTGAAGCCAAACTGCATCGACCTGAGGATGGTAGCATAATCTCCGAGAGCGGCCTGCTAGAGGACTTTGAGTTGGAAGTCGGAAAGGTCTACCAACTCGAAAGGGTCGGTTTCGCTAAACTCGAGGAACTTCCTGAAAACGGCCCTGCAAGCCTTCTTTGGCTGCATAGATAGGCCAGTTCGGCGCCTGCGGCGCCGCCTACGCGAACCGCGCGAGCGTGGTCCCGTGAGGCGGCGGATTCAAGGGAGACTGGCCGGCCACAGGAACTGATGTCGCATCGACGCGGGCCCAGCGCCCTTGCTCTGGTGGCGCTGATGCTGGCCATGAGCATGTCCCCAATGACGGTAGTCGCTCAAGATGAGGTTACGTGCTGCAACTCCACCGAGTTCAACCTCTACCTGATGGGCGAGGCTGACGTCGGGACGCTCTCGCCGTTCGAGGGTGACTTGGAGGAAGATGTGGATGATTCCGAGTCGACCTTGGTTACCCCTTCCATCCTCGGCGAGATTAATATTGGCACATGGGGCGTGGTCTGGGGCATTGAGGGCAGTTACCCCAACGCCAGCTGGGACTTTTGGATTCCCTATGATGTCGAGGGTGCCGTCGGCGTGACCATCAACTCGACCCTAGAGGTGAAGATTGGTGGCTCGTTCTACGAGGGCACTTCCGGTATCGACCCGTATCTTACCGGTTCTGGTGAATTACAGATCACCGTGGAAGTCGAGCAGGGAGAGGTGCGCGACGGCGATTTGATTGAGCTCACTCTGACTGTTCGAAGCCTGATGTTCGCGCAGCCTGGAGACGAAGCCGGAATCAGATTCTTCTGGGGCTCGGAGGAACACGACGCCCACGTCTCGATGAGATTCCCGCTGGTTGACATCGAAATGAAGGACGCGAGCGTCCTCGGACGGCTGGTCTACTTCCCCATCGTCCTCACATCGGGCTTCGATGACCGCATGTGGTCTGGTTCGACCGGAGGTATTGCGGTGCAGAACGCCGACGTCAGCCAGATGCCGATAGCGACCGGACTGGACAACGGGGTTGAAGTGACTTTCGTTTGGGAGGTGCCGGAGACCTCAGAAGGGGGCAATGTACGTGTCGACTTCCACCTCATACCGCAGAGCGGATTACGAATCGATACCAGTCGCACCCATGAAATCACCATCGGCGAGGACACCGGCAACACAGGAGGCTGGTATCCGGCGAACGAACCACTGCGAACCGGCGGCTCCTCACTGGACCTCGACATCGAGGCGAAGTGGGACGGATACAAGATAGACCGCGAGGTCATAATCAGTTTCGACGGAGCGATGTCGCAGTGGATGCGCTGGGGTCTGGACAACATCGGCAATCAGAGTCTCAGTTCCAACAGTTGGTGGCGCAACCTGAACTCGTACTCCGACTCGGTACCATCTGCGGACAAGCACAACGGTAGGGTCGATGATTCCGAACTCCTCGCGCTGCAGGGACACCTTACCGGTTCCGCATCTAACATGCGCTCATTCTTGTCTAACGGCCTCTCACTAGAGGTCGAGGCGATTGTCGGGGTCAATCCAATCGACCTCGGGCCGACCGAGATAATCATCGACATGGGCGGCACGAGGGCATTCAGCGCCGATGCCATAACTATCGTCATCGACACTTCCTACAGCACCGAAAGCGGTGAGAGACAGGTTCTGGTCGAGACCTTCGTGCGCTCCTCGCTTGAGGAGTACTGGACCGAAGTTGATCTGGATGCGGTAATCAGAGCCACCATGCTGGAGGACCTAGGTGCCGTCTCTGCCGATGAAATCGAGTATTCTCACCGGCGATGGTTAATTGTCGAGGTGATCACCATCGACCAGCCAGAACTCGATCCGGAGTTGGATTTCAGACTGGAGTTCCAACCTTCAGGTAACACCATGTTCAGCTCTCTGTTCGGTGCGATGTTCTGTGTCTTGATACTCTCTGTCTCCCTAGGACTTGGTATGTCCCTGACGAAGAAGAGGGCGAGTGTGCCCGCCTTGGTCACCGTAGTCGCCCTAGGTGGTCTGGCCTTGGTGATCTATGTTCTCGGACTTCCGATGCCGATAGTGCTCGGTGTGGTTTTGTCTTCCGTGCTGCTGGTGTTCCCCGTTGCTCTGGTCTCTCCGAAACAGGAGACTATGCAACTGATTAGCAGGCGCAAGGGGGGCCCACACATAGATTGCCCGGCCTGTGGCACCTCTGTGCCTGTGGAGTCTGACGTACGCCCCCTGAGGCTGGAATGCCCCAACTGTAAGAGCATGCTTAGGGTCGAAGAGTAATCATTTGCCCGCTCCTAAGAAGCGAGTCGACCAGCTTCCCCGCTGCTACTGGAGCCGGATTCTCCTTCCACAGCCCGGCCGCAGATGATACCTGCCCCGACAGATCAGTGGACCAACCAGGACCCAGAACGCAGTGCCAGCCGATCTCCTCGAGCCTCGCTGTGGATGGAGTGGAGCGGGGGAGGGCGGGGCGCATCAGATGAGAGAGGGCGCGTGCCCGGCCCTCGAGATCCAATGTGGCCCATCGTGAGGCGACCGCATCGAGCGCGTTCTGGTCGATCCACGAATTTGCGCTGACGTTGGGCTCGGGTACCTCGGGTAGAGGGACGACGCGTATCGATCCATCCTCAACCAGAGCGTCCCGCAGGGCTGTGAAGACCGGGTCGTAGGTGGTATCCAAAGCGGAGTGGAGCCAATTGCCCGAAATCGCCCAAGGCCTGAGTCGGTGCACTCTCGAGCCCCCTGGACATATCGCCTGAGCCAAAGCGTGCGCCTGGGCCACTGCAGTGAGCGGTCCCTTCCGAGCATCGCCCTGATGTCCGGTCAGACCGTCTACGACAACGCTAGCCAGAGTGAGTTGTGGGGGGTCTGAGGAGAGATGAGGGCCACTTTCTTCAGCCGGACCGAGGATATGCACCCATGACCCCTTGGCAGGGGCCTCGAGTCTGAATCGGCGTCGGTACGGCAGGCCTGCATCGACCAGTGCCGCTTCTATGGGTGCGATAGCCAAAGCGCCGGGAAAGGAGGGTGCTGCGAGCAGGAGAATTGTCTCGTTGCAACTGCGCAACTCGTCGGCGGCGTGTGAGAGAACACCGGCAACGGAAGCGAACGGTTCGAGCTCGAGGAGCGCGCGCATTAAGGGGGCTGTGCAGTCGAGGTTCAAATCCCCTACGCAGGAATCACTCGACCATCAGTCGCAGTTGGTCGCGCTTGTAGGCCCAGTTTTCATCGAGTTGGCCATTGCTCTTGTAGTACCTAGCAAGGCGTCGGATCTTCGACTCGCAGAGCTCGAGTTGGCGACGGTTGTGCAGATCCTTGCGGTTTCCTGCGAGGTGGTCGATGAGGCTCAAAGCCCGGCGCATGAGGTTCATCATGTCCTCAGGGTACCTAGGTGAGATGCCATTTCGAGCAAGAGTTTGCGAGATTCTCTCTCCGGTGACCAAGCGGACGTCAGGGACTGCATGCTGGTCACGCAGGATGGTCCCGATGATAGCGGTCGAGTTTCCGTCCTGAGCGAGGCTGACTATCAGGTCCTCGAGTTCCTTCTTGTCAGTGGCCGACCATGCCGGGGCCTCGCTCACACTGGGCTTGTTGGAACCGCTGCGACCCTTTCCGCCACTGTGCATACGTGCCATTCCGACTACCTCAGGAATCCGGCCGACCTGCTCTCCCTCTTTAATCGCTACGCAAACCCACCCGTAGGGTGGAGTTCACAGGCGGTGCTGTGCGCGTGCCAGTCTGCCGGGGCCATCGGGCCACTCCCACCCGGGTGCTTCGGCACGTGCCGAGCCTACCAGTCCACCGTCTTGCATGACCAGCACCTCGTCTCCTGCTCTGATTCCTTCCTCAGCGCTCTCGACATTCGTCGAAAACAAGTCCCCGTGCCAATCAACCCCAATCTTGAGAGATACTCGGGGCAGCGCGTTGCAGGAGTCAAGCAATGGTAGACAGGACTTCGAGAAGGCGAAGCGGGCTGTGCGTGGATTCCACTGCGCGATCTGCACTCCTTCCTTCTTGATGGTGAATATAGGCGGGCGGCCTAGGACGGAGGCGTCTTCGAGCCAAACGTCGGTACCATGCTGGAATCGAGACAACGCCCGCAACTGAGCCAGTCTGTTATGACCTGTTTTCGGATTTGGCAACTTCAGATCATCAGCGGCACGGTTAACTTCCAACTCCAAGCGCTCCAACGCCTCCTGTGAGCCGGCAGAATCGCTGTTTCGAGTGTTGACGACTTCGATGCCTTCGACCTCAATTGCGACTCCGGAGTGGTTGATGATTCGCGAATACCCCACTCTCGTCGCCAAGCGCGTGACCATGTCGCGGATTACAGTGATCTCGTCGGAGTCCCAATCGCCGGTCACTGGTATGTCGTAGTTCGCCGCGGGCCATATCTCCTCCAATTCTCGAGGTACCAGTCCCAGAGGGGCCGTGACCATCACCTGATGAATTCCATTAGACTGCAGAGACCTGAGAAACTTCTTGTGGCTCTGGGAGATTCTGTACGGCTTGGTGGCCGAGCATGGCAACAGGACGAGTGCGTCGCGCTGGTGCTCCGGGGGCTCGTGCTGGTCAGCGACCCTGTTGCGCCAATCGTGTATGAGCGGGTCGTCGCGGCTGGTGTAGGTATGGCACCTGAGAGTGTGCTCACTGCCTACTACTCTTGCCAAACCGGCGCGTCCGCCGTCGTACCCCCGCATCTTTGCATCGTGACGACGCAGTCGTTCTACCGAACGAGCGCTTGAGGTGCTCTGACGCTCGGCGAGTTCGCGCAGCGAGCCGTTCCTGATCGCGGCCCTAGTGGCTGCGAGGGCGCGAGTCCAAGCTGCGCATTGGGCATCCATATCCGCGCTCTCACTCACAGTCTCCTCGACTTCCCTGGGTCCCTCCTCAGATAGGAGGACGCCTAACGAGGAAGCGTGCCTCGAACGCGCCAGATCGAACAGATCCGCTCCCATCCAAACTAGCATGGCGCAGTTGTCGGGACCGCCGATTCCGGGGGTCCACAGCAGCGATGACGGGAATCTCACCCTCAGCGCGTCGAGTGCATCGACGAGCATACCCGGTCGCTTAGTCAGTTGCGGCGCGTCTACCAAGACTACCACCGATGGTTCGAGTTCGGTATCGTTGAGACTCTGGTCGTGATGCATCGCCTGCCACGACACAGGGAGTACCTGCGAGCCATTACCGAACTCACCCGAATCAGCCTCAGCGAGGCTTGGAGGGAGCACTAGGCCCTCGACCGCCTGCCAAGTGTCCTTAGAGTCAAATGGGTAACACAGGTTGGCACGTGTCGAAAGGGTGATTCCAGCAGGTAGGGAATTCCCATCCCTGAGGCTTGTGAACGGGGCCAAGGCGAGGGGCATTTCGGGATCCCGGGGATCCAATACCAGCCCCGGGGTCCATGCTGAGGGCTGATTCCTGTCTCCGAGCGACATCAGTCTGCCGAATCGGTGACGTGCGGCAACACCTCGGGCCAGCGGCCGCTCGGGCATAACGCGTCGGACTGACGCGGTTCGCTTGAAGGATTCTAAGGTGAAGCCGGGTCGGCGGATACGTGCAAGGCGTGCGAACATGGCTCTTGGCAGTGGTTCTGACGCTCTCAGCGTTCAGCATCTGCACTACGGCGCAGGATGACGACCGGGTAATCCTGCGCGATGATTCGTTCAGCACTAGCGGGCCGGTGTGGATTAGCGTGACGTGCACTGAGGTTAGTTGTCCGGGAATGGAACTCGTTGTTACAGCAGACGCCAATGAGACGAGTCATTCTGACTCCCATCACGTCCAGTGGGCAGGCTGGGTCGACGAAACCGTCTCCTGGGCGTTGCTGGCTGAGGACGGTACGGATGTGGCCCACCTCGACCTCGAAGTGATGATGAGTTGGCAGGAGGACTGGACAGAGTACGACGACCTGCCAAACATCGTACCACCCCCTGGTGCACAGGGGGAGTACCCTCAGATCGACACTGTTTCGCCGTGCCAGTTGCACCAATGCGCCGCAATCGACCTGTTGTCAGAGGGTGTGCTCTACGTCGGCGCGCTAGAGAACCTGAGCGACAAGGACGCATTGCTCATAGTAGGCGATGCGGGTGACGTTATGCTGCTCAACAGCCTGAGAGGGCCGGAAGAGATGAACATGGAGATATGGCAGAGAAACACGGATTCCAAGATTCTTCTCGAAAGCATCTCCTCTGATGAACTCGAATCCCATTACTTCGACTACCCTCCGGAAGGGGAGCTCTGGCTCCGATTGGTTCACGCTACTGAAGCTGACTATTCTCCTTACGAATTCGAAGTCATACGCTATGACGACGACACGGAGGCTCCCGGAGGCGGCGAATTGAGCAACCCGTGGACTCACGGCAATCCCCTTCCCTTCTATGGTCATTCCTCGCTCTTCTACTACGGGCACATCGCCGGCGAGGATCCTGAAGGCGACTCATTGCTAATCGATTCTGGGCCTAAGATGCACATCGAACCGAATTGCATGTTCACGGGTGGTCAAGGGGCCGTGAATCTGGACATCGTGCTCCATGAGCGCGATGGTTCGACGGTCGTCGTTACTCAGAACGCGTATTCATGTCCCGATTCGATTCAGACCACTGAACAGACAGAATCGATCGAATTCAGGATTACTTCCGTAAAGACGATAGCATGGGGCATCTACCTGAGGACCGACGATTCTGGCGACGGTTCGCTCGTCGGGGACGCCCCTGACATCATTTGGGCGCCGGGCGAACTGGACCAGTGGTGGCAGGTACTGACCCTCGGCCCGCCCTCGTTCCAAGGCAACCTCGGACCGGGGGACTTCGTCGATGTTTTCGCATTCAACATCACCGAGGAGAACGGTTCGTACGTACGCGTCGACACGATAGGTGACTCAGTGGCGTCATACCGACTTCTGACTCTCAATCAGGAGACGGGGGATGTCGAGAACTCCACTGACGGCTCGATGATGATAGTGCCTCCCGGAACCCACGCGTTGGTAATCGAGATAGGAGATACGAATCAGACTGTCGAATACCATTTCTCTCTGCCCTACAACGGACCATACGAGCCTGATGGGGGCGAATACCTAGATTTGTCCTACCGCGCTAAGAACTTCTACATCTTTGCGGGAATCTTCCTGCTCTCACCATTGTTACTGGTGATCTGGTGGAACAGGGGGGCGATCTTCAGCGGCGCTCCTCTCGCCTCGGATATCGAGGAGCACGAGCGTCGCAGGCTTCGCCGACTGCGTGAGAGGCTGGCCGAGGCTCTGGCCGAGGAGACAGTCGATGAGAGTGAGGTCGAATACGCCCTTCGGCAGATGGGCGACAGTCCGTGGAGGGCTGTCGTGCAGGACTGGGGCGAGCCATTACTGCGCCACATGACCGAACAGATTGAAATCTGCGTCTGGCGAATCAGCGAAGGTGATGCGACACTGCTCTTGGGAATACGAGTGGCTGACGAGCCTTGGGAACTCGCCGCAATGAGAATCCACGCACCAGAGGGGGCCAAGGTCGGAATAGCCGCAGTCTCCCCAAGCCGCCTCTTCCAAGGGGACGAGATATTCCTCGATAAGATGCCGGCAGACAGCAAAATGTTCCTCAGCCTGACTCTGGAAGGGAACCCATCCAGTCTAGGCTTCCAGCTCTCTGGTCTGGTTGGCGGACAGCCGCTGGCGGCTGTACCCAATAGAGTTCTTGACTGGAGTGACTAGCCTGTGTAATCAGCCTCTGCGACGATTCCTGGCCTCTTCCCTGATGCGATCCTGAAGCGAATCCATGTCCGTGCCTATCTCCTCACGCATACTCTCCAAACTCTTCCTAAGGCCACGAGGGACCTTGCTTGGCATGTCTAGTTTGAGCAGTACTGTGACCGAGCCCCTTCCACGGCGGCCCCTGCCCCCGGGCAATCCGCGTCCGGCTATCGTCAAAGTCTCGCCGGGTTTCGAGCCTGCTGGGACTTTAATGGTCAGTGGTTTCCCGTCAATATGAGGGATCTCGATGTCAGTACCGAGGACCAAGTCGACGTAACCGAGGGGCAGGGCCATGAGCAGGTCTGGGCCGTCTCTCTCGAACCACGGATGTGAATCGACTTCGATCTGTATGTAGAGGTCTCCTGAGTCGCCCCTGTTGCCTTTCGGGGCTTCTCCATGTCCCCTCATCCGGAGCCTAGTGCCGCTTGAGATGCCTGCTGGGACCATGAACCTGACCTGCTTGGCCTGACTGGCTCTGCCATGTCCCCGGCAACCAGAGCAGGGGTCCTGTATTATCCTGCCCTCGCCCTCACAGGCCGGGCAGTCCGATACGACCTGCTTGGTGAAAGGGCCGACCCTCTCGATTCTCTGCAACCTTCCTCTGCCATCGCAAGTGGGGCACTCACGAACCCCGTCTTGGCTCTCCGAGCCGATACCGTCGCACTTTGTACAGACCCTCAGCACGTCAATCTCAATCTCGTCCTCAAGCCCCTCCATCGCGGCTTCAAAAGGGATTTCGTGGCGTACTAGGAGATCCTGACCACGGCCTCTCCGAGTTCCTCTGGTTCCGCTGAAGAGCTGGCTGAATATGCTCTCGATGCCTCCTCCGAAGATATCGTCGATGCTGATGTTAATCCCCTGGAAGCCACCGGGGCCAAATGGAGACCCACCGGGCTGGTCGTGGCCGAATATGTCGTACTTCCTGCGCTCATCCATGTCAGAGAGAACTGCATACGCCTCTTGGACCTCCTTGAACCGCTTCTCGGATTCGTCGTCTCCGGGGTTCTTGTCAGGGTGGTGCTGCCTCGCGAGCGATCTGAATGCCTTCTTAATCTCGGTGTCGGTGGCGTCTTTAGACACTCCTAGTACATCGTAGTAGTCGCGCTTGCCTGCCATGGGCTCACCTGTCGCGGGCTCTTGGTCGACCGTTTTCAACCCCTCCCCTCAGGAGAGGAAGTCGCCGCATGAGGTGCAGTAGGGTGCGCCCGAGTTGTTCAGTGCCCCGCAGGAGGCGCAGGAAACGACTGAGCGGGCCAGAGACGAGGCGGACGGAGCCGCCCATTGGGAGTCCGAGTCGCTTTTCGCGGAGGCCTTCTTGGCCGCTGCTTTGGCAGAGCGCTTCTCCAAACGGCGCTGGGCAGATGCGTCCATTCTGCTGTTGATGGAATTGGACATTCTGGAGAGGAATCCAAGAGCTTTGGGTTCGGCTATCGCCTGCTCATCCACCATCGTACTCATTCCGGTGACCTGCGTCATGGCTTGCGGCTCAGGGTCATCTTCGGGAATCTCCTCCTCGGAGCGCTCTGTGTTCAGGGCACCGACGGTTCCTGACTTGAGTGCCTGCGTCTCCAGCGCCGCCCTTCCGGTCCGGGGCTCGCTGGCCTTCGCTTCGAGCCGCTCAATCGCCGCCTCGCCCTTCTCCCAAAGACCCCTGTCCTCCTTGGAGTAGGTCCGGGAGAGTTTGCGTATCGCCTTGGAGCGGTGATACTCGTGATCCTCGACCTTTCGGTACCTCATGAACATCACAACCCCGATTAGAAGAGCCGCTGCATGAACCGAGTACATCATCGTATCATCCTCGGAGAGGAGTTCGTCGATAGCCGGTAGGCCGTAGCGCAGCGCTATCACGCACATAGTTGGAGCCAAGAGGAGTGCTACTCCGAGCATCGGCGACCGCTGTGCCATGGAACCGGCCCCTTCGCCCATCGTTTGAATCATTCGCGCTCACGGGAGCGAGTCGGGGCAGAGGACTCATGTCAGACAGCCCCTACGAGAAGGTATGGCGCCCCTCGTCAGTGTGTCCACTGTCGTGCAACCGCACGAGGATGCAACGAAGGTTGTGGATTCGGTCAAGGCCGTCTTCCCGGACTGGGTGCCCGACCGCATTCCTGAGAGCGCGGCGTTCCCGAACGAGAGAAAGGGTGTCCTGATCACCGGCTCTGCCGAGTCGTTGGACACGCTGCTAGAGTCTGCGAGGAACCAAAGAATCCTCGATACTGCCCTCGATGCTATGACAATGGAACTCGAAGGCGACTCGACTGGATTCGCTCTATCGAGACAGGCTGCTCTGGCCGGCAAGGTCTCATTCGTCATCGATGAGAGGGCGATTGGCGGGGAAATGCGCATCGGCCTGACTGGAGAGAACCTGGCAGTCTGGCTCGAGGAGCAAACCTGGCACGCCGGTCGCAACTCGATTCCACGCAGCGTTGGAGACGATTTGGCGATGTCTGATGACGGTGAGCCTGTCGAGTGGTTTGACCGCAAGGGAAACCCCACTAGCGGAGAAGACTAGGCTCCGGTAGGCCCTCTTGGGACCATTTCTCGATAATCGGGAGGTCTGCCGGTAGCCATTTCACCTGAAGCAGTTCGTCTCGTGATAGCCAACGAGCCGAATCGTGCTCGACGAGAGTGATCGACGTGGGCTCGATGCTTCCGCAGTTCCATATCTGCAGGCTCACAGATCTGTCATCGTAGTCGTAGTCGATGTGAGCGACCTTTTCTCTGGGCTCGGGGGATATTCGCAATTCCTCCTCAAGTTCGCGGAGCAGTGCCACTGGAGCATCCTCGCCCGGATTGATCTTTCCTCCTGGGAACTCCCACCAGCCACCCCATGCGTCCCCATTGGGCCTGCGGCACGACAGTATTCTCCCCTGATCGTCGAAAAGCAGTGCAGCTGCGACTTCATACCTAGGTCTGGTGACCAAGCAATTGGCGATTCTGATTACCGCCGCTACCTGATCTTCGAGCGGGACTTCGCTCTCGGGGGGCAGATGCACGAATATCGCGGGCAATGCGGGCCCGCTGCTGGCTTGCAGTTCATTCAGCGTCCTGTAGATGGTCTCATTGCACACATAGCCGCCCGCGTCATCGCTCCACTGCACGTCGGTGTCATGCTCGAACTCCTCATCCAGAATGTGGAGTGGGGCCGTCGTCTCCAGCGTCTCAGGGCCTCCGAGAACGATACTGCCGGACTCCTGCAGCCTTCCTGAGTTGTCGGGCTCTGTCATCGAGTACCTGTTGCGAGCGATCCTCTCTAGGGATATTCCCGTCCTCCTAGCAGCGAGGCCGAGGTGGATTACGCCATCCACCTCGATGCCGGCTCTGATTTCAGCAGCCACAGCGCCTGAGCCGGCCTCGTCGACACTCAGCATCCACGTAACCACGTCTAGTCCATCAATACCGTCAACATGGAGCCGCTCCAAGACGGATTGAGAGACATTGGTCTCAAAATCAGAAAACGGCGGGAATGCCGTGACAAGGATTCGCGGCTCGCCCACGTGGCATCGGTGTCGAGAGGTGCTGTTCGCCTTTTCGCCGAGCCTGTCGGCGTCAGATTCATGCATCGCGACATGGGGTGGCCGACTGATGGCAGAGGAGTACGCGGTGAGTGTCGTGCCAGACGAGGAGCCGGGAGGAGCCAGTGCCCTAGGCGTCGTCGGTGTCATCTGGAACGAGTTGAGCGGGGGAATCGGACCGTGGGGGACTCTGCGGCCTCTTGTGGCTCTGGCACTGTCCCTGGTCCCTTTCCTGTTCCTCGGCCAGCACTTCAACCGGCAACACAGCAAAGGATTCGGCTGGTTCGTCATCCAACTGCCACTGATTCTGTCAGTGGTTCTCTGGCCCGTCCTCTTCGTCTGGTCCATTGCGGACGCCTGGTGGGTTTCCAGCGGCATTGTCGCTAAAGCAGAAAACAGTTGATAATCACGAATGTGATGTTAATTCTCGCAGATTCAGAAGCCTTCAGGCAGTTCGATTGGGCTGAACAGTTGCCCGGGACCGCTGGCGTTGGTCAGTTGCACCCTAACCATCGATTCCCACTCCCTGAGTAGCGTCAAAGCAGGTGCGAACGGCAGACGAGTCTCGTTCAGAATAGTCCTGATTAGGGTATCAAGAATATCCATCCTGTCCTCATCAAGACTGCCTAGGAGTGTCTCGAGGGGGAACGAGTCAATCCCCGGGGCCTCGCCTTCGACGTCAACCTCCCACGTCTCAGTGAGTCTCGCAGGCAGCTCCTCGTCGTTCCGGGAGGCTGCTGTCTCGAGTGATTCGAGGAGTATCCGAATGTACTTCGAGAGAACCAGTGAGACTTCGACGATGGGCATGCTGAACTGGGTAGTGAAACTGACCATGTTCTCCTGTAGGAATAGCAGTCGCTCCTCGACCGGTGAGTCCGGGGCCGGGAGCGCGTCGTCTGCCATGGCTGCCGGAGCTAGTCGTGGCACATGAATGCAGTCTGCGCTCACGACGTTGTCCGGTCGTCATACCTGATGGGAGAGCCGCTGTTACCACGGACGCCATCGAGCATGTCATCCTCGATCTCAAAGAAGTCGTTCAGCCAGTCGCCGTCGGTATCCCAGTTGGTCGGATCGGTGCCATCGGCAATCTGATCGCCGTCGATGTCGATTATCCACCATCCGTAGACGTACTCACCCAAGCCAGTGTTCGGCAAATGGTACTGATCACCGGCGAATCTGTGGTACTCGTCGGCCCAAGCGCCGTTCACCATGACTTCGTCGTCACTGGTGTCGATGTCCTCATAGTGATCATCGTTGTCTTTCACAATCAGGGCATAGAGCATGTCGGCGTTGTTCACCCTGTACATGCGGAAGTAGTTGGACGCGAGTGCCGCACTGCCCGAGCAAGTACCCAGCAGGGACTCGCGCAGTTGCCACCATTCTTGGACGATGTTGCCCGAGCAATCGTAGAGGTTTGCCTGCCTGACCAGTGTTGGGGAGGCGAGGGAAGCGTTGACAAGGCCGTAGTACTCCTGGAAATTGTTGTACGGGACATAGACGCAGTTGCCGCTGGAGCAGTCCCAACCGCCATCGTTGTCGGCGTCTTGGCCGGCATCGGACGGGTCGGTCGCATCATGAGTGAACCAAACCCAGTCCAAGTCGGGCCTTGCTATGTTGGCGCCTGAGATGTTGACCGGCTTCAAGTTAGTCGGGGTAATCTGCTGCCACACCACTGAGATTCTGAGATAGGACGACCAATTGTCATTGGCCTCGTTCCATCCCCTGTAGTACTCATAGAAGTCGGGCATCATGTCGCCGTCAGTGTCGTTGTCGAGCGGGTTGGTGCCGTACTTGAACACCTCACGGCCGTCCGACAGATTGGTGTTCTGGACATAGTCGATGACGGCGCCACTCTGCATAATCGGTTCCATCACCATAGAGTCGTCATCGGTGTCGGGGTCAAGAGGATGCGTGCCGTTATCATACTCCATCAGGTTGCTGAAGTACAGACCGATGAAGCCCTGTCCGATCTGCTGGTCCACCGGCGCAGGTGTGAACTGCCTGTCCTCCCAAGTACCCTGCTCGGCCGGGGCATCCCCCCAGGTCCTGTCATACCAGCCGTCGGCGTCGGGATCGTAAGCGATGTCGAGGGGGTTGATTGGGTTCATCGACCAGCGGTACGCGTTGACGGGGAGGAACTCGCCGTAGATGGAATAACAGAACTCCCAGCCATCAGGCATCCCGTCCCTGTCCGAGTCATCGTCTGTCGGGTCACTTACTCCGGCTAAGCTGTAGTTGAATGTGTCAGGGTCAATCTCGTTGATCAGGCCGGCGCGCTCTGCTGAGACCAGACTCTTGGTGGAGAACATGACGTACAACTGTCCGAAGGCGGCCTCGTACGACATCCCGTTCTCGTCAATCTGCGCGGTGACCGCGTCGGCGCCGTAGGATACCAGGCCTGTGCCGTTGGGGATGGTGTCGATGGCGGAACGCTTGCCGTAGACTCTAGCGTCATACTCGGCGAGGTTGTCATAGGACTCGGAATCGGAGATGTGGCCGTCGCCATTGCAGTCGAAAGAGTCGTCGTCCGAGTCCGTGTGGATGTCACTGTCGGTCAGGAGGTTCATCTCCCAGATATTCTCCTCGAGGTTCCACTCTGTGAACCAGTATTCGTAGCCGTCGCTCATACCGTCCCTGTCGGTGTCCTCAGCATTCGGATCCGCGGCCCCTAGCAGCGCTGAGATAACCGGTTTGGCGGGCATGCCTTGCTGCCACTCCTGGAACTGCGCAATGGCGAGTTCAGCCCTGCCCTCCTTGTTGAACAGGATTCTGTAGACTCTGTTCACGGCCTCATCGGGATCAAGTTGCTCAGCCTCCTCCCACATACGCGGCGCGTCGGGTGGTGATAGACCGCCGTTGGCCGGGTTGTTATGAGTCAGATTGAGTTCGACGAGGTCGGTGATGCCGTCGCGATCCGAGTCGTAGTTCCCATCACCCGCGACAAGGGGGTTGAGTGTCCAGACCTCGTCCGTCGAGTTCCAACGTGTGAATATCAGTTCGATGCCGTCGAGCAGACCATCGCCATCGGTGTCGGGGTTGTTTGGATCGGCGGTCCTCCCGCTCTTGTTGACTTGCTCGTCAGACAGGAACATGCCGAATGAGGAAGCGGATTCGGCAGAGAGCCATGGCGAAGCGAGTATTTCGCCGCCGACTCTGAAGAGGTAGAACTGCGGTACGGTAATCAGCTCGTCGGTCTCGCTAAGGTTCCCATCGATGACGTTGTACTCCTCCCAGTTGTTCATCCCGTCGCCGTCGGGGTCTCCGAGTCGATCCCTCTCGTCAACGGGGTTGAGTGTCCACTGCTCGTCGAACAGGCTCCATCTTGCGTAGTAAAACTCCCATCCGTCCGGCATACCGTCGCGATCGGAGTCAGCGCTCAATGGATTGGCGGAACCGACATCTCGCGGAGTGGTTCCGTTAACCAGGCTGCGGTAAGCAGGGCTGGTGAAGTGGCCAAACGAGTCGTCTGCGAAGTTGAGCCAGGTCTCATTCCACAGCAGAGTGGTGAAGTTCTCTGGGAACGCCATGCCCGAGGCGGTCTGGTCGCCATACAGAATCTCGGACTTTAGGTGGTACTCAAGCCAGTTGACCAGACTCTCCTCTAGGTCGAGTACTCCATCGTGGTTGACGTCGAATCCGTCGCCGTCGGGGTTGTTGAGGTAGTCAGAGCCGTTCAACGGGTTGATTCCCGAGTTGTCCTTGTTCCACGTACAGGTGTAACGGGCCTCCCAGCCGTCGGGCAGGGAGTCGCCGTCAGAATCGATTTCGTTGGGATCAGTCTTGGTCCAATTGATTGCAGCCTCGGCCGTCTCCCCATGCGTCGGCAGACCCTCGCGCAGCACCGTTTCGAGCATGTTCCCCCACATGTACTCGCACAGATTGCTGAGCCCGTCGCCGTCGGCATCCTCGTCCCTGTCCATAGGATTCCTCGGGTCCAAGGTCCAGAGGTTGCCGCCGTTGTAAACATCGCCTACCCACCTGCGATGCTCCATCTCCCAGCCATCAGGCATCCCGTCACCGTCGGTATCTGGGTTGGTCGGGTCAGTGGGGCCATCGGTTCCTCCGCCCGCGCCTGAGCCCAGCCACCCTTCCAGGTGGACCTGTTCTGCCAGTGCGCCGGTGTCTTCGTCACAGATATACTCGTCATTGAGGTAGTGACAGTCGAATTCGGTAGAGTCGGCGAACCAGCCCCAGTACTCCTCGCCATCGGTGAGTCCATCGCCGTCTGAGTCTATGTCTCTCGGGTCGGTTCCGTTGAAGCCGTTATCAGTGGTAGATACGTATCTATACTCATCCAAGTTGGTCCAGTCCCTGTCGAACTCGAAGCCGTCAGCGGAGGTGAAGTGGACTCCGTCGGCGTCGGCGTCGCGGTAGCGGTCGTGGGGGTCGGTTGGATCGAGTCCATAGATGAACTCCCAGCCGTCGGGCATTCCGTCGAGGTCCGAATCAAAGGATGTCGGGTCGATTGGCATGATATTCATGTAACGGCCCGGCGAGACGCCTGCGAATATCCACAGGTTCCCGCCGTGCTCCAGAGTGGTCAGGGATGTTATCAGCCCGGGTATCTTAGTCTGGTTGAGATACAAACCGAGGACACCCGAATGGCCGCCCTCGAGGCACCATGACCCGTCTCTGGAACCGATGACTACCATGTCGTTCATCGGCAGTACTGAGCGGATATCATTGGCCCCCTCTGCCCACCTCTCGATATTGTACATCCTGTCGGAGTCGAATGCCAAGTATGGCATCTGAATCAGGAGATCGAGGTCTAGCAGGTGCAGTCCACCAGCGGTGCCGACCCAGATGCCGGTAATCTCCTCTACGCCCCCTGCAGCATCCAAGGGGCCAGCGAGGACTAGCGCGTTGACTACGGCGGACTTAGAGACGTTCAGCAGGTCGGCACGCTGAACGAAGTCCTCTGCGTTCTCACGGTCGAAGACCCACCATGGGTCGCCGGCGGAGGTCGAGCCGTCGGTGGTATTCCAAGCGATGAGTCCGGCATCGGTCCCGACCAGTAGCAGTGGGCCTCGGCCATCCATCTGAACATGCAAGGCCGTGTTGATCTCGGCGTCGGCGGCTGACAGCGTGTCGGCCATCTCATCGTTGTACTCGGGCTCGCCCACCATAGCGTCCTGGTCCTCTCCCTGGTCCCTCACCGTGACTGTCCAAGTGGCAAAGCCCTTGCCGAACAAAATCAGATCGAGGTCGCCGCTGCCCGTCTGCAGGGCGTAGATGTCCTCAATGGGCCCTATCTCCGACTCGGACATTGATTCCATCACAGGAAGTCCGTTGTCGAGAGTGATGCAGTGCAACCCTAGATTGGAGCCGACAAGCAGGAAGTCGGAGTCACTCGGAGACCACCGCATCATGGTGTGCATCTCCATTCCCGATGGCAGCTGGTACAGCGATGATGTGCCCTCGAATGGGTCGATGACGGTGATTCCGTATCTTGAGCCGATTAGCAGCCTGTCTCTCGCAGAGTCGGACAGTACGGTATGGACTGCTCCATCTACGAGCCCGGGGCTCGTGCTCTGGTCGAATGAAATCACCTCTCCATCGGATTGCGAGGAAGGGGCGCCCCTTAGTCCGGGAGTGACCCAAGCACCGTCGTCGAAGTGTACCATGTACTCCTCGTAGTTGCTGAATGCCTCGCCCCAGTGGGCGGTCGAGGTGGAGATGTCAGGAATCAGGAAGCCGTCTCTGTCGAGGTCCCATCCATCCATGTCGGTGTCCTCTATGGCATCACTGGAGTTCCGTGGGTCCAAGCCGTAGTGAACCTCCCAGCCGTCAGGTATCCCATCTCCGGGAACGGCGAGTCCGATAGCAATCACCTCCGACCAAGTGTAGTAGTCCGAGTCCGACTCAGTAGGGTCGCTTCCGAGCCAGCCGTTGTCCCCGGTAGCTCTCTCGATATCACCCTGACATGAATCGGGGCTGAGTCCCGCAATCTCCCCTGCACACCACAGTCCGTCCCTCTCGGTCAGCCAGTCTTCCGGAATGCCGTAGAGGTACTCCTCCGAATTCGTGTAACGCTCACCTATGTCGATGAAACCGTCACGGTTGACATCGAAGCCGTCACCGCAACCGAAACTGAAGTCCTCACAGCGGTCGATGTCCTCTGTCGAGTCAGAGGCGTCGAGAGGATCGAACCACAAGCACTGCCATGCACCGGATGCGTTCTGATAGCCCAAACCCCCTTCAGTGCACATGTAAATCTCATAACCGTCGGGCAGTCCGTCGCCGTCGGTGTCGGCATTCCGGGGGTCGAGATACTCCCGAAGGCCGGAATCAGTGAATTGGGGCGGCTTACCGGTAAGCGAGAGTCTGTCGAAACACCGATCCAGCGTGTATGGCCAGCAAAACTCGAGGAGGGCACTGGCGCCGTCGCTGTCGTAATCGGACATGTTGTCTGTCCCATTAGTTGGATCCAATCCCCTGACGCTGACCACACCTGTGCTGGTATCAATCAACCTGACATCTCCGAATATCGACTCGTGCAGATCGGGTATCCTGTCGCCGTCCTCATCGGTCACGGGAGGGCCCCCTCTGTCTGCTGTAATCGGATCGGTCGAGGAGACGGATGACTGAGGGCGAGTCTGCGAGACGAAAGCCAAACTGCCAAGGAGCAGTATCGTCATGAGTAGCGCTGTCTGCTTGCGACGCATGATATGACCTCGTCTAGACGGATTTGAGCGCCCTTGGCTGACTTATGATGATGATGGAGCGCCGTTCGGACACGTCGAGGCCCTTCACGCGCGACGGCGTAGCCGTCGAGAGACCCAAATCGCGGTAGCAGAATCTGCTTAACGGATTCATTCAAGGGGGGCAGATGGCCGGATAGTCTCGATTGTCGTGGGAATGGAGATTACCCATCTAGGCTCGGGCAGCAGAGGCAACTCCACGCTACTGAGATCGGGTAGCACCCTGGTTCTGGTGGATTGCGGATTCTCGCTGCGCCAAATGGAGGTCAGATTGGGACTAGCGGGAGTCAAGCCGGCTTTGATAGACGCCATTTTCGTCACTCATCACCACTCCGACCACTCGCGCTCCGCATTGCAGGCCGCGAAGAAGTGGGACTCGGCTCTGCACGCCAATCTCCAGACGGCGACGAAGATGGGGTGGGAGCCTGTCTCCGAGTGCAGGACCTTCGGGGACTTGGACAGGATTAGCGTCTCCGACGAGCTCAGTCTGCTTCCGATACCGGTCCCGCACGAGGGTGCTGCCAACGTTGCTGTTATCGCCACCAACGGAGACGGGCGCAGAGCCGGAATCGTGACCGATCTCGGCGAGCCAACAGTTGAGTTGAAGAAGCATCTCAGCGGATGCAGCCACGTCTCCGTCGAGGCGAACCACGACCTCCAGCGTCTGATGAACGGGCCTTACCCCGACTCGCTCAAGAGGAGAATCTCCGGCAGAGGGGGTCACCTGTCGAACTCACAGACTGCTGAGATGCTGACCGAGATCCTACACCCGGGAATGGACAGCATCGTGCTCTGTCACCTGTCTGAGAAGAACAACGCCCCACATCTGGCTGAGAGCGAGGTGCTTCTGCACATCGACGAGCGTTTCTCAGGTGACCTTTCAATCTCGAAACAGGACGGCCCCGAATTCAGCCACTGGCTGGGCCAAGTGGAGCCTGAGGGAGTGGGTAAGGCAGCCTAGTGCCCCATGACCGCTATGTGGACTGAGGTCTGGACCTCTCGCATCCTGTCGACCGCGCCGAGTTCTCTGAACACGGATAGCGAGCGCTGTAGGTACTCCATCTTCTGTGAGCGGTCACTCTCGACCTCCCCTAAGCGTGCGAGAAGCTCCCCTTGGAGCATCCTGAAGTCGTTGGCCTCGGCCAGAGCGAGGCCGTCTAGGTAGTGTTCTGCAGCCTCATCCTTGCGACCGGCGTCGCTCAGTACCTGCCCCAGCAGCATCTCAAGTTCGACGGCACTGTTCGGATCTGCTTGCTCCGAAAGTATCTCAAGCGCTCCAGAGTAGTACTGCATCGCAAGTTCGTTCTCCTTCGATCGGGCATAGTAACTCCCCAAGACCGCTCGGGCGCGTGCGTGGTAGATATCCATGCCATTGTCCTCAGTTTCCTCAAAAGCGAGCATCGCATGGTCTCTGGCTCGATCGAGCTCTCCCATCTCCAAGAATGCGGATGCGAGGCGGATGCGCGCATCGCACAACTCGAGGTTGTCCTCAGCCTCAAGTAGGTCCTCGACGTTGCCATACACCTCGAGAGCGTGTCGGTTGTCCTTCCTGCGTCGGTAGATGTAGCCCATGTTGTTGTAGGAGCGGGCAGCGCCCACGGCGTCTCTCAAGGCAATCTGGATCTCCAACGCCTTGCGGTGCAACTCAAGGGCATCGTCCATCGCCCCGCGCTTGACGGCAATGTCGGCCCTAGCTGACAGCAAGCGGGCGAGTACCCTGTTCATCTTGTGCTTGCTGGCGAGCGGTACAGCCGCGTTGTACTCGGCCTCGGCCTCGTCCCATTGTCCCTGTATGGACAGGATATCCCCTCGCAGTTCCCTGATTACGCACCAGCTTCTGGGTCCGAATCCCTCGCGCTCGAGCGGCCTCAGAATTCCCAGCAGCTCGGTGTGCCCTGCGCTGACGAGACCGTGGCCTTCGGCGGTGAGTACCTCAGCGAGACTGTCTATGTCTCCGGATTCGTTGAGGTGATGGATGTATTCTATCCTCTCCGCAGCAATGCCGTGTCTGGATCGGTACCAGACTGTTGCGTTGGCATGGAGTTCTTGGCGCAACGACTCGTCCATGGATCTGGTTAGGAACTCCCTGACTAGGTCGTGGACGTCATAGTTCTCACTGTCAGCCTGACGTGCAAGGCCCTTCTCAACGAGGCTGTCGAGAAGGTCCGTCTCGGCCTCGATCCCGGTGATAGCCTCCAATGGCATCGGTTCGCGGAACACAGCGATGGCTCCGAGCAGTCTCTTCTCGGAGCCAGAGAGCCTACTGAAGATCTCCTGCTCGACGAAAGCCTCTAGCGTCGCGTGGAAGGTCTCTCCTACGTTTCCTCGATTGATGAGTTCCAGTACCAGGGGGTGTCCTCTGGACAGAGTGTAGATGTGTAGGAACTGAGCCATCTCTAGATTGGGCATGGCAGTCAGAATCTGTCTGCTGGACTCCTGGTCTAGACCCTCCAGAGGCATGACTAGCGTCACTATTCGGCCTGACGAGTCCGATTCGGGGACGACCATCTTGAATGAGCGTGAGAACATCACTAGACCCACGTCATCGAGCTCTGGTACCTTTAGTGTGAGGGATCTCAGAGCAGAAATCAGAGTCTCGTCACCGACCTTGTGCAGGTCGTCGATGACAATCAGCGAAGGAGAGTCCTGCAGGCCTTCGAAAATCAGATTTACCGCCATCGACGCCTGAGGCACCGGAGTGGAAGCAAGGTAGTCCGATAGGTCATTGTGACCTATGGCGGAGAGCCATTCCGAGATGGCTTCGAGGAAAGCCCTCGAGCCCTCCCAGTCTTGGCATCGGTGATACAGCAGGTTTCGCCTGTGAGTGAAGCGCTCAACCAGCTTGCCGGCCAGAGCCGTCTTCCCGATTCCGGCGATTCCCGGTATCAGTATGGAGCTTGACTGGTCCTCAAGAAGAGCGACCATGTTTTCCAACTCGTTCTCCCTGCCGAAAAAGCGACGGGTCTTCGGCAGGTCGTTAAGCGAGGTGACGAGTTGCTTCTCGATGTGCTTGGACAGATCCCTCTCAATCAATTCAGCAGAGAGAATCGAGAGGTCGACAGTCCCAGTGTCGTCGATGTACCTGAGGAAATCGACGTGTCGCAGGGGCAGGTCAGTCGCCTCGAGAGCCTGTGCGAGCTCTAACGTCTCGGAGCGGCCATCGGGATGTACCAGACGGACGGATTGGGTACTGACCTTGGACCAGATGTCGTTGGCAATGTTGGCGCCATCCTCGGTCAGGAAGTACGCCTTCCTCTTGCGCGACACCCCGGTGACGTGAGCCTGTCTCTCTATGAGGTGCCCCTGCTCCCTCATCCCAGCTATTGCACGAGGAACATTGGAGCGGGCTATGGCCACAGCGTTGGCGATTCCCATCTGGGACAAGGCGAATGGGACCTCTACCTTGTCTGCATGATCGATGTAATCGCGCAGGTGCAGGAGAATCCGCTCTTGGACCCCTGGACGGGGTACGGCCATGCTTGTCACGTGCCGTGAGCGCAATCGTCCATTCAAGAATGTTAGCGAGACGAGGGCGGAACGTGTTTCACGCGTCAGAGTGGTCCGAATCGGGCACCCATTCCTCGTTATCGGGGTCCCAGAGCCATCCGGGGTGCTCATCGTGCTCCTGCAGCCTCGATTCGGGTTCAGGAGGGGACTCCTCTGTAATGCCTGGTTCCGCGTAAGCCTCCTTGGCCCATGCGTAGGCGTCCTCGGACTCGGCCTCCTCCTTGACTTCAGAAGTGCCATCGAGCTCCTCGTCCTCGTCCTCCTCCAGCTCGACGAAGAAGTAAACGAATCCGCCAATGGCTGCAATCACCACCAACAGAATGAGTAGGATTGTGCCCATCCCCATACCGCCTCCGCCAGAGACGCCCACTCTGATGGTCCAGTCGTCGTTGTCGAAGTCGTCCTCGTGGAAGTCCTCGCCACCGTACCTGAAGACCGGGGTGGCCGAGCCGTCTATCCTCGATGCCGGGATTCCCAGTGACCAGAACGAATCCTCGCCCACGACGGTGTTGTTGACGTTGTTCCCAGCGATAGTCACGGTGACCGTCTTGCCAGGGAGTCCGACACCGGTGAAGACCGCGACTCCGTTAGAGGGCACCGAGGTGTCATCAGGAGGTGAAATGTCGAACGCTATCCCTGTGACAGAGAAGGTGATTGGGTTGGAGTTGATCTTCGAGCCGTACGTGTCTGTAGCGACGAAGACGACGTTTTCTAGGGTCCACGTGGTCATGTCGGTGTCGTAGAAGAACATCGATACTGGGTTGTAGATCGCCATCCCGTCCATGCCGACGTTGATCACCATACCGAAGTGGTCGTCTGAAATGGTCCCCTCATCATCGTAAACGGCCAGAATCAGTTCCTGTCCGGGGTCAGGGTCCTCGAAATAGTCCAACAGGTTGATCTCAGCCCTAGTACAGCGATCCTGAGCCTGCGAGTTAGTCTCGCAATAGAGGTTGATCTCGCTGCTCCAGCCAGTCTGGTCGAAAGTAGGCTGGTTGTTGCCCGCATCAGGAGGATTGTCAGCGACGATGAACAGTTCGGACCAATCACTGTAGTCGTAGCCGTCGTAAGACCGGAATCGCATCAGGTACTGCTGGTCATGCATCAGATGCGTGGAGTCCCATTCCAGCGACCAAGCGCCGTTGGGGGCGAAATCGGACACCGAGTTGGAGTACACCAAGAGATAACCGTTTGCGACGTCCTGGACTTCAATGTCGACTCTGGAGACAGTCCCGTCGTTGTCGCGGGCGACGCCCTCGAACACGGTCCCCTCGGAGACCGAGAGCCTCTGCCCGTCCTGCGGGGTGATGATGCTGATGAACGGCGGGCTGTTCGAGTTGTCGATGGTCAGAGTTAGGACCACTGGAACGCATTCGTCGACCACGCTCTCGCAGAAGTCGGTGTCCGAGGCCCAAACTGTGAACGTGTAAGTTGCGCTCTGGCGGGGCTGGCCGCTGAAGTCCCAAGTCCAACTCCAATCAGGGCCTCCTTCGGCAGGGGTCGTGATGTCGAAATTGGGACCTTCGATATGGAAGAAGATGTCCTGGATGTCGACGCTGCACTGCATTGGGCAGCCGTAGTTGTCGAAGGCGGTGCCCTCGAAGGTCACAGTTCCCTCCGAGTGTGTCGAGAACGAGCTCGGGGACGTCACAGTGATGGTCGGGGGCTGGGTGTTGAGTTTGATGATCTTGGAGATGACCGGGCTGTAGTCAATACCGTCGAATGCCCTGAACTCGAAGACGTAGTCGCCCTCTTCCCGGTGGCTCATGTCGATCTCGTAGTACCATGAGCTGAACGGCCTGTTTGTCCTAGTGACCTGTCCCCCGTCCAATCCGCTGGTGTCCACGGCCAGTCCCGCATTGCTCCACTCACTCGTGAAGGGGTCTTTGACCTGCACTTCGTGGACGTAGCCGCCTTGGTCCCACTGAGCCAACTCGTCGGTGGCGTAGATTCCGGCCAGCTGTCCGTCATGGGCGCTGCCAGTTACGTTGACCACTCTACGGTAGGAATGGCCGTCAGACTGCGTGACAAAGACCGTCGGGGCCATGTTGAGGAGGTTGATTGTGTCCTGCAGGGTGGTATCTGTCAAGGTGAATTCTCCCTGATCGTAGCCGAAGCCGAAGCTGTAGGCGGTGTAGTAGTAGCGAGAGAGTTCCCGGGTTCCAGATAGCGTGTCGCAGTCTTCGTCAGCGGTGTCAATCGTCAGGTCGCCGTCGTTATCGATCCCGTCTGAACAGGAGTCCTCGTACTCGTCCATGGCGAAGTGGTTAGGGTTGTCGCCACCCCCTAGGCCTCTGATGTCGAGATGGAAGTCCGACGGTAGGGCGAACCACTGTGTGTAGCCGTCGCTTTCCGTGTACAGGGAGTACATGTCGTTGCCCAGTGCGTCCTCGATCAGCACATTAGCACCGGCGACCCGTTCTCCATTGACCAGAGTCTGGAAGCGAACCATCTCGGCACGCCGAACCTGAACCGTCGGGGGCGAGGGTGTGGTGTCGATGTAGATCTTGGTGCGGTCGAGATTGGACAGGTTGGCGAAGGTGAAGGTAGTCGAGTTGTTGTCCATGTTAATGGCGAGCGGGAACCCCCGTGGGGTCATGTTGGCGCAGTTGGCGCAGTCTTGGACGAACGTCGGACGGATGTTCGTCTGGTAGTCGTTGGGAGGGTACGCCTCTTGATCGGACCAGAGCAGCCGGACCGGGTACTCGCCAGGAGGTGGGCTCGGGATGTACTCCGACTGCACTGTAATCGAGCTCTTGGTGACGTTGTACGTCATCCCGACTCCCGCCCATGAGTTCTGTGAGAAGAAGGCGAGGGTGCCGTACTGCTGTGAGCCTGCATAGCCGTCGTCGTAGTTCGTGACGATTGCACCTGTGCCTGGTATGTTGAAGGTGTTCCGTTGGATGTCCAGAAGCGCACCCACGGCCCTGATTCCGTCGGCGTCACCGGTGTCGGGGATGTTGATGGTGTTGTCGAACATCGAGACTCCGGTCCTGTAAGCGTGGACCGCGGGGCAGGTGAAGTCACCACCCCAGTCATCGTACTTGGTGGCCTGACAGGAGCCCGTCCCGTCAGAGGTGATCGAGTTGTTGGCCAGATAGACTCGCGCTGCCTGGGGGTTTGGCGATTGGGAGCCGTACTCTCCTGCACGTATAGGCTCCCTAGCAGTGTCGTGGATGGTGTTGTTCTCGGCCACCACGTCGAATGAGCCGAGCATCCACAGCCCGTTCCAGCCGCCAATCGGGCCGATGTCGTTGTTGTGGACCTGTACCTCGCTCGACTCAATCGATATCCCCGAAGCTTCGTCCGCGCCTTGGAGGTCATTGTCCATGATGCGAACAAGACCGCCGTCGAAGACGGTGATGGGGGAGCCGTCAGCAGTTGTGATCTCATTGGAGATTACATCGATGGAGTAATCCACGTTACCGACAGACTTCCTGCTGTTGATGTCTATCCCATTGCAGTTGACGTTCAGCTCCGAGTTTGTGATACTGCCCGAGGAGTGACGCAAGCTCAGGCCGTAGTCACCGGTAGCGGTCGCAGCGTCAACCTCGATGAAAGTGTCCTCGGCCCAGAGCACTGGTCGGCTCGGGTCCCATCGGCCACAGCCGACGTTGGTCCCGATGAAGTTCGGCGACTCGAGTATCAACGGCGTAACCGGAGTGCCCGAACTGTAGATCTGCACCGCCGAGCCCCTCACATCGCTCTCATCGTCGGTTCCGACCGTGTACTCACCGCCGATGAGCCGGGGCTGAGCGAGGTTCGTGGTCAGCAAACTGGTGGTGTTGATGTCAGTGAACTCGATTTCGATCAATGTAGGGCTGGCACCATCGATGACCATTGCGCCGTATCGCCATTCGAGGACAGACTGAATGTACATGGGTATTCCCCACGCCCCGTCGATCCTGATGTACCTGAATCCACTCTCAGACAGATCGATGGAATTGCGAATCAGCACACCTTCGTAGCAGGAGGGGTCTCTCACAAAGATCTCCTGATTCCCATGGCTCATGCCATAGCACTCGCCGGTGGCGCTGCCGTTGGCAGGGTCGGTCCACCGGAAGTTAATCCTCTGCGCGGTGTTGGCATTACCTGCGGCTCCGCAGTTCATGACCCCTGCACACAGGTTGCCGCGGACGTCGAGGTGGGTGCCGTTGGGGAAGGTGACAGTCGTCCCAGGCTGGATTATCAGTTTGGCACCGGATGCTATCACGACATCGCCGGTCAGGGCGTGGTTACCCCACCAGGTCTCGGTGCCGGAGATGGTCCCTGAGGTCGTCTCGTTGTTCGCTGAGACTGGGGCTGCCGGACCGACAAGAGCGACGAACAGGCTCGTCAGCATCAGCATGACGATGAAGTGACTGCGCCTTCTCTGGCTGCGAGGCATGCGTCGTGGGGAATCGGGAACGGATTTAATCATAGGGTAGTATCGAGCCGTAGGCTCGCATTGGGAAAAAATTAGGGGAAGTCTTTGATTGCAGGGCAGTGAAGCACAATTGACGCTTCTAGACGTCCAGATTGAGTTCGAATGCTATTTCAGATGCCCACTGAACGGCATCCAGAAGCCCGTAGCCGCCGTTGGGGTCGTGCGGACTCCCTCCGGTGGCTAGTTTGTCGCAGGAACTCGCGAGGGTCCTCTTCACGATGGCCATCTCGGTGGAATCGAGGGTCCCGTCGTCTCCAGCCAGTGCCTCGCCGTGCAGTTCCAAGATCAGCGCAAGGGCCCCGGTGACTAGGACAGTGGAGTCGCTGGTCCCGGAGGAGTAGGCATAGGGAGGGGATATCTCAGTCGAGGCTGTGGAGAACAGAAGGACGCCGGGGGCGGAGACCTCCGGCTTCTGATTGGGGTAGGACCTGTTCTCCCCTGTGTAGGGGTCTAGGAGCGATCCCTCGGCGCTGGCTGACCAGGCGTTCCCGTTCCTGCTCGATGCGCCCACTGCGATGACCCCCTCGAGGTTCGCTGGCGTAGAAACGTCCCCGATGCTGTCGTCATCACCTGTGTTTCCCGCTGCGGCGACCACGAAGATGCCAGCGTCCAATGCCTCTTGGACGGCCATGACGGTCTCGGACTGAATGCCCATCCCGCTGCCGGGGTCGCTGCCTAGGCTCAGACTGATTATGTCGGCCCCCTGAGTGATCCTGCACCATCTGATCGCCTGTGCGACCCTGTCCTCCTGGCCGGAGGTACCAGCAGGACTGAGTGCCAGGGCGATCGATAGGTCGACCCCTGGGGCTGCACCGTAGTACTTGCCGTCGGCTACCAGCAGACCGGCCATCATAGTACCGTGGAACTCCTCGCCGATGTCCCTGATGTCATCGTGCTGGCCCTCGTAGAAGTCACGGAACCCGGCAAGGCTGAGGTTCTCGAAATCGGGATGTTCGAGGTCGATGCCTGTGTCCACAATGCAGACATGGACCCCTTCACCGGTGAGTCCTGAGTCTTGCAGTTCCCTGATCCCTGTGGACTCATAGGCCCATTCGGACTCAGGCAGAACAGGAGCCAGATAGGCATTGATGTACGGCATCACGACTAGGAGGAAGACGGTCCCTACAGCGAAGGTAATCGCACCCCAAGGCCACAGAATCTTCCTTAGCGGGGTCGCAGGCCATCTGAGTTCCTTGGCTTCCTCATCTGTGATGCCGTAGGCCTCGCCCGGGTATCCGGGAGCGTCGGAGTCGATTGTGGTCAGCATCCTCGGCTCTTCTGGCTCGGGCAGCAGTTCGAGGTTGTCCTTGGGCTGCATCTCGACCGCTCCGCCTTCACGCGCGGGTTAGACGAGTCATAGCCCTATAGGTGGTTATCGAGGCCTCAGAAGGGGGCGCTCGATCTTCGCCTTCCGCCGCTGCCCCTAGTCAGCAGCAGCAGAGCCACCAGCAGCAGGCCACCTAGCAGCCAGCTGATCCAGTCCGTCGTCTCCTCAATCGGGGCCGAGCGGACCTTGACCTGCTGAGAGTCGTATTCCTCTACGGAGCCAGAGGCTGTCGCATTGATTTCGAACTGCACGTAGTACGTGGCCGGATCGATATCGGACAGGTCGAGTAATATCTCGAAGGTCACTGTAGAGG